>Ga0075011_10001153_pt1 | contig 14206 bp, 6 predicted proteins | sample TARM_MetaG_T_14_FD_72354 | JGI IMG/M metagenome (GOLD analysis project Ga0075011, IMG submission 72354) | Freshwater microbial communities from Pennsylvania, USA, analyzing microbe dynamics in response to fracking - TARM_MetaG_T_14 | ecosystem: Environmental > Aquatic > Freshwater > River...
ATCAAAAAAAGCCAGCGGATGATTTTTGTCGCCCATTTCAGCAATTCGCCGGGTGTGCTTACCGTGCAGCCTTTTAAATATAAGGAAAAAAAACAGGCAGAAAATAACCACCGCTCCGGCCAGCTTTAGTTGCCATTGCAGCGCATCGTTCATCCATGTATAAATGCCTATTTTCAGTATGTTGGCTCCGGCAGCTATCCAAACCAATCCAGCCATTGCCACCAGTACTTTTCTGCTTACGTACACTCTCATTCTATCTTGCTCATTTTGTATTCAGGTACTTAAACAGCATGAAGGGGAGTAATGTTCACGCAGAAAAATAAGTCAGCCTTCCTTGTCTGTTATTACGTTACATTCACATGTTTTGAAAACCATACATGTTGCCCTTACTCCTTTATACGACTCTTCTCCCAGAGAAAAAAAAGTGTGGTTTACCATCACTTACCCTCACTAACTGACTTGAAACCTTTTATTAATAGGCTATACAGAAGAGTGATAGTAAAAAATGTCTACCACTAAAACGACAATTTTACCCTCACTATCTATCACTTTTAACTAAGACTATAGATTCATTAACTCCAATTTAACTAAAAATCAGACGATGTTTGAGCGATTTCGAATGCTTTTTGATGAAAAACGACCAAAAACGACTTCATAAGTCGTCGAAAACAGCTTGTTGTGCATGGATAAACCCTTTTTTCGGCTTCAACGCCTTTCAGTCAATTTGAGATTGAAATGCCTCTTTTTAGGTCGTTTTTGTGCTTTTATTTTATTTGTATTAACTGTGTTTAGATTTGGAGAATGGCTACTGTTTATGCAGTAACCTTTTTGCACCGATGCTTTGATGGACTTTTTGGGTGGTATTGGTATGTTTATATAGAGATTTTCTTTTGTTGTATTGATTGAATAAATTACTGCATTTCGGAATGGGTCTTTGTTTTTGAGTCTGATTCTTGCTTTTTTATGCGTACTTGTTTTGTGTTTGAAAAATAGTTATTATGTATGGTTTTAATGTTGGTTGTTTTGATGTAATTGTAAACCAACAATTTATAATTGTTGGCCTGCGATTTTAAAAAGTTGGCGTAGGATTTTGAAAAGTTGGTGTAGAATGAGGAGATTACTGGGAAAGAAAAGATAGAAGTATCGTTCTTTTCTTTATTAATTCTGAAATATATTGTATATTTGTGTGATATTGTGACGTGTAAAATATACTAATTCAGTCTACTTTGATATATAATTATTAAGATAATATGAACAGCATAGATAAACTCGACCTGAGAACCCCCGATTTTGTAAGTGCAAACATAGAGAAGTTGGCGGCTCTGTTCCCTCACTGTGTTACCGAAAGTGCCGATGGAAAGAAGATTGATTTTGACTTGTTGCAACAAGAACTGTGCAATGACATAGTGGACGGCAACCGCGAACGTTACCGACTGGAATGGCCGGGCAAGCGCGAAGCCATTGTTACCGCCAATATGCCTACTACCAAAACACTACGCCCGGTGCGTGAAGATTCGGTAGATTTCGACAATACCGAAAATTTATATATTGAGGGCGACAACCTCGAAGTGTTGAAGCTCTTGCAGGAAAGCTACTTTGGTAAAATCAAAATGATATATATTGATCCGCCTTACAATACGGGAAACGATTTTGTGTATAAAGATAACTTTGCCACCGACCGTGAAACCGAACTTTTTGAAAGTGGACAGATAGATGAATACAACCGTAGAATGGTAGCCAACCCCGAAACTTCGGGACGCTATCATTCCGACTGGCTTACTATGATGTACCCGCGACTGAAACTTGCACGTAATTTATTGACGGAGGATGGGTTAATTTTTATTTCCATTGATGATAATGAAACTCACAATTTAAGAAAAGTTTGTGATGAAGTTTTTGGAGAATTGAATTTTATTGATTGTGTTATTTGGAAAAAAAGATATGGGGGTGGAGCTAAAGAAAAATACTTAATATCATTGCATGAGTATGCTTTAGTTTATGCTAAAAGTGAGAATGAATTAGCTGAATTATTTATCCCATTAACAGAAGACTCAATTAATAGGTATTACAAATTAAGAGATAATAATTACCTTAAAAGAGGACCCTACAGAACTCACCCGTTAGAAGCGACAAAAAGCATGGGTGAAAGAAAAAATCTTGTTTTTCCTATACCTGCGCCAGACGGAACTATGGTTTATCCTCAAAGGCAGTGGCTTTGGTCTAAAGAAAGGGTTTACGATTCTTTAGAGAAAGGAGAAATAGAATTTATTAAAAGTAAAAATGACTCATGGTCTGTTCACTCAAAACAGTATTTAAATGATGAAAATGGGGATATTAGACAAGGTAAACCGTTTTCTATTATTGAAGATGTTTACTCTCAACATGGAACAAATGAGGTGCTAGACCTATTGGGGAATGCACAGATTTTTTCTTTTCCAAAACCCATTAAATTTCTTAGCTATTTATTGAACGTTGGTGCAAGTGATAAAGACTCTATTGTGTTGGATTTCTTTTCAGGCTCTTGTTCCACCGCCCATGCAGTCATGCAGCTAAACGCTGAAGATGGTGGTAATCGCAAATACATTATGGTTCAGCTGCCCGAACAAACTGACGAGAAAAGTGAGGCCTACAAAGCGGGCTACCAAAACATTTGCGAGATAGGTAAAGAACGTATTCGCCGTGCTGCTAACAAAGTGAAAGAAGAAAAACGCAGCAAAACAGAAAAAGAAGGGCTGTTTGCCAACGTTGAAGATACACAGGATTACGGTTTCCGAGTGTACCGCCTTGCAGACAGCAACATGCAAGATGTGTATTATCGTCCGCAAGACTATAAACAGGAAAGTATGGATATGTTTGCCGATAATATAAAACCCGACCGCACAGCCGACGACCTTTTGACACAGGTTATGCTCGATTGGGGGTTGCCGCTCTCTTACAAAATAGACCAAGCAAGCATAAATGGCAAACAAGTGTTCCGGGTTGCACAAGATTCACTCCTTGCCTGCTTCGATAAAGGCATTGACGAAGCATTCGCCAAAGAAATTGCCAAAGAAAAACCCCTGCGTGTGGTGTTCCGTGATAGCGGTTTCGCCAGCGATACCGCTAAAATAAATGTGCAACAATTACTGAAACAACTCACTCCGGAAACGGAAATGAAGGTGATTTAAATAATAATAATGTACGGTTATGGATACTAATTCATTATTTCAAAATGGTTCAGTTTGGTTGCGTGCAGATTTTCATTTGCATACAAAAGCTGATAAAGAGTTTCTGCCTTATGTGGGAGACGATGCTTCTTTTGTTCAAGAGTACATTAATAAACTTGTTGAACAGGATATTCGTATCGGTGTAATAACCAATCATAACAAGTTCGATAAAGGAGAATTTGTTGCATTAAAAAAGAAAGCTACAGAGCAAGAAATTGGGTTGTTCCCGGGAGTTGAATTTTCGTTGAAAGAAGGTATTCATGCACTACTTGTATTTGATGATGCATGGTACAAAGGAGAGGCCGATAATATCAATGAATTTCTAAAATCAGCTTTTTATGGAATACCTAATTACGATGTACCTGATTACCCGAACTCAAATTTTGATCTGAAAGAAACCGTTGAGAAACTTGATAAAATAGGACGTAATTATTTTATCGTTTTAGCTCATGTTGATACTACAAACGGTTTAAATGAAGTTCTTAAGGGGCGTACGCGGGAAGCATTCATTCAACACGAATCGTTCAATAAAGTATTAGCCATACAAAAAAGTGGAAACTTAGAACGATATAATTCACTCTGCCAACTGGCTGGTAGAGAAGTTGCTTGCGTAGAAGGGTCGGATAATGCACAACAAGGTCTCGAGGGCCTTGGAACAGGTAAGATTACTTATTTGAAAGTTGGTGATTTTAATCTTGAGGCATTGCAATATGCTCTTATTGACCATAAGAATAGGGTGCGTAAAAAAGATAAACCTTTGATTCAAAACTCATGGATTAAATCCATTTCATTTCAGGGTGGAATGCTGAATCAAAAAACTATTTCACTAACACCTGAGCTGAATAGCTTAATTGGAATTAGGGGAAGTGGTAAATCGTCAATTCTGGAGATATTGAGGTTTGCACTTAATATTCCTTTAGGCTCTCAGGCTATTGATAGTGAGTATAAAAACGATCTGATTACTCATGTTCTGAGAAGCGGAGGCAAAGTTGTAGTCGAATTGGTAAATCGGCAGGGAGACACTTATCGTGTTGAACGGATTTATGGTCAAAAAGAAGACATTTATAAAGGTAATGATCTACAACAAGGGATAACACTTGATGCTATACTACAACGCCCTATTTATTTTGGGCAAAAGGATTTGTCAAATAAGAATTCCGATTTTGAGAATGATTTAATAAAAAAAATAGTAGGTGCTCAATTAACGAACATAGACAGGCAAATTGATGCGCAGAAAATAGAGATTCAGAGAATTATAAATAATTTAAAGGAATTTCAAAATCTAAGTACACTTAGAAAAGAAACTGAAATTCAAAAAAGTAATGCCGAACATAAATTAAAACTGTTTGCAGAAAAAGGTGTTTCTGAAAAACTGCAAAAACAAACGAATTTTGAATCGGACATTACAAGAATAAACGGTTATATTTCAGGTTTAAATAGTTATATTTCGGAGTTGCGATCCACTATTGAAAATCATGAATATATTCTGAGACCAATAGTTTTGTCAGACATAAATAAAGAAATTGAAGCAGATATTGTTAGCCTACAAGATGGATTAAAGAAAGAATTTGAAACTTTAAAATCCGTTTATGGCAATACGATAAAGCTGAGGGATATATTTACGGTTAAACTGAATGTGCTAAAAGAGAAACGGGAGGCTTTAAAAGAAGAGTTTGCTCAGATAAAACGTGAAATTAATATACCAGAATTGAATCCTGACGATTTTATCAAAATAAACAGAGAGTTGGAAACTTCTAAAATGAAACTACTGGAGATTGATAAGTCTGAAGCAAAGCGAAAAGAGTTAGTAGCTAATCTATCACATGCTTGTGTTAACTTGGATTCTTTGTGGCACGAGGAATTTACCACCCTTCAAAATGAAGTTGAGAAAATAAATAACAGTGGAACAAAACTAACCATTGAGATATTATATAAAGCTCGTAAAGACAAGTTTCTTAATAAACTTCAGGATTTCTGTAAAGGGACAGGTATCAGAGCTACTTCAATGGAAATGATAAAAGATGCTTATGCAGACTTTATTGATATTTGGAAGGATAAATATGTGAAACTTGCAAATATCCTAAATGAAAATCAATTAATTGAATTTAGAAGGAAATTTATAGAAAATAGCTCTGATTTATTGACGTTTAAAGTTGAAAATAAATTTATTATCAATTATCAGGGAAAGCCATTGAAAGAACATTCATTGGGGCAAAGGGCCTCAGCTCTGATTTTGTTTTTGCTTACACAAAAAGATAATGATATTCTTATTATTGATCAACCTGAGGATGATTTGGATAATCAAACTATTTACCAAGATGTAATACACGAGATAAAAAAACTCAAAGGAGAGATGCAATTTATATTTGCTACACACAATGCCAATATACCAGTTTTGGGCGATAGTGAAATGTTGGTTGCGTGTGAGTATATTGCAGGTAAAGAGATTAAACTTGAAACTGGCAGCATTGATAAACAAATAATTCAGAATAAAATTATCAATATTATGGAAGGTGGTAAAGATGCCTTTAATATCAGAAGAAATATATATAAAATTTGGGAGGTAGCTAATTTATGAAAGCAATAGAACTAATAGATATTATCAGTGCTGGCGAGACCAGCAAGGTGCAGTTTAAACGCGAATTGGAGAATCAGGATAAGGTTGCTTCCGAATTGATCGCTTTCTCGAACTCAAGAGGTGGCATGTTGCTCTTTGGGGTTGAAGACAAAACTGGAGAACTCGTTGGTTTAGATTACGACACAATACAAAAAACAAGTAGTGCAGTCAGTAATATTGCCAATGAACTTGTAAAGCCAACCATTTATATAACTACAGAAGTAGTTACTGTTGACGTTTCTGATAAAGTCAAAAAAAGTATTTTAGTCGTACACATTGATGAGGGAGTATCTAAACCATATAAAGACAGAAATGGAGCTATATGGATAAAACAAGGGAGCGACAAGCGAAGGGTAACGGATAATAATGAACAGATTAGACTTTTTCAGCAAAGTGGAAGCCTTTATGTTGATGAAATGATAATTCCGAATACTTCTGAAGCAGACGTCGATAAACAAAAAGTTGAAAAATACATAAAGGCAATTCAGAAAGAAGATTCGACAGAAAAAGTAGAAATAGATGAAAAAATATTGACTAACCTGAATGTATTGAGAGATAATAAATTGACTTTAGGCGGTTTAGAGTTTTTTGCGAATAATCCACAAAAATATCGTCCTGCTTTTTGTATAAAAGCCGTTTCATTCTTTGGAAATAGTATTGGAGGAAGTACCTACCGGGATAGTAAAGATATTGAAGGGACAATTCCTGAAATGTTTGATCAGGTAATGGGTTTTCTTACAACTAATTTGCGCTCTGTACAGGCAGAACAGAATTTTAATTCGGTTGGTGTTTTAGAAATATCAAAAATTGCACTTGAAGAATTAGTTCAAAATGCACTTACACACAGGGATTACACTAAAAATAGTCCAATAAGAATCATGATCTTTGATAATAGAGTTGAAATTGTGAGTCCAGGTTCACTACCAAATAGCTTGACAGTTGAAAATATAAAAATGGGAAATGCGGTTGTGCGAAATAATCTTTTGGTATCCTATTGCTCAAAATTGATGAATTATCGTGGATTTGGTTCAGGTATTACTCGTGCCTTAGAAAATCAGCCAAATATTGAATTTATCAATGATGTGGATGGAGAGCAATTTATCGTAAGAATTCCTCGCGTACAACAAGGTTAAACGAATGAAACTACAATTTAAAGAACAACAATTTCAGAAAGAGGCTGTGCAAGCGGTGGTTAATTGTTTTGAAGGCCAACCTTTGAAAACCAACCGGTTTACGCTTGAACGAAGTGTGGAAATTATTCGTCGCGCTAAGCAGGCGGCAGCCGGGAGTAACGAATTGTTCGAAAAGGAAATATTTGAGGAAATAGGTTATCGTAATAGTCCGATACAGATTTCTGAACAACATATTTTGGAGAATATCCGAAAAATACAATTGGCAGGCGACATACACGAAAGTACTGCCATTGAACGCCCCAAAGAAGATAAGAACAGAAGTTACCATCTTACCATTGAGATGGAAACCGGTACGGGAAAAACGTATACATATATTAGAACAATGTACGAGCTACACAAAAAATATGGCTGGAGCAAGTACATTGTTATTGTACCCAGCGTAGCTATTCGTGAGGGTGTTTTTAAGTCTTTTCAACTTACGCAAGATCACTTTCAGGAGTTATACGGGCACAAAATAGCCCCTTTTATATACAATTCGGGCAGTCCGCAAGATATTGAGAATTTTGCATCCGATAGTCGCATCAGTGTGATGATTATTAATACGCAAGCCTTTAATGCCCGCGGTGCTGATGCCCGTCGTATTTATCAGGAACTTGATCAATTCGGTACGCGCAAACCGATAGAAATTATTTCGCAAACTAATCCGATCCTGATTATTGACGAGCCTCAGTCTGTAGATGGTGCAAAAACACTGGAAAGCATGCAGGACTTTAAGCCGCTGTTTACCATACGTTATTCGGCCACGCATCGCGTAGAATACAATAAGGTGTATCGCTTAGATGCACTCGATGCATATAACAAAAGGCTTGTTAAGAAGATTCAGGTGAAAGGTGTGAGCTTGAAAAGCAGCACCGGAACAAGCGGATATTTGTATTTGGAACAGATTATGTTAAGCACTAACAAGCCGCCTTTGGCACTGGTTGAATTTGAGCAAAGAACAACACAGGGAGTAAAACGAATACGCAAAAAGTTGGCGCAAGGAACTAGTTTGTTCGAACTTTCCGGTGAGATGCCTGCTTATCGCAATGTAATGATTGAAGAGATTAACGGTGCTCAAAACAAAATTGTGGTAGGCGGAACTGATATTTTTCCCGGTGATATAATTAACGATAAAAACGATAGCACGCTCCGACGTGTGCAGATTCGTGAAACAATACTTTCACACCTTAAAAAAGAAAAACAACTTTTTGAAAAAGGAGTGAAAGTGTTATCGCTCTTTTTTATCGATTCCGTAGAAAGGTACCGCAAGTACGATGAAAACGGTCAGGAGGGCCCGGGAGAATATGTTCGGATTTTTGAAGAAGAATACAACAATGCCAAAAATGATTTTCTTGATCTTTTTCAACAAGAATATAATGAGTACCTGAAAAAGACGGATGTCAATCAGGTTTATAGCGGTTACTTCCCTAGTTACTTTTCGTACCTGGAACGGGACGAACCGCAGCGAGTTCACGAGGGGTATTTTGCTGTGGATAAAAAGAAAAAACGAATGGTTGACCCTTCGTTAAAGAAAAACAAAGAGGATTCTGATGACGTATCGGCATACGACTTGATAATGAAAGACAAGGAACGGTTGCTGAGCCTTGATGAACCGGTACGTTTTGTCTTTTCGCACTCGGCTTTGAAAGAGGGGTGGGATAATCCGAATGTGTTTCAAATATGTACACTCAAAAATCCCGAGGGAGGCAGCGAAATTCGTCGCCGGCAAGAAGTAGGGCGTGGTATGCGTTTGTGTGTCAATCAAGATGGTGTTCGTTTGGATTACGAAATGATTGGTGATGAAGTGCATAACGTCAATGTACTGACTGTCATTGCTTCCGAGAGTTACGAGGCATTTGCCAAAGGCTTGCAAAGTGAAATTGCTGCTACGCTCAAAGAGCGTCCGCAGAAGGCTGAAGTTGATTTCTTTATTAGCAAATTGGTGGAAAATGAAAAAGGTGATAAATACCGAATAACGCCCGATGATGCTAAAAAGATAAATAAGCTGTTGTACAAAAACGATGTGATAAATGAGGATGATAAAATAACGCCTACAGGTAAGGAGCTAATTGAAAAAGCGGCCATACCGCTACCCGAAAATCTTGAAATGTACAGGGCAAGTGTTGTTAGTTTATTGAAATCAATTTATACCGAGAACACTTTCAAACCAATAAATGAACGGGCTACCCTGGCTTTGCGAACCAACGAAAATTTCAAGAAGAAAGAGTTTCAGGAGTTGTGGAAAAGAATTAGTTTGAAAACGATATACGAAGTTAATTTCGACACTCCTAAGCTGATTGAGAAAAGTGTGAATCTGCTGAACAATAACCTGCATATTGCCGATATGGTTTACGAAGTAAAAACCGGTGAGCAAAAAACGGAGGGTGTGAAGCAGGATATAGATAGCGGAACACATATTGTTCTGTCAAACTCTGAACGGTTTAAACTTAAAAGTAATCCGTATCATAGCACTGTGTATGACATAGTTGGCGAGATTGAAAACATCACAAGCCTCACACGCCGCACCATTGTGGCAATATTACAACGGATACAGAGTAATAAATTTTATCTGATAGGTAAAAATCCGGAGGAATTTATTGCTAAAGCGGGCAGAATAATCAATGAAGCGAAGGCTGAATTGATCATCAACAATATTGTATATCACAAAGTTGAAGATGAATATGATGCTAAAACGGTATTTACCAATGATAATACGGTGCTTCGTAGCTCTATTAATTTGAAAAAACATATATATGACTACTTGACTTCTGACTCGAACATAGAAACGGAATTTGCGAATGCCTTAGAAAATTCGACGGAGGTGGTTGTGTATGCTAAATTGCCGAAAAGTTTTTATATAACAACTCCCGTAGGGCGTTATAGCCCCGATTGGGCCATCGTGTTTGATAAGGAAAAAGTTCGCTATATTTATTTTGTTGTCGAAACCAAAGGGTCTGAGTCGTCAGGAGAACTGCGAGGAACTGAAATGTTGAAAACACATTGCGCCAAAGTTCATTTCGAAGAAATAGCCGGCATGGATGTAAAATATGATGTGGTTAAGAACTATGATAAATTGATGGAGTTGGTGCAACTGAAATAAATAACGGTATGAAGTTGATAGATAATGTAAATACTCGCTTAATTGACGACTTAAAGCAGACAATAGCCAAAGGAAGCCGGTTGCATATTGCAGGTGCTTCATTTTCTATTTATGCTTACGAGGCTTTGAAAAAAGAGCTCAATCAGATAGATGAATTGCAATTCATCTTTAGTTCGCCAACTTTCATTGAGGAGCATTTAAAAAAAGATGCACGGCAGTTTTACATACCGCATATCTACAACGAAGCTGAACTCTGTGGAGGCGACTTTGAACTTCGCTTAAAAAATCAACTCAATCAGCGGGCAATAGCCAAAGAATGTGCCGAGTGGGTGAAAAAGAAAGTAACATTCAAATCGAATAAAAACCGAACTCCTCTAAATGGACTGATATATGTTGAAGGAAAGGAAAATAACGAATTTGCTTACTCCGGTATCAGCAGTTTTACAACTTCTGATTTGGGACTTACTCAACGTAAGGGCTTTCCTACTTTAATTCAGCAAACAGAGTATCCAAACAGCAAGGCGTACCTGGAATGGTTCAGGCAAGTTTGGGAAAATGAAGAGGACTTAACGGATGTTAGTGATAAAGTTCGTGATTATTTTGAAAATGCATTCAAAGATAATAGTCCAGAGTTTATTTATTTTGTGACGCTCTTTAATATTTTCAATGATTTTCTGGATGATTTATCATTGGATCATCTACCAAACGATAAAGTGGGCTTCAAAGAATCTGTTGTTTGGAATAAACTGTATAACTTTCAGCAAGATGCGGTTATTGGAGCAATCAATAAATTAGAAAAGTATAATGGCTGTATTCTTGCCGATAGTGTGGGCTTGGGTAAAACCTTTTCGGCTTTGGGGGTTATCAAGTATTATGAAATGCGCAACAAAGATGTGCTGGTGCTATGCCCCAAGAAGTTAGAGGCTAATTGGAATATGTATCGGCATAATGATAAAAATAATATCCTTGCGGGTGATCGTTTTCGTTATGATGTACTGTTTCACACAGATCTTTCGCGAGATAAGGGTGAGAGCAACGGCAGAAATCTCGAGGCAGTTAACTGGGGCAATTATGGTTTAGTTGTTATTGATGAATCACATAATTTTCGAAATAACAATACGGCGGTAGGCAAAGAGAATCGTTATCAAAAGCTGCTTCGGAAAATAATTAAGGAAGGTATTCAAACGAAAGTTCTGATGCTTTCGGCAACACCTGTGAATAATCGTTTCAATGATTTACGCAACCAGTTAGCACTGGCGTATGAAGGGAATTCCGAAAACATAAATTACCGGTTGGAGACCACAAAAGGGATAGATCAGGTGTTTTCTCAGGCGCAAAAGTCGTTTAATATTTGGAGCAAAATGGACACGGCACAACGCACAACCGATAAATTGCTCGATATGCTTGATTTTGATTTTTTTGAAATACTGGATTCGCTAACCATTGCTCGTTCTCGCAAACATATAACCAATTATTATGACACAACTGCTATAGGGAAATTTCCCGGACGAAACAAACCAGTTTCTATAGAAAGCCCCTTAGCCGATAACGATACTGTAGGATATGCCTATATTGCCGAACAACTTGGTTTTCTGAATTTATCTGTTTATACACCGCTTAATTATGTGCTGCCAAGCAAAATAGAGCATTATGAAACGCGCTATGACCAAACCGTAAAAGGTGGAAAAGGCGGACGTTTGAAACAGCGTGATCGTGAACAGAACTTACAAATATTGATGCGGATTAATCTGTTGAAACGAATAGAAAGCTCTGTTTATTCATTTCGTATTACGCTTGCCGGGATGATTGAACAGGTTGAATGTGCATTAAAATCTATAGAACAAAAGGATTTTGATAGTCAATATGAAGGAATTCAGAAGTATATTAACGATGAAAACTTCGATTGGGAAGCAGAGTGGGGCGACGAGGAAAATATTATTGGCAAAAAGATAAAAATTCATCTTGCTGATATTGATAAAACCAAATGGAAGGAGGACTTATCTGCCGACTTGTCTTTATTAAATGACTTGCTTTACAAAACCAATTCGATAGAGAAAGAACGTGATATAAAGTTGCAAGAATTAAGGAGAATTTTGGACGATAAAATATCGCATCCAATTAACGAAGGTAATAAAAAAGCAATCATATTTACTGCTTTTGCTGATACTGCCCATTATTTGTATAAAGAACTGAGCAAGTATTTAAAGGAGATGTATGGGTTAAATACTGCTTTGATTACTGGGTCGCAGCGCCTTTGCTCTGAAAAGAAAATTCCAACTGATTTGAATGTAATCCTTTCTTGCTTTTCGCCTGTATCAAAAGGGAAATCGCAAATCTATCCTCATATAACTGAAACAATTGATTTGCTCATTGCTACTGACTGCATTTCCGAAGGTCAAAACCTTCAGGATTGTGATTACCTTATTAATTATGATATTCATTGGAATCCTGTTCGTATTATTCAGCGTTTTGGGCGTATTGACCGTATTGGCTCAAAAAATGATACTATTACGCTTGTTAATTTTTGGCCTGATGTTACGCTTGATGCTTACATTAATCTAAAACAGCGTGTTGAAAATCGTATGCTGATTGTTAACATGGCAAGTACGGGAGACGATAATGTTTTGAATCAGGAAGAAAAGGAAATGGAATACCGCAAAATTCAATTACAAAAGCTCAAAGAAGAGATGATTGACTTGGAAGATTTGCGTGAAGGTGTGTCGATAACGGATTTAGGATTGAATGATTTTCGTGTTGATTTGAGTAATCTTTTTAAAGTTTACAAAGATGTGAAAAATGTTCCGGAAGGATTACACGCAGTTGTTCCATCCGGCGAAAATTTACCTCAAGGAGCTGTGTTTATCCTGAAAAATGTCAATGAAAATGTGAATATTGATAAACTGAACCGTTTACATCCATACTATTTGGTTTATATAATGAATACTGGTGAGTTGCGATGGAAACACATTGAATCAAAAAAAATATTAGATGCAATGAGGCTTGCTTGTAATGGCAAACGTCAAGCTATAGATAGTCTTTGTAGGATTATAGCGGATGAAACTAATGATTATTACAAGATGGACCACTATTCTACGTTGCTTAAACAAAGTATTCATTCCGTTTTACAGACTGAAGAGGAAAAAACCATATTAAGTTTATTCAAACCGGGTGGTACTATTTCTGGTAAGAATAAATTTAAAGGGGTAGAAGATTTTAAGTTAATTACATTTCTAATTGTGCGATAAATGGACTTGTTCAATTTGCCATACAATACTGTTGTTCAAAGATTTGTAGCAAAAAGCCTTTTCGATTCGGTTACAAATACTAAACAAAAAGCAATGTTTACTAATGATGTTGCGAAAATGATATGGTGTAATACGCTTTCTTCAGAAACTACTAATTTGCCGCACAAAGAGATAGAGGAAATTCAAATTTTTAGCATTGAGCTAAAAGAACAGAAAGTAATTAAAAGTATTCTTGAGATAATTGATAAAACAATTCCATATCATATTATTTTTATCGTCACGTGTAGAGATGAAGTTTATTTGTCAGCTTCAACCAAACATCCTTCGCCTCTAAGCAGTGCTAAATTTGTTATTGATTGGGTGTATACCAGTCCGTGGTTTAAGAAAAATGAGAACATATATTGCATTAATCTCAAAAAAGATATTGATACTGTTTTCTTTGATTTTTGCCAACAATTATCTCCAAAATTAAATGGTAGCATAAAAAATATAGCTGACCTTACTGCTTATAATTCAAGGTTAACTTCGCTTACGAGAGAGATAGAGCAGCTTAAAAAGAAAATGCTGAATTGTTACCAATTTAATAAAAGAGTAGAGTTTAATTTGAGATTAAAGGAGCTGGAAGAGGAGTTGAAAGCATTGAAGGTATAGTATTACACTTGCAACTCGCATCTTAAATGCATATCCCCAGCACATCACCAAAACAATCAACAATATAATTAGCGCCTTGCTTCATTAACTGTTCTTTTGTGTTATAACCGTAGGTAACTCCACATGTTAGGCAATTGGCGCCTTGACCCATCGCTATATCATAAACGGTATCTCCTATGACTAACGTTTTTTTAGGGGTAGACTGGGTTTGCTCC
>Ga0075011_10001154_pt1 | contig 14193 bp, 17 predicted proteins | sample TARM_MetaG_T_14_FD_72354 | JGI IMG/M metagenome (GOLD analysis project Ga0075011, IMG submission 72354) | Freshwater microbial communities from Pennsylvania, USA, analyzing microbe dynamics in response to fracking - TARM_MetaG_T_14 | ecosystem: Environmental > Aquatic > Freshwater > River...
GGCGCCAGCCTGGAGTTTAAAGGTGTGAACAGTAGCGTTGTAGTCGAAAATATATCGGGTGGCAGCCTGATCAGCACAGTCAATGGCGATATCAAAGCCAACAACCTCAGTGAAACTGTCGAGCTGGCAACCGTAAATGGCGCTATCGACAGCCAGGGGCTGAGCGGTCAGCTACGCCTAAAAACGGTGAACGGAAAAATTGAGGATAAAGGTGCCACAGGTCGCTTACAGGTGGAATCGATTAATGGCGAAATCGATCTGGAGAGTCAGCCCGATGAACTGATGCTCACCGTCGTCAATGGAGAAGTGGATCTGGATCTGACCCGCACCCCCAAAATTGAGATTTCCAGTGTTAATGGCAGTGTTGAGGTCGAATTAAAGCAGCAAAATGCTCCCCGGATTAAAGGCTCTTCAGTCAGCGGTAAGTTTGAATTAAAACTCGCCCCTAATCTGGATGCGACAGTCAGCATGAAAACCTCTGCCGGCGGCAGCATCAAAAATAGCTTAACCCAAGATCAGCCAAGCCGCGCTAAACATGGCCCGGCCAGTAACCTGCAATTTAGCAGCGGCAATGGCAGCGGCAGTATCGACATTAGCACAGTCAGCGGCCGGTTGGAGCTGTCCAAAAACTAAGTTTTCACAGCACTAACCAACTCAGTTTGGTTAGTGCTGTTGTTAGCGTCTAGTATTTGACTATCGCTCTGTTAATCCGCAAAACTGATTTTTCCCATCGTCACCGCAGGCATACCTGCACCAACCTGATTGAAGGTCGCCGTGGTTCCGGCAACACACTCATTCGCCAGCAACGCAAATAATACCGCTTCTTTAGCATCCGGTAGGATTGCCAGCTCAGCTGTCGTTTTTATACTCAGCTGGGGTAAACCCTGTTTGAGTTGCTGCATTAAAAGTGGGTTGTGAATGCCCCCGCCACTGGCATAGAGTACGGTTGGCCGCTCAGGCTGCAGCAGTGGTTGCACCAACTTGATAATGGCCTGCGCACTAAAGGCATTTAAGGTGGCCAGTACATCCACCGCAGGCAGATCCTGACACCCACTCTGTAGTTGCGCGCGCGCCAGATAAGCCAGATTAAAGACTTCCGGCCCGGTGGTTTTCGGCAGACTCAGCTGAAAAAACTCCGCCGCCAACAAGGCAGCTAATAACTTTTGCTGGACGGTGCCTGTTTTTGCCAGGCGGGCATCCGCATCATACTGTAACCCCGGAAAATGTTGCCGCACATAGGCATCCATCAAGGTGTTACCAGGTCCGATATCAGTACTAAATACGCCACTCAACGTCTCACCGGCAGGCAGATACGTTAGGTTGGCAATGCCGCCGATATTGAGCAGGATCCGGTGCTCCGTCGCTGAACCAAACAGCAGATAATCACCATAAGCAGCCAGTGGCGCGCCCTCACCGCCTGCTGCGATATGTTTTTGCCGGAAGTCACTGACAGTAATAATGCCGGTATGCACCGCCAGATGATCGCCATCGCCGAGCTGCAAGGTGGCGTTACCCCATGCCGGATCCTGATGCTGCCGTTTCGGGCAGTGATAAACGGTCTGGCCATGGCTGGCAATCAGATCCACCTCTGACGCCGGCACTTGCCAGTCGTGAAGCGCCTGATTAATCATCTGCGCATGCTGCTCAGCAATCCATGGATGCAACAAGGTTAGTTGCTGCAAATCGACCTGACGTTTAGCAAATACCGCTTGCACCCGGCTGCGAAAGTCATCCGAATATGGCACAGTAATAAACTGCTCGACCTTAACCGAGCTCTGCTGCCCACTGCCGTGAATGTGACAGAGCGCAATATCCAGGCCATCCAGCGAAGTACCACTCATTAAGCCGATAATCCGGCGGCTGGGTTTAGCTGCCAGCTGATATAACTTGGTAATGTGGCTGTGCATGGCTGAAGCATCCTTAATTTTTTTCTAAAATAACAACACCAAGCAGCGGTTTCGTTCGTATACTTAGGCCGTGCGCTGTTATCACTCAGTGCCAGCCCATACTACCCCAGAACCGTGAACGGAGAAAATGATGATTAGTTATGTAACCTTAGGTGTCAGTGATATTGCTGCAGCCCGGAAGTTTTATGGTGACTTGCTGGGTGAGCTTGGCGCCAAAACCTTGTTAAATATGGATCGTATTACCTTTTTCGGTAAAAGCATGAAAGAACCGATGCTGGCAGTGTGTATTCCATTTAATCAGGAAGCTGCGGCGCCGGGTAACGGCAATATGGTGTCAATGGCACCGGGCTCCAAAGAGGCGGTTGACGCGCTCTATCACAAAGCCATTGCACTGGGAGCCACCTGCGATGGTGCGCCGGGCCAACGCATTCCGAATACCTTTTATGGCGCTTACGTGCGCGATGCCGATGGTAATAAACTCTGCTTCTGTCATTTCGGTTAAGCATGCAAATTCACGCTGATTTTAGTGCCCGCGTTGTGCTGCTGCCGGGCCAACAACAATTTGTCCCCTCACCTCTACCCGGCGTCAGCCGGGTGATGTTAGATCGGGCTGGTGAAGAAGTTGCGCGGGCAACCAGTCTGGTACGCTATGAGCCAGGTTCAGGTTTCAGTGCGCATCGCCATGATGGTGGCGAAGAAATCCTGGTGTTGGAAGGCGTGTTTTCAGACGAACATGGCCATTACCCTGCCGGCAGCTACCTGCGTAATCCGCCGGGGACCACTCATCAGCCCTACTCAGAGCAGGGTTGTCTGTTACTGGTCAAACTGTGGCAATTCGCTGCTAATGATAACAGTCCGTTAGTACTCAATACTAAAGACGGTAACTGGTATCAGGGCTTAGTTCCGGGGCTGTCGGTGCAGCCTCTGCACGAGCATAATGGCGTTAATACCGCCTTAGTGCGCTGGGCGCCGAATACCCGGTTTAACCGCCATACCCATCCGGGAGGTGAGGAAGTTTTGGTACTGGAAGGCCTGTTTTGTGATGAGTTTGGCGAATATCCGGCCGGTTGTTGGCTGCGTAACCCGCGTTATAGCAATCACGCGCCCTACACTGGCGCTGAAGGGGCGTTAATTTACGTAAAAACCGGCCATCTGGGCGCAAACCTGCTTGGCGACCAGTTTATTCAAACGCCACTCTAGCTGCGCTGACCAGCAGGCTAAACGGTGAGCAGCGGCTATACTTAATCACTGTTTGGCCTTGCTCCGGCAATCTATCATGCAACCCATGTTTCACCACATTCTGATTATTCTGCGGCAAACCGCCGAAGACCAATATACGCTGCAAAAAGCGCAACGTCTGGCTGCGTGCCAACCTTGTCATTTTTCTATTTTTATCGCTAACCCAGTGAAACTGCCGCGTCCGGATCCGCAACTGGTCGGGAGCTTAACAAAGCAGCAACTGAGCGAGCTATCCGCAGTAACCAGCGACTATTTGATCTCTGAAAATAAAGGTAATGCCGAAATCCACTGGTTACGTAATTATCTGAATGAGTCAGATATCAGTTTAGTGATTACGGCGCCACCTAGCAGCAGCGGCTTGCTGCCAGGCTTATACGACAAACTGTGTCACTTTCTGATCAATGACTGCGAGTTACCCGTTTGGTTGGTGAAAACACCCCTACCACTCACGGAGGACAGCATCTTGGCATGTTTAGATATTGAAGATGCTTCGCTACGCAACCAACATCTAAATGAAGTGATACTGCAGGTCGCGGCGGAGCTTGCCAATGCGTTGGGAGAGCCGCTCCACCTGTTAAATTGTTTTCAGGACGAGTTAATGACGATGGATTTGAGCTATGACACTGCGCATGGTTTCAAAAAACACCCTGATGAGCTGGGTAATCATCAACGGCTGTTGCAGTCTTATCTGCTACCGGGCAATGTAGTTTCGCCCTGCCAAATTCACATCAAAGAGGGCTGCCCGGATAATGAAGTTCCGTTAGTCGCAGCCCAGTTACAAGCGGGCTTAACTTTAATTGGCAATAACCACTGCCACAGTCGTTTGTCGGCGGTATTGGGTAATACAGCACATTATCTATGTCAGCAAACACCGACCGATATGCTGGTGTTAAAACCCGGCACTGTAATTGCGGGACGGCAGGTGTCCTGCCCCCCTCAGACAGCATCCTTTATAACGTTCAGAAGTGTCAGCTTTTTTTACAGTCACAGACAACAGCTGTTGTTAAATCCGGCCTCATATCGCGTGGCATCTGTCCTGCCACCACCACCACGTTCCCGGCATTGATTATGCATGATAAGTCGCCGGCACAACGCTGGCAAAAACCCACTCTAATTCAGCTCGATAATTAAACCAACAAAACTAAAAACCAGAATAAAATCGGAGCAAATAAATCTATGTCTTATCAAAAACATTTCAAGGTCGCCAGAAACCGGCTGACCCTAGCCTGTATGCTGGCACTCGGGCTACCCTGTGCGGCGGCCGAACAACTAAATATCAGCGACAGCGAGAGCACTAACCTGTGGTTTATCGAATTGAGTGATAAACCGGTAGCGGGCGGCAATAGCAAAAGTAACGTGCGCGCAGCACAAAACAAATTCAAAGATGCGGCAAGAGATGCAGATCTGAGCTTTGTTGAAAAACGCCGTTTTGAAACACTGTTTAACGGTTTCTCGGTCGAAATTTCTGCAGCAAACCGGGCTAAACTGATGCAGATCCCTGGCGTCAAAGCGATTTACCCGGTAGAGGTATTTCATGCTCCCGCAGTAGAGAGTAGCGAAGGCGGCTCAGCCGCTGATATGGCCGTTGCACTGGGCATGACGGGCGCTAATTTTGCCCAGAATAGTATGAATCTGGACGGTACTGGTATTAAGGTCGCGATTATCGACTCTGGTATTGATATCGACCATCCGGATTTCGGGGGCTCCGGTAGCAACGGTTCAACGTCTTTCCCTACTACACGAATTGCCTACGGTTATGATTTTGTTGGCGATGCCTTCAACGCCGACCCAAGCAGTGCGACTTATAATCCCGTTCCTACCCCGGATTTCAACCCAGATGACTGTGGTGGTCACGGTACCCACGTTGCGGGTATTGTTGGTGCCAACGGTCGGGTAAAGGGTGTCGCGCCCAACGTTACCCTCGGCGCCTACCGGGTATTTGGCTGTGCCGGTAGCACGTCGGCTGATATTATCATCGAGGCAATGGAGAAAGCCTATAACGATGGTATGCATATCGTAAATATGAGCCTGGGCGCGGCGTTTCAGTGGCCGCAATATCCAACCGCTCAGGCAGCAGACCGACTGGTAGAAAAAGGTGTTGTTGTTGTGGCCTCTATCGGCAACAGTGGGGCTAATGGCTTATATTCTGCCGGAGCGCCTGGTCTTGGTGAACATGTTATCGGTGTCGCTTCCTATGATAACCTTGGCTCAGCGCAACAAATTGCCACCGTCAACAACCGGGACATTCCTTACAATATCATGACCTTCAGTGGCATGGTACCTACAGCAGGTTCGTCGGATGTTGTCTTTATCGGACAAGCCTGTAACACCGACCCGCTACTGGCAAACCCAGCCGGTAAAACTGCGTTAGCGGTGCGCGGGGTTTGTTCTTTTGGTGAAAAGGCTGCTAATGCTATCGCGGCCGGAGCTACCTCGGTGGTTATTCACAATAATGCCGCAGGTGCTTTCAGTGGCACTTTGGGCGCACCATTAGGTAACGGTTCGGTACCGGTGGTTGCCATAACGCAACAAGACGGTCTATTCATTCGTAGCCAGGAAAACCCGGTATTAAACTGGACTAACCGTATAGTCGTAACGCCATCTGCGACAGGCGGCCGGATTTCCAGCTTTAGTTCGTACGGTTTGTCACCGGATCTGCAACTAAAACCAGATTTAGGTGCACCTGGCGGGAGCATTTTCTCTACTTATCCGATGGAGGCTGGTGGTTTTGCTACCTTGGGCGGCACATCAATGTCATCGCCGCATGTCGCCGGTGCAGCGGCACTGTTGCTGCAAAACAATCCACAGATCCCAGCCATGTCGATGCGCAATATTCTGCAAAATAGCGCCGAACCCAAACTGTGGTCAGGCAACCCTGCACTAGGCTTCCTGGATATGGTGCATCGTCAGGGAGCTGGGATGATTAATGTTGCCTCCAGTGCCAATGCGACCACCTATATTACGCCAGGGAAAATTGCTGCCGGTGAAGGCGAAGCGGGTCCCTTTACGCAACGTTTGACAGTCAGTAACAGCGGTAGCGAAGCGGTGACCTACCAATTATCGTCAGTTAACGCGCTGAGTACTGGCGGTGTGATTACGCCAAGCTTCTTCCAAGGCAATGCCAGTGTCAGCTTTAGTTCAGATACGCTAACCGTACCTGCAGGCGGCAGCACCACTGTGGATGTCACTATCAATCCCGCTACGACGCCAGTAAATGGTCAGTACGGCGGTTATATCGTTTTTACACCGCAAGCAGCCGGCCAGGTATATCGCGTGCCGTTCGCAGGCTTTGTTGGCGACTATCAGGGGATTCAAATCCTGACCCCTACGGCAAATGGTTTCCCCTGGCTAGCAACCTTAAACGGCAATACCTTCAGCCGCTGCCTCGAAAGCTGTACTTACTCGATGCAAGGTACTGATATGCCATGGTTCTTAATGCATTTTGATCATCACGCCCGCTATATGGAGATGAACATTCTGCATGCCGCAACTAAGCGTCCGGTCCATCCGGTATTCCACAAAACGAACGTGATGGAATATTTACCGCGGAACAGTACGGCAACCGGTTTCTTTAACTATACCTGGGACGGTACTCGCCTCCACAGCAATGGTGGCAAGGGTAAAACCATGGAAGTGCCAAACGGTGATTATGTGCTTGAGATCCGTGTCCTGAAAGCGCTCGGTGATAAAAACAACCCGGCGCATTGGGAAGTGTGGATGTCTCCGGTCATTAGTATTCAACGCTAATACGCTCGCCATACCGGGAGCCCTTGCTCCCGGTATTTTTATGCCTTTCTGGTATCGGGAGATACCTAAGACCAAGGTAACTTGTTGCTATGTCTGAGAATAAAAATAACGCTCTAATGCCAATTGCTTGCTGTTGCTTTTTTGTGCTAGATTCTGCGCCCTTTTCCGACGAAGCTAGCCTGTGATGGATTTGTTAACTCTGACAATCGTCAATGCCTTTATCGCACTGGTAGCGACCGCTGTACTGGTATTGCAAGATAGTGCAGACCGGCAATTTCGTTATCAACGCTATTTTGTCCTGGCCGGCCTGTGCATGCTGCTAAACGCCAGTTTCAGCGCCTTAAGGTATGCCGGTTATCCTTTACCATACTGGTTGTTTCCTGCCCTTACCAACAGCTTGAGTGTCGGAGCAAGTCTGGCGTTGGCCGCTGGCATTCACCGGCATCTACAAAAACCCGGCAAACGGCTCGGCTTGCTACTGGTATTCTTACTGATTTTTGCACTACATTTTGTCGATGCCATCAGTAGCAATCTGGGATACCGGATGCTGCTCAATATCCCGATAGTACTGATAGTTAATTTATGGTGTATTGCTATGCTTTGGCAGGCCCGCCACTCGGAGCTCGGTAAAGTCTATCTGGCCTTTATGGCGACCTTTATCTTTAACATCCTGCAATTTAGTGCTCGTTCAATCTATCTGTTGTTGGAGCAAACCCAGGTTGTTACGGCGAATTACAGCAGTCTGGTACACAGTATTGGTTTTTTTTGTCTTACCGTGTTCGCCATTCTGGTCTTCTGCTGCATTATCATGCTGAGCCATCGCCAACAAAAGCTAATGCTGCAGCAGCTGTCTGAGCGGGATGCCTTGACTGGTGCCCTGAATCGCCGCACCCTGGACCTGCGACTGGCTGCTGAATTTAATCGTTGTCGGCGCAAGGGCAGCAGCCTGAGTTTGCTGCTACTGGATGCCGACCACTTCAAGAAGATTAATGATACGCTGGGGCACGCTGCAGGCGACCAAGCTGTACAGCATATCGCCCATATCGCTGAACAACAGCTACGCGACTACGATTTACTATTCCGTTTTGGTGGCGAAGAGTTTTTACTGTGTTTACCCGATACCGAGCATCATATTGCACTGCAAATCGCCGAGCGACTACGTCAGAGTATCGAAAAACAAAGGGTACAACACACTGATCAATTTACACTGACCGTTAGCATAGGGGTAGCCAGCACTCCCGGAGCCACAGACTGGCAAAGTCTACTGACACAAGCCGACCAGGCGCTTTACATAGCAAAATCTTTGGGCCGCAATCAGGTGCAAAGCTTTTCCGCCGTGAAATCAACCCAGGTGGCGACTATCCTAAGCTAGCTAATCACAACCTAGATCCGCTATTGGTTTGGCGCATCATGCTGCCAGCATTTTCAGACAGCAAATTGTGATTAATTTTCATTATATTGGCCTAAAAGCCTATTTGAAGTTGACCGCAAGGTTATTTAGGTTATTAATTAAACAATACACTCTGTGCTGTGACGCTCATAGCTGGAGGACAACTATGCGTAAATACGCCTTATTGGCGCTGCTACTTGTGTGTCAGCCGGTCGCTGCACATTCCCCGTTACTGTTCTGTTATGAGCTACAAGAAAAATCGACTTTAAAAACCAGTCTGGGGGTTGGTTTAGAGCAGATTTTTGAGTTCCAGGCCAGGGTTGTTAGCGATGCTTTAGATAGCCTGGCAATGCCGTATCAACTGCAGCGACTACCTTGGCGTCGTTGTTTGGCAGCGGTAAGCCGGGGCGAGCTGGATGGGGCCATTGGGGTTGGCTGGACTGCTGAGCGCGATAGCGCATATCACTTTCCCAGCTCACAATTGGAACTGGACCCAAGTAAGCGATTATTGCATCTGAATTATTCTATCTATACCCGATATGACAGCACATTGCAGTGGGATGGTCAGCAGTTAACCGGTATACAACATGGTTTAGCGGCACCCAAGGGCTACGTAGCAGAGCAACGTCTACAACAACTGGGCGTATGGCGTGAACTGGATACAGCTCTCGACTCTGGTATTGATTTGGTTTTAAAGCACCGCCTTGATGGTTACGTGTTGCCGGATGAAGTGGCGGCAGCGCAACTCAAAGGCCACTCCGAGGCTGATAAGATCCGCAAGCTCGAACCGCGGTTTATGGCGCAGCCACTGTACCTGGTTTTAAGCCGGAAAAGTAGCAAGCTTGACGACGAGCGGCGGGCTCAGCTCTGGCAAAAAATTGAATTATCTCGAGAAAAGTTACTAGGTCAGCACTCGCAACAATCCACTCCCGAGCAACACTAATGTCTACTACTAGCGACTGCGCAACCAAAGCCCAAGCGCCGTACTATATCCCAGCGACTTAGCACTAATCTGCCCTTCTGCATTGATAACATAATAAGTCGGAAAAGCCTGAATCTGATAATCAGTGGCCAGCTGCTGGTTACCCAAGAGTACCGGAACCTCTAGATCTAAATCAGCAACAAAGTCCGCTACCTGCTGCGCTGAATCATACTGTAGCGCAATAGCGTACACCGCCAGCCCCTCGTTATCAGCCTGCAAATACTTCAAATTCGGCATACTTAAGCGACAGATACCGCACCAGGGGGCAAAAAAATACAGTAAGGTTTGCCTGCCCTGCAGCTCCGTCGAACGAAATAGATCCCCCTCTGCCGTCATAGCGATAAAAGCCGGCGCAGTACTGGCGCTCTTTAGCAAAGCCCGCTCTTTATACCAACTGACACCGAAAAAAACGCTGCTCGCCAGCAAAATAGTTACTATCCACGATTTCATCTAAGGCGCTCCGACCCACTATTAAGTCATGGACTCTAACTTGTTTTTGCAGCAAAGGTCCAGCCGCTCTTGAGTCGCCCTGGCACTACACCTAGAATAGCGGCTTTAAACTTAATCGAGTGATGTTATGACCGACGCGACCATCCGCCCCGAGTTACCAGATCGTTTATCAGTAAACCCTCGCAGCAAATTTTATAACGCGGCTATCTTTGAGCACGAAGTTGGCATCAAACTTAATGGTAAAGAACGTTTTGACGTGGAAGAATATTGCATCAGCGAAGGCTGGGTAAAGGTCGCGTCTGCCAAGGCACTGGATCGCCGTGGCCAGCCATTATTACTGACCGTAAAAGGCACAGTAGAAGCCTTTTACCGCTAACCAGCCGTTGCTAACTGCTGCGCCAGCTCCTCCGGGCGCAGCGTTAATACCTCTACTCCATTTTCTGTTACCGCCACGGTATGCTCCCACTGCGCCGATAATTTCTTATCGCGGGTGACCACCGTCCAGCCATCTTTTTTGGTTTTCACCTTGGCGCTGCCCTGATTAAGTATCGGCTCAATCGTAAATACCATGCCAGGTTTTAACAGCATACCGCTGCCGGCGGCACCATAATGCAACACCTGCGGCGCTTCGTGCATTTCGCGGCCAATGCCATGCCCACAGTATTCACGCACCACGCTGTAGCCGCGGCTTAAGGCAAACTGCTCAATGGCAAAACCAATATCTCCCAGCCGGGCGCCGGGCTTAACCGCTTTAATACCCAGCCACAGCGCCTGATAACAGTCGGCGACCAACTGCCGGGCCGCCGGTGCCACCTCGCCAATCAGATACATCTTGCTGGAATCGGCAATAAAGCCATGTTTTTCCAGCGTAATATCGACGTTGATAATATCGCCATTTTTTAAGCGTAGACTGGCCGACGGCACGCCATGACACACCACCTCGTTCACCGAGGTATTTAGCACATAAGCAAAGCCATACTGGCCCTTACTGGCAGGGCGTGCTTGTAACTCATCGACGATATAGTGCTCAGCCAGTTTATTAATTTCCAGGGTTGAGATACCGGCCGTGATCGCCGTATCCAGCATCGCAAACACTCGGGTTAACAACCGGCCAGCCTCGCGCTGCAATGCCAGTTCGGCAGCCGTTTTAAGCTGAACGCCGCTCATCCAGGCCCCCCGCCCATTTCACATCAGCCTGTTGTAACAACATCACCACCAATTGCTGATAATTAAGGGTCGGATGCAGCTCAGCCAGCATGCCCATTTTTAGCCAAAACTCCGCCTGCGCATTAATCGAGCGCGACATAGCGCCACTGGCTTTACGGATTTCTTCGTGTAGCTCATCGGCAATTTTTACAATACCCAAGTTCCTGACTCCTGCAGTTTGGAATATACGAATTATATATGAAGTATATATTAATTCCTGGCGCAGTGGCAAGCTCGGGTAATATTCACCTCGATTTGACGCTTTAGCCAGCGGAAGTACTTTTCCGAACAACGAATTCTCGCCATAATCGGCTGCATACTGAGCCGGGGTCGCCGCTATGAAATATCTGATTAAACAAAAACTGCTTAGCCTAAGTGATAGTTTTAGCATTGAAGATGAGCGCGGCCGTACGGCCTACATGGTAAAAGGTAAAGTCTTTAGTTTTAGCAGCAGCCAAACGCTGTTTAATGCCAGCGCCCAGCCACTACTAAAGATCCGCCGTAAATACCTGACGCTGTTACCCGCCTGCCGGATTGTTAATAACGATGGCAGCGAATGGCTGGTGCGCAAGCGGTTCTGGGCGTTTTTAAAAAGCCGCTTTGTGGTGGAAACACCATACGGGCAATTAGAGATGACCGGCAATTTCTGGCAACACGAATACGAAATCCGCCAACAGGGCCAGCTGATTGCCAGTATCTCAAAAAAATGGTTTAGCTGGTCTGATACCTATGCGGTGCAGATCCTAAAACCGGAGTGGACAGCGCAACTTTTGGCAGTGGTAATAGTGATCGACCGCTTGCAGCATAGTGATCGTAATTCTGGTGTGGGGGATTAAGGGTTTGGCGAATCCCCACTGACACATTTGACTGCGCAAGACTGAATGCTACAATTTGTGTTAATTAATCATACAGGAGCTACTCATGGCCAGAACAACCAGTGTGACTATTGGCACGCAGCTAGACGACTTTATTAGCGAATTGATTGCCACAGGTCGTTACGGTTCCACCAGTGAAGTGGTGCGCTCTGCGCTAAGGTTACTGGAGCGTCAGGAAAAACAACTGGTCGCGCTACGGCAAGCTATTGTGGCAGGAGAGCAAAGTGGAGAAAGTGATTTAACACTTAGTCAGATCGCCGCCCAGGTAAAACAAAAACACAATGTATAAGCTCTCGCGGCTGGCCGCTGAAGACTTTGCGGCTATTTACGAGTATACCCTGCTAAATTTTGGTGAGATTCAGGCTGATGCCTATACTCAAGATCTTGAAAAGGTATTAACGTTACTTAGCGAACATCCTTTTATTGGCATCGCCAGCGATGAGATTGGCAAGGATATCCGGCGTCACGATCATCAACGCCATGCTATTTTCTACCGCAGTACTGATAACACGCTTTTTGTCCTGCGCATACTGCACCAGCAAATGGCAGCCACACAGCATTTGTTTGAATAGCCAACATAGGATCCTCGACACAGCGCTTCGATATCTGCCGGTCACAGGTCAGGTTAATCCAAATCCCATAACTCATCATCAGCCGCCCACAGCGTCAGCAACTGCGCCTGACGGCTAAGCTGTTTTGCCTTGGCGGCCAAATCGCCGCTAAGCTCCGGGCTGCCTTGCCAGGCTATATCTTTATTAGCGGCTGCGGCAAGCGTGGTCCATTTACGCGCAAAGGCGGCCATCGCATCACGGGGTTCGGGTAAATCGGTGGCGCTAAGATGATCAAATGGCACAGGTTGGGGCTGTGCGCCGGTGCTATCGCCAGCCAGGATCCAGTGCCCAACAAAGCCCGGATCTTCCGGGTTTTCTACTGCCCATAACCCAACGTAAGGCGCGGTATACCATTCCGGCCAGTCGCAAATCACGCCATGCGGGATTTGCTGGGTTTTTACGTAAGTTTCAATGGCCGCAAACTGGCTGTCACACCAGGCCCAGTCTTGCGCGTCGTCTAAATCCATCCTCAAGCTCCAGCATTGAACGCAGTTGTTACCTGTGGCTATGGTAGCAACTTCTGCCTAACTTTACTGCGCAAGCTAGCGACTTTGGGAGCACTGTTCGCCTAATTGGGCAAGTTACCCAGGGTTACAGCTGTTCCTGCATTTTGCCGTGGGTTTCTCGGGATCCAGCTAGCTTTAAAATTTTTGCCGGAACAATTGTGCCATTACGCCAAGTTGATACATGACTTGGTTTGACCTTGCCAACTGATGCGCGTTGGGTTGCAGAATCGCCATGAGTAGATAGCAGTTATCGTTACGAAAGCCCCGACAATACGCCAGATTGGTATCACTGGTTCGTTTCATCTGAGTAAGTAATACCGGGAAGCCGACGCTGCTTTCAGCTAAGTGAAGATGTCTAACTTGCTCTTGTTTAATTACATCAAGGTTAAAAGCATGATCGTAGGGCACATCTTTGCCAAACGCCGCAGGCAAGATCCCGGCTTTATATTGCTTAAAGTCGGCAATTAACGCCTCTCGTTCCTCTGGCGTCAGCGCTTCAACCAATAGCTTACTGGTAAAAACCCGAATCACTCGCTAAATTCACCCAACTTAGCTGCATCTGCCTCTAACAACAACTGTTCGCTAAGACGGCTAATCTCTTTTAGCCTTGCCGCACCAGGTCGAAATAAACCGGGCTCAGCAACGCCTGATGCTTCAATAATCCGCAGCATTTTTTCGTATAACTCAGCACTTAGCATATAGCCTGTTGGCTTGTTGTTGGATAACACCGCCACCGGCTCATCAATAAAGTACTGACTCAGGTTTTTACGTGCTTCCGAAACCGAAACCGCTTTCTCCGCCAAAATAGCATGTGACGCCACACAACACCCCAAGTACATAGTCATGTACACAGTTTAACACTCTAATAGTATGGTACTTAGGCAGACAGATTACAAGCTGACAAAAACAACAAAGACCGCATTTGCGGCCTTTGTCTTCTCAAAAACTTAGAAAAATTACTTCTTCTTCGCTTTTGGATTTGGCAGGTCGGTGATTGAACCTTCGTAAATCTCTGCTGCTAAGCCGATAGACTCGTTTAGCGTTGGGTGAGCGTGGATGGTTAACGCGATATCTTCGGCGTCGGCACCCATTTCTACTGCTAAGCAGATTTCACCCAGCATTTCACCGGCGTTAATACCAACAATGGCGCCACCTAAAATGCGGTGGGTTTCTTTGTCGAAGATTAACTTAGTGAAGCCTTCAGTACGGGCTGAAGCAATGGCGCGGCCAGAGGCGGCCCATGGGAAGGTGGCCGTTTCTACTGCGATGCCCTTCTCTTT
>Ga0075011_10001155_pt1 | contig 14187 bp, 10 predicted proteins | sample TARM_MetaG_T_14_FD_72354 | JGI IMG/M metagenome (GOLD analysis project Ga0075011, IMG submission 72354) | Freshwater microbial communities from Pennsylvania, USA, analyzing microbe dynamics in response to fracking - TARM_MetaG_T_14 | ecosystem: Environmental > Aquatic > Freshwater > River...
CGCCTCATAGCCGCCGTAAGCACCGAACAGCTTCAGCGTTTCGCCGTTACGGATCTGCAGGTGGTTGTGGTACGCCACGCTGGCCATCTTGCCTTTATGCTGCTCTCGCGGCCCGTAAACATTGAAGTAGCGGAAGCCCACCACCTGCGTGGTCATCTCGTTCCAGCGCGAGCGTACGTGCTGATCAAACAGCAGCTTGGAGTAGCCGTACACGTTGAGCGGCTTTTCATACTCTGGCGCTTCCTTGAACACCTCGCTGCCGCCGTAGGTGGCCGCTGACGAGGCGTACAGAAACGGAATGCCCAGCTTCTCGCAGTAGTTGAGCAGCACCTTGGAGTACTCGAAGTTGTTCTCCATCATGTAGTGGCCGTCCCACTCCGTGGTATCCGAGCAGGCACCCTCATGGAAAATCGCATCGATGGTCGGCAGGTCCACCGTTTCACCGCGCAGCGCGGCTTTCACCCGGGCAATGAAATCATCCTTGTCCAGGTAGTCGGCGAGCGTGCAGTCCGCCAGGTTGACGAATTTGGTGCCATCGCGCAGGTCGTCGACCACCATCACATCGTCACGGCCACGAGCATTTAGCGCTTTGACAATATTGGCGCCGATAAACCCGGCGCCGCCTGTTACCACGATCATCTCGTTCTCCTTATCAAAAGCGGCTGTTTTGCTAACGTGCCTATAACCCATCTGCCTGTAATTGTATACTTGACGGCTTATGAATTCATGGCCAACGGTGCTTTCCGCGATGAGTGTCTCGACAAACCAATCGACACCCGATGTGTCGACCTTTCAAGGCTTGATCCTTGCTCTGCAACAGTACTGGGCAGAACAGGGCTGTGTGATTCTCCAGCCCCTCGATATGGAAGTCGGCGCGGGCACCTTCCACCCCGCCACCTTCCTGCGGGCGATTGGCCCCGAAACCTGGAACGCTGCCTATGTGCAGCCTTCCCGCCGCCCCACCGACGGCCGCTACGGCGAAAATCCCAATCGCCTGCAGCACTACTACCAGTTTCAGGTGGTGATGAAGCCCTCCCCCAGCAATCTGCAGGACCTGTACCTGGGGTCACTGAAGCGCCTGGGCCTCGACCCGCTGGTTCACGACGTTCGCTTCGTGGAAGACAACTGGGAATCCCCCACGCTCGGGGCCTGGGGCCTGGGCTGGGAAGTATGGCTAAACGGCATGGAAGTCACCCAGTTCACCTACTTCCAGCAGGCGGGCGGCATCGAGTGCTACCCCGTCACCGGCGAGCTGACCTACGGCCTCGAGCGTATCGCCATGTACCTGCAAAACGTCGATAGCGTTTACGATCTGGTCTGGGCCATTGCGCCGGACGGCAGCAAGGTCAGCTACGGCGATGTTTACCTGCAAAACGAGCGGGAGCAGTCAGCCTACAACTTCGAGCACGCCGACGTCGACCAGCTCTTTGCTGCCTTCGACCATCAGGAGAAAGAGTGCAGCAAACTGCTGGCCGCCAGCCTGCCCCTGCCCGCCTACGAGCAAGTGCTCAAGGCGTCGCACACCTTCAACCTGCTGGATGCGCGCCACGCCATCTCGGTCACCGAACGTCAACGCTTCATCCTGCGTGTGCGGACCATGGCCCGTGACGTGGCGACCGCCTACTTCGAATCACGCAAAGCAGCAGGGTTCCCCATGGCGCCCGAGGCATTGCGCCGTGAACTGTTACCCGAGCTATTCGCCGATCAGGGAGACGCATGATGGCCGTTGATACGCTTTTACTGGAACTGGGTGCCGAGGAGCTGCCGCCTACCGCCCTGGACGCGCTCTCTGATGCGTTTGCTGCGGGTATTGAAAAAGGTCTGCAGGAAGCAGAGGTTCCGTTTCAGTCCGTCACTGCCTATGCAACACCGCGTCGCCTGGCCGTCCAGGTATCGGGATTGGCCGACAAGCAGCCGGATCGTGAAGTGGAGCGCCGTGGTCCCGCGCTGGCCGCCGCATTCAAGGATGGCGTGCCCACCAAGGCCGCCGAAGGCTTTGCGCGCTCCTGTGGCGTCAGCGTGGATGAGCTGATTCACCTGGAAACAGACAAAGGCACCTGGCTGGGCTTCCAGGAGCAGCAGCAAGGCGAGAGTGTCCAAGCACTACTGCCAGAGATGATTCGCAAGACGCTTCAGTCGCTGCCGGTGCCCAAGAACATGCGCTGGGGCGCGTCTCGTGTGGAGTTCTCCCGCCCGGTACACTGGCTGGTCGCCCTGTATGGCAAGGAAGTGATTGCCGCAGAAGCACTAGGCCTGCAGGCCAGCCGCACCACCTACGGTCATCGTTTCCACGCCCCGGATGCGATCCAGCTCGAACACGCCGACGATTATCTGGCAGTACTGGAAAACGCCTACGTGCTGGCCGACCGTCAGCAGCGCCGCGAGCGTATTCGTGAGCAGGTGCTGGCCGAGGCAGAAGTTCAGGAAGCCAATGCGGTCATCGATGAAGACCTGCTGGTCGAGGTCAGCGGTTTGGTCGAGTGGCCCGTGGCATTGACCGGCAGCTTCGATGAGCGCTTTTTGGACGTGCCCGCCGAGTGCCTGATCTCCTCCATGAAGGCCAACCAGAAATACTTCCATCTGCTGGATGACCACGGCAAGCTCAAGCCGCTGTTCATTACCATTTCCAACATCGAAAGCCAGGACCCTGACCAAGTCATTGCCGGCAATGAGAAGGTCATCCGTCCTCGCCTCGCGGATGCTGCGTTCTTCTACGATACCGACCGCAAAAAAACGCTGGCATCGCGCATTCCTCAGCTGGAAAGCGTCGTGTTTCAGCAGCAGCTCGGCACGCTGGCAGACAAGGCACGCCGCAGCACGGCCATTGCTACCTTCATCGCCGAGCGCATCCAGGGGGATGTCGCCCACGCTCAGCGTGCCGTGGCACTGGCCAAATGCGACCTGGTCACTGAGATGGTACTCGAGTTCCCCGAGCTGCAAGGCATCATGGGCCGCTACTACGCCGAGCAGGATGGCGAGCCTGCCGAAGTAGCCCAGGCACTGGAAGAGCAGTACCTGCCGCGCTTTGCCAGCGACGCCATCCCCGCCAGTCTGACTGGCCAAGCATTGGCCCTGGCAGACCGCCTGGATACGTTGGTGGGCATCTTCGGCATCGGCCAGCGCCCCACGGGCGCCAAGGACCCCTTTGCCCTGCGTCGCGCGTCCATTGGTGTGCTGAATATCCTGGTAAAAGGCGAGCTGAACCTCGACTTGCGTGAACTGCTGCAGGTCGCCGTCGACCAGCACCAGCAACTGCCCAAAGCCGAAGGACTGGTAGAGGAAGTGCTGACCTACATGCTCGACCGCTTCCGCGCTTGGGGGCAAGACGAAGGCATTACCCCCGAGATGTACCTGGCCGTGCGTGCTCGTCCCGTCAGCAAGCCGCTGGATTTTGCGCGTCGGTTACGTGCCGTCAAAGCCTTTGCCCAGCGTGAGGAAGCCACCGCTCTGGCGGCTGCCAACAAGCGTGTCTCCAATATCCTGAGCAAGCAGGCGCACGATGGCAGCACGCAAGTCGATACCACCCTGCTTCAGGAGAGCGCCGAGCAGACACTGGCGGAAGCCGTCATCCACTGCCAGCAGCAGGTAGCTCCGCTATTTGCCGCCGGTGAGTACCAGCAGGCCCTGGACACCTTGGCAACGCTGCGTGAGCCGGTCGATACGTTCTTCGATCAGGTCATGGTCATGGCCGATGACGAGGCCGTGCGTCGCAATCGCCTTGCCCTGCTTGCCAGCCTGCAGGCTCTGTTCCTGGAAGTGGCCGATATCTCTCAGCTACCCCAGTAAGCGCCACACGTCAGAAACGCTTACAGCCCGGCCCAGGTGGCCGGGCTTTTTATTTCTTCGTGCTTGACGAAGCTTTTGTTTCACGTGAAACATCAAGGTAAAATTAATGAAACATTTCAATTGCCGCTGCGTCTGACATACCTGGCAGCTATGCACTCACGTCGCCGGGGGAGTTGGCCATGTACGATATGTTTCTTTTCGACACCTTGCCTCAGCAGCAGTCCAACATGGCGTCTTACCAGATGGCAGGACGCAAGGTATGGCTGAAAAAAGCCGCCAAACGTAACTCACGGCTGGCTTACCTGCCGCTGACCTTGATGGCGCGGTGGCTGAACATCGAAGCGCTCAAACCGGTGCCCAATCTGGGCGGCCAGGAGAGCGTGGCGCTAGAAGCCAGTCGCATCAAAGAACTGTCTGCCGCTGGTATCGCCGTACCGACCATTCTGGCAGAAACCCCTGATGCCCTATTGCTGGCCGATGCGGGCAGCGCGGAGGAACCCGCAGCCACGCTGCTGGAGAAATTGACCCAGGCGCAAACACCAGATGAAATCGACCAACTGTTAAACCTTGGGATTTCAGCGCTCAATGATGTTCATGAACGCAGCTGCTATCTTAGCGAGGCCTTTGCACGCAACATCCTGGTCAACAAAGATGGAGTCGTTTTCATCGATTTCGAAACGGACCCAGGCCAGGTACATGAACTCACCGACTGCATGGTGCGCGATTCGCACTGTTTCATCTTTTCTCTCTATGGCAAGCTGAGCAAACGACCTCTTCATCGTAAACGCCTGACCGCAGCCCTGATGGACGGCCTGCAGGCCACCCGCCACGATGTACGCGAACGCTTTCTGGCGACCTTGCCGCGCCTGCAACGCCTCCAGAAAATTCCTTTCCAGCGCTTTGGCAGCGATGGCAAAAAGATTGCCCATACCCTGCACGCCTTGGCGCTACTGAATCAGCACCTACGCAGCAAATAGGACTTTCATGCCCTCGACGACTTCTCTGATGCCAGAACGGCTCGTGATACTTGACCGAGATGGCGTCATCAATCATGACTCGGATGACTACATCAAGTCCCTGGCGGAGTGGGTGCCCTACCCTGCTTCCATTACGGCCATCGCGCGGCTTTCACAGGCTGGTTTTACGATAGCCGTGGCCACCAACCAATCAGGTATTGCACGGGGCTATTACGATGAAGCCACCCTGGCAGCCATGCATCATCGAATGAGCAGCCTGGTAGAAGCCGAAGGTGGCCATATTGCGCACGTCGCATATTGCCCCCATGGCCCGCAAGATGACTGCACCTGCCGAAAACCGTTGCCCGGCCTACTGACGCAAATACAGCAGGCACTTGGCCTGGAACACCTGGAGGGCAGCTGGATGGTAGGTGACAGCCTGCGAGATCTACAGGCCGGAGAGACGGCAGGTTGCCAAAGTGTGCTGGTAAAGACAGGCAAAGGTGCGAGAACGCTAGCCAAAGGTGTGGGCTTGGAGAACACTCTGGTCGTCAGTGACCTTGCCGATTTCGTTGAACAGTTGTTAGCCGGAACACTAGATTCGCACGCGCGGAATCGCTAAACGGTTGTAAAGCGCCAAGCCTGATCACGCGGGACAGTTCTTCACATAAATTCCCATAAAAAAGCCGCAGTGGCGCATTGCCCACTGCGGCTTTTTTGATTCAATGTTTCACGTGAAACATTTTTCATCAATGGCCAATAGCTGGTGAAGATCAGCCTTATACGTCGAGGTTGGCCACCAGAGCGTTGGTTTCGATAAAGTCTCGGCGAGGCTCCACTTCGTCGCCCATCAGTGTGTTGAACATCATGTCAGCGGCAACGGCATCTTCAATGGTCACGCGCAGCATGCGGCGACTATCGGGGTCCATAGTGGTTTCCCAGAGCTGGTCAGGGTTCATCTCCCCTAGCCCTTTATAGCGCTGTACTGACAAGCCACGTTGGCCTTCCTGCATCAACCAGGCCAACACATCAGAGAAGTGGCTGACCGGCTTCTGACGCTCGCCACGGGCAATGTAGGCGCCCTCTTCCAACAGCCCGTTAAGCGTTTGCCCAAGCCCAGCAATCGCACGGTAGTCGGCACTTTCGAAGAAATCCAGACCCCATACATAATCGGTCGTCACGCCATGAGCAATCAGTGACACTGCGGGAAGGTGCAGACCACGCTCGGTGTCTTCCTGAAGATGGAACTGATAACGCGGGCCGCCCTCATACGCCACTTTGTCATCCATGGCTTTCTGAAGCTCGGCAATCCAGTTCTGCATGGTACCGCGATCTTTGAGGCTGGCTTCCCCTTGCAGTGCAGTGGCATGTACTGCCTGCTTCAATACCTCAATGGGGTAAACACGTGCCAGGCGATCAATCCGCTTCATGACATTGCGGTACTGATTCACCAGGGCCTCGAGCTGCGAGCCTGCGATGCCCGGTGCATCGGCATTCACATGGAGCCCTGCACCATCCAGTGCCGTCGTGGTCAGGTAGTCCACCATGGCCTGCTCGTCTTTCAGGTAGAGCTCCTGCTTGCCACGCTTGATCTTGTACAACGGTGGCTGCGCGATGAAAATATGGCCCCGCTCGATCAGCTCGGGCATCTGGCGGAAGAAGAACGTCAGCAGCAGTGTACGGATATGCGAACCGTCCACGTCGGCATCCGTCATGATGATGACCGAGTGATAGCGCAGCTTGTCGGGGTTGAACTCTTCGCGGCCGATACCACATCCCAATGCCGTGATCAGCGTGCCTACCTCGGCGGAAGAGAGCATCTTGTCGAAGCGTGCCTTCTCGACGTTTAGAATCTTGCCCTTCAATGGCAGGATGGCCTGGGTACGACGGTCACGACCCTGCTTGGCACTGCCGCCGGCCGAGTCACCCTCCACCAGGTAAAGTTCTGACTGGCTGGGGTCTTTCTCCTGACAATCAGCCAGCTTGCCGGGCAAGCCAGCAATGTCCAGAGCCCCCTTACGACGCGTCATGTCACGCGCTTTACGGGCGGCTTCACGGGCTCGCGCCGCGTCGATCATCTTGTTGACGATCGACTTGGCTTCATTAGGCTTTTCGATCAGGTATTCTGCGAACAGACGCCCCATCTCCTGCTCTACCGCCGTTTTCACTTCGGAAGAAACCAGCTTGTCCTTGGTCTGCGAGGAGAACTTGGGATCCGGTACCTTCACCGAAATGATGGCCGTCAAACCTTCACGAGCATCATCACCGGAGGTATTGACCTTCGATTTCTTGAGCAGATTTTCGGCTTCGATGTAATGGTTCAATGTCCGCGTGAGCGCTGCCCGAAACCCTGCCAAGTGAGTACCACCATCCCGTTGGGGAATGTTGTTGGTGTAGCAGAAGATGTTTTCTGTAAACGCATCACTCCACTGCATGGCCACTTCGACTTCCACCCCATCTTCCCGCTCCGCATTGAAGTGGAAAACCGGGTTGAGAACGGTCTTGTTCTTGTTGAGGTGATCAACAAAGGCTTTCAAGCCGCCCTCGTAATGGAAAAGCTCCTCCTTGCCACTACGCTCATCCATCAGGCGAATTGCAACGCCGGAGTTCAGGAAGGAGAGTTCACGTAGCCGCTTGGCCAGAATATCGTAGTGAAACTCGATATTGGCGAACGTGGCAGGAGACGGACGAAAATGTACACGTGTACCGCTTTTTTCAGTTTTGCCCACGACCCCAAGGGGAGCCTGCGGCACGCCGTGGTGATAGATCTGCTCGAATACTTCGCCTTGCCGCCAGATGGTGAGACGCAGCTCTTCTGAAAGCGCGTTAACCACCGAGACACCTACCCCGTGCAGCCCGCCAGACACCTTGTAGGAGTTGTCATCGAACTTGCCGCCTGCGTGCAGCACGGTCATGATGACTTCGGCTGCCGAAACGCCTTCGCCTTCATGCAGTTCAGTCGGAATACCGCGGCCGTTATCACTCACGGTGATCGATTCATCCGGGTGGATGACGACGCGAATTTCACTGCAGTGGCCTGCCAGAGCTTCATCGATGGAGTTATCCACCAGCTCGAAAACCATGTGGTGCAGCCCGGTGCCATCGTCGGTATCACCGATGTACATGCCCGGACGCTTGCGTACTGCATCCAGTCCTTTGAGCACCTTGATGCTTGATGAATCGTAAGCCTGCTCGCTCATTGACCACTCCGTCGTGAAGTCTGTCTCGTTCCGTGTCGTTTAGCCATCCGTCTCCAATTGACTCCATCCAGCCGGGGAATGTTTCACGTGAAACATTTTTATGTCCGTACTGGCTTGCCAACTATTCCTTAGAGCCGTGGCTTCAACGCTGGTAATAAAAGCTTGACACTGCATTTCTTCCAGTAAATGGCAAAATTGATGGCGGTGCCTGTCATCCAGCTCCGCAGGTAAATCATCAATCAGATAGATACAGTGCCGCTGCGTGGTACTTTCCAGAAGCCGCCCCTGAGCCAGCTTCAGCGCACTGACGACCAATTTCTGCTGGCCTCTGGAAAGCACCTCGACGGCTGGCTGCTTGTTCAATCGAATACGTAAATCTGCTCTCTGAGGGCCCTGCTGGGTAAACCCCATCTGCTGATCCGTCTCTCGGCTATCCCTCAGCACTTCTGCCAGAGAGCGCTGCTTATCCCACCCTCGGGCATAGCGCAGCGTCAGGCCAGGTAGTGGCAGCAATTTATGCAGCGTTTCTTCGAACATGGGCAAGAACTGGCTAAACCACTCAAGGCGAAGCCGATCCATCTCTTCGCCCCACTGTGCAAGCTCTTGCTCCCAAACAACCAGCTCACTGGCCACCATTCTACCACGCCTGAGAAGGGCATTCCGATGTTTCACTGCTCGGCGCGTTCTTCTCCAGGCATCCAGGAAATGATGTTTCACGTGAAACACACCCCAGTCGAGAAACTCTCTACGCCCGGCAGGAGAGCCCTCCAGCAACCTGAAGGCATCGGGATTGATGAGCTGTAGGGGCATCGCCTCCACGAGCTCGGCCAAGCGCACCCCCTTCTCCCCCCTCAAACGCAGCTCCAGCTCGCGCTGAGTGCGTAATCGCCTGACCCCCAGGGTAACCTCAGGGTCACCCGCCAAACGGCCATACAGGGTCATATATGGGGCTTCCGTCTGTATGGCATGCTTGAGCTGACGGGTTCGAAAGGAGCGCCCCATACCCAGCACATGAATACCTTCCAGAACGCTGGTCTTGCCACTGCCATTATCCCCGTGCAGCACATTGATGCGCGGCGATGGCTGCAAGGTGGTGGGGGCCAGGTTACGCAGGCCGTGGAAAGTAAGCTCCTTGATGCTCATGCGTCGATGTCACTCTTCAAGACCATTGATTGCCGTCCAGCACACGTGAAAACGGCGCTTCTGAAGCCAGAAGCGCCGTCATAGATAACGTCCTGCTGTCGTTTATAGACGCATGGGCATGACGACGTATAGCGAATCACCGCCACCTGGCTCTTCCAACAGCGCACTGCTGTTGGGGTCGGCCAACGTCATCTGAACGCGGTCTTCATCCAACACGGAAAGCACGTCTACCAGATAGCCAACGTTGAAGCCGACTTCCATGGCACTGCCATTGTATTCGACAGCGACGTTCTCCTCGGCCTCTTCCTGTTCCGGGTTATTGGCCATGACCTTGAGGTTGCCCTCTTCCAGATAGAGACGTACGCCACGGTACTTCTCGTTGGAGAGGATGGCGGTCCGCGACAGCACCTGACGCAACTCCGCGCGCTCGGCAATCAGCACCTTGTCGGCATTGCGCGGCACGACACGCTCGTAGTCCGGGAATTTGCCGTCAATCAGCTTGGACGTGAACGTAAAGTCGCCCGTGTGAGCACGCACATGGGTCGCACCCAGCGTCAGGCTTACGGGCTCGTCACTGTCGTCAAGCAAGCGAGACAGCTCCAGAATACCCTTGCGCGGCACGATCAGTTTCTGCGCCTGGCTGACGGCCACTTCTACCGGACGTGAGCACATGGCCAGCCGATGCCCATCGGTGGCCACCGTGCGCAGCAGATTGCTCTGAATCTCCAGCAGCATGCCATTCAGGTAGTAGCGCACGTCCTGCTGGGCCATGGCGAAGGATGTGGACTCGATCAAGTGCTTCAACGTACCGCGCGGTACGCTCAGTTCCTGGCTACCATCCGCATCTTCGATGTTGGGAAACTCGGCAACCGGAAGTGTAGAAAGTGTAAAGCGCGAACGACCACTACGTAATACGGCGCGCCCGTCCTCCACAGCCAGTTGAATATCCGACTGATCCGGCAATGACTTGCAGATATCCATCAGCTTGCGCGCAGGTACCGTTGCTGCGCCTGGCTGGTCCACCTGGCTGGCCACCGTGCGCCCCACCAATTCGACTTCCAGGTCGGTACCGGTCAGCGCTACCTGATCACCTTCGACCTGGATCAAGACGTTCGACAACACAGGTAGCGTTTGGCGCCGTTCTACGACCCCCGCCACCAGAGTCAGCGGGCGAAGCAGCGCCTCTCGGGAAATGGTAAATTTCATCGAAACTCCGGTTTTCTATCCTGAAAGGCCCACCGCAGCAGGCCGACATAATGGGTTAACTGGTCAGCAGGCGCAGGAGGTTCTTGTAGTCCTCGCGAATATCTGCGCTCTCTTCCTGCAACGCCTTCACTTTACGACAAGCGTGCAATACCGTCGTATGGTCTCGCCCACCAAAGGCATCACCAATTTCCGGCAGGCTGTGATTGGTCAACTCCTTGGCCAGCGCCATAGCCACCTGCCGAGGGCGCGCCACCGAACGAGAGCGTCGCTTGGAGAGCAGGTCCGCCACCTTGATCTTGTAATACTCAGCCACCGTGCGCTGAATATTATCCACCCCCACCTGCTTGTCTTGAAGCGCCAACAGGTCTTTCAACGACTCACGGATGAAGTCCTGGGTGATCGGCTTGCCCATGAAGTGGGAGTCGGCAATGACCTTTTTGAGCGCACCTTCCAGCTCCCGCACGTTGGAGCGTATTTTCTGCGCGATGAAGAAGGCTGCATCATGCGGTAACTCGACCTTGGCCTGGTCGGCTTTCTTCATCAGGATCGCGACCCGCGTCTCCAGCTCAGGCGGCTCGATGGCTACCGTCAAGCCCCAACCGAACCGCGACTTCAAACGTTCTTCGACGCCACTGATCTCTTTGGGGTAGCGATCCGAGGTCAGGATCATCTGCTGGCCACCTTCCAACAGGGCGTTGAAGGTATGGAAAAACTCCTCCTGGGAGCGCTCCTTGCCAGCAAAGAATTGAATATCATCGATCAACAAGGCATCGACACTGCGATAAAAACGCTTGAAGTCATTGATGGCGTTGAGCTGAAGCGCCTTCACCATATCCGCCACGAAGCGCTCGGAGTGCAGATACACCACTCGGGCGTTTTCCCGCCTACCTGCCAGGGCATTGCCCACGGCATGCATCAAGTGGGTTTTACCCAGGCCTACCCCGCCGTAGAGGAACAGCGGGTTATAGGCCCCCCCCGGATTTTCGGATACCTGCCGAGAGGCCGCACGCGCCAACTGGTTCGATTTACCTTCCACGAAGGTATCAAAGGTGAAGTTGGGATTCAGGCCGCTGCTGTGCTTCAGGCTACCTTCTACCTGTACCTGGCGCTCGTTGCCGCGTCGGCCGGCGCCCGGCTCTTCGCGCAACTGCTCGATTTCACGCTCATCGCCCACTTCACCGCGGGGCGAAGTATGGATGGCGGGAGCAGGCGCCTGGGCAGGCGATGCGGAGACGGGATTACCCAGCTCTCTAGGCTGTGGCGCAGGTGCCGAGGTGCGACGACTACCCACGGTCAAGCTGACCTTGGGAGGTTTGGAAGGAGCAAGCTCGCGCATCAGTTCACTGATTCGCTTCGCGTATTTATCGCTCACCCAATCGCGCACAAAGCGGTTCGGCGCCAACAAGCGAAGCTCGTTGGACTCTCCTTCTTCTGCCTGCAGTGGACGTATCCAGGTATTGAACTGTTGCGAATTCAGTTCGTCCTGCAGGTAGTCCAGGCACTGTTGCCAAAGCGCGAGTGACACTCATCTCACCATCGGTTGAAAACGGCCGACCATTGTAGCGCCCAACGAAACGGTTATCCACACGCACTCGGGGCTCTTTTCCGCCTGTGGACAAATGGCCATGAGAGCTTAGGAAAAACAGCGGACGGCATGGGTACAAAACCGCAAATTGCTGAGTTGTGCTGCGTTAATCACACATAAATCACAGCTTTTACGCTGCCTCACAGCCAGTTACCCACAGATTTTTTATTATTTTAAGGTACTGATAAAAATAGGGATAAATGAGTTATCCACAATTAGTATCCCCACTATTAATAACAACAGGTTTAAATAAACCTATTAGTAATAGTAGTGTCATCGACGTTCGTCAGACTGACAGGGCATCGTGGGCCGCCATTGCCCTTTTCACGCTTTTCATGCAAGGAAAAATTGCACCGGGGCCAGGAAGTCTCTACAATTTCCGGTCTTGAATTGAAACTCCCCGGCTGGTTCCTCACTGGACCGGGTCATCTGGAATTCAATTTCCGTCCTAAACCACGTGGGAATAACGAGTTATGAAACGCACTTTTCAACCTAGCGTTCTCAAGCGCAAGCGCGCGCATGGCTTCCGTGCTCGTATGGCAACCAAGAACGGCCGTGCCGTCATCGCACGCCGCCGTGCCAAAGGCCGCAAGCGTCTGAGCGCCTGATCTCGGATTGCGTGTGTCGCCTCAAGGCTTTCCCCGGTGCTTGCGATTGCTGAACGCTGGGGATTTCAGTCACGTGTTCGAACAAGCCGACTTGAAAGTCCATGGCAAGGGCATGATGGCGCTAGCGCGCTTGAATACTCTGGGGCACCCCCGCATTGGCCTGATAGTCAGCAAGAAAAATGTGAAGCTTGCTGTGGAACGTAACCGCTTCAAGCGCCTGGTTAGAGAATCCGTTCGCCTTCGTCAGGATCGCTTGCCCGCTGTGGATATCGTGATCATGGCCAAGCGAGGCGTTCAGGAGATCGACAACGAGACGCTGACTCGCCAATTGCATGGCATGTGGAAACGACTCCAGCGCGAGGCTCCGGCGGTATCGACATCTCCGCCATCACATGGCCTGACACGTGACACTTGACGACACACCTCGCCGCTCGACCTCGGCCTGCCGCTTGGCAGGCTTTCGTGTGTCATGGGCCGAGCAAATGACACTGCGCCATTAGCATGTTCACCACCCATCGGGCAGAACCCTCATGGACGTAAAACGACTTTTATTACTGATTCCACTGGCAGTGCTTGCCTACCTACTGGTTGTACAGTGGAATCAGGATTACGGGCAGACCAGCTACGACTCCACTCCCGAAATGACCCAGACAAGCAATGGGGCACCTGCGAGTGAAGGCGGCAGCGACGATCTTTCCGTTCCCAGTACTTCCGCACCTCAGGCCGCCATCGATGAAGGCATGAGCGACTCGCCAAGTTCGACCGCCAGTCGTGACTTCATCGCCGTCACTACCGATGTGCTGGACGTACGCATCGACCCCTTTGGTGGGGATATCGTGTATGCCGCTCTGCCACAGCACAAGCTGACGCTGGACTCTGAACGCAACTACGTGTTGCTGTCGGATAACGCCACGCGCAGCTACGTAGCGCGCTCTGGCCTGCAGCTGGATGGCCAGGCAAGTCGCATCACGTTTACGCCTGAAAACACCGAATACCGCCTGGGTAACGACGAGCAAGAGCTCACCGTCAACCTGACGGCAGAAGTCAACGGCGTTGACGTGATCAAGCGTCTGACCTTCGAGCGCGGCAGCTATGCGGTCAATGTCAGCTATTACCTGACCAACAACACTGATGAACCGGTCAGTGCCCGTTTCATTGGCCAACTGGCTCGCGATAACAGCCCGGACCCCTCCAGTGGCGTCGCCATGGGCATGAGCTCTTATCTGGGCGCTGCCTACTCGTCACCCGATAACCGCTACGAAAAAGTCGATTTCGATGATATCCAGCGCGGTCGGTTCGAGAACCGTGAGGCCCAAGGTGGCTGGGTAGCCATCATTCAGCACTACTTCGTCTCTGCCTGGGCACCTGCTCAGAATCAGCAGAACCTGTATTACGCGACCACCGACTCCAGAAACCGCAACGTTGCCGCCTTTGCAGGGCCGGTGACCAGCGTGGCCGCCGAAGGCGAAGCCACTCTGGGGGCTACCCTCTACATGGGGCCCAAGGTCCAGGAGTACCTTGAGCAGGTGGCACCGAATCTGCGTCTGACCGTGGACTACGGCTGGCTGTGGTTCATTGCCAATCCGCTGTTCTGGCTGCTCGACAAGATTCATGACGTAGTCGGCAACTGGGGCTGGTCCATCGTTCTGCTGACCGTGCTGGTCAAGCTCGCGCTATTCCCGCTTTCAGCCAAGGCCTACAAG
>Ga0075011_10001156_pt1 | contig 14184 bp, 9 predicted proteins | sample TARM_MetaG_T_14_FD_72354 | JGI IMG/M metagenome (GOLD analysis project Ga0075011, IMG submission 72354) | Freshwater microbial communities from Pennsylvania, USA, analyzing microbe dynamics in response to fracking - TARM_MetaG_T_14 | ecosystem: Environmental > Aquatic > Freshwater > River...
GGGGTGAGCTACATCCTGTTTTACAACGACTAGCCACTGCACCTGTCACAGCGGCCCGGCAGCATTCCGCAGCCTCGGCACCAACAGACACGCCCCGACCCACTCAGCCCCATTCATCCACAAACAGCATAAAAGCCAGCCCTCACAGGCTGACCCTTGGCATCATTGGAGTCACCGAACATGACCCGTCTTATCAGCGCGCTCGAGGTGCATCGCTATGCTCCCGAGCTCAACAAATTGCATCTGCGCAACCGCCAAACGCTACCCGCTCCCGGCATCACCACCATCAAGGAAGCCAAAGCCCACCTGTTTGGCCGCTGGCTGCCGAGGCATCTGGTAACCATCACCGTACACCATCCCGACTACATCAATCTCTCCCGGCTCTACCGGGGGCGACTGGCAAGCCTGACAGAGCTCCCAGAGCAGCTGACCAGACTACGACAGCGTCACAGCGTGCCCGGCACCATTATCGACATTCAAGTGAGGTATAGCTAATCATGACCACAACAACCACCCATACCCAGGACCAACAGCCTGAAGCACCAGACCACCCCACTAGAATTTTTGCGCAGTGGGGCTTGCCCCATACCGTGACGCCGCGTTTTGGTGCTCGTCTTATCCAGGAGCACCACCGGCTGCACTTTCTGTCAGATCGAGCCTCATTGATAGGCGAATGGGAGGAGGAGGCTATCGACCAGCTGGAAGCCGCCTTCCCGGCCCTCATCAAGGCACTGGAAGCCAAGCTGCTGAGCGGCGAGCTGGATGCCCAGCGTCAGCACAGCATCACTATCCAGCACGAAGGTTTCACCTGCGAAGCCGATAGCAGTGGCAGTCACGGCTATGTCTACATCGCGATTTACCTCGCGATAAACGCTGACATTACGCACTGCGCCAAGGCATGAGCACATATCCACTGGTGGCCACACTGTCATAGTGTGGCTATGATTCACAACTGACTAACCCAGCTGCTCACCGGTAGAGTTCATCCGCTGACATAGCTTGTTTAGTAATATTGCCGGATATAGCTATATGCCTTATCAAACAGATCTTCATCAGCATGTAACCGATATTTGAATAGTGCCTTACGTAGCGCTTTCTTTACCTCTCGCTCACCGGCCTGTGTATTTTGCCAGCCAGGAAAGCGAACTAAACGCACGATCTCGTCAATATCCGTTACAACACGCTCCACGATGATCGGCGTCTCCTCGGTCTTAATCTCGTTAAAGAGCTCAGTCAGTGCAGCCTTGCCACGGTCTTCATCCTCCTCGGGAGGAGTCTCCTTTTCGGCTTGCAATGTTTCCTTGGCAATCTCCAGCAATTGTTTCAAAAATTCGATACTGTTGATTTGGCCTGATTCGAAACGATCCTTCAGCGCATCTAGCCGCTCTGACAAATGCTTGAACTTCGGACTGCCTGCGTGCTTGCGTATACGCCGATTCAGCTTGATCTCGATCTCCTTAGCCTTCTTCGGATCGGGATTCGAGAGCACAGCCTCCAGTAGATCGGCATCCAGCACCAGAGTATCGAGATCGTCCCGCACTGCGTCGACATGCACGTTTTGGTGGATCAGTTCGATAGTCTTGGCGCCTAGCGAATGCCAGATCAGCTTGCCGTGTCCACTGGACGGCTGCACCGACTGGTACACCTGCGACAGCCACTTGTAATCGTTCTCGCAGGGGGTCAGCACAGTGTCCGGTGACAAAGCCTCCCAGATCCGGCCCAACACGCTGAACTCTGCAGCAAAGTTGTCTCGCACTTCGTTATTGGGCAAGCACTGCTGCGCGGCGATCAAGCCTTCATAACCCTGCAGGGCGCGGTCACAGCCAGTGAAAAACGCTAGGCATTTCTGCATGGCTTCGGGCAATTTGTCCTTCAGCTCCTGAATGTTGCTAACCACCTGCTTGATGCTTTGGTCGTCGAACTCCAGCGCAGCCGCCACATCGTCGAAAATGCCGAGGTAGTCCACGATCAGGCCGTGGGTCTTTTGCTCGGAGTAGGTACGGTTCACTCGGCAGATGGCCTGTAGCAGCGTATGGTCGCGCAATGGCTTATCTAGGTACATCGCCTGCAAGATCGGCGCATCGAAGCCTGTCAGCAGCTTGGCCGTGACGATGATCAGTTTCAATGGGTCGGCCGGGTCGCGGAAGCGATCCAGCAATCGCTCCTCCTCGTCACGACTACGGTCGTAGGGGGCGTACTCTGGGTGTTCCTTCTTGTCTGCCGCCTGCACCGACATCACGATGTCCGTGGCCTCGGGCGGTAGCAGCTTGTCCAGCTCGGCCTTGAATAGCAGGCAGGACTCCCGGTCGAACGTGACGATCTGGCCCTTGAAACCGTTGGGTTCCACTTTAGTCTGGAAGTGCCCGACGATGTCTTCGCACACCTTGCGGATTCGTTCTGGCGTTTTCACCAGCACCGCCATCTTGGCTGCGGTCTTGGCAAGATTGTCCTTGTCCAAGTCAGACAAACCGCCCGTCAAGTCCCTGTAGGCGTCGTCCAGCGCGGCCTTGTCGATGTGCAGATCTATCAGCCGGGGCTCAAAGTGCAGCTTCAGCGTGGCACCATCGCGGATTGAGTCCTCGAAGCCGTAACGGCTCATGTAGCCTTTTTCATCCTCCTCTGCACCGAAGGCGTAGAAGGTGTTACGGTCTGCACGGTTAATCGGCGTGCCGGTCAGGCCGAACAGAAACGCATTGGGCAGGGCTTCCCGCATATAGCGGCCCAGATCACCTTCTTGAGTACGGTGGGCTTCATCGACCAGCGCGATGATGTTGCTGCGGTCGTTCAGACTGCCGGTGACCTCACTGAATTTGAAGATCGTCGTGATGATGATCTTGCGCACGTCCTGCGCGAGCAGTTGCTGTAACCGCTCGCGGCTGTCCGCCTTCTCCAGATTGGGGATGTCCGCCCCAGTGAAGGTGCCGGTGATCTGGCTGTCGAGATCGATCCTGTCTACTACGATCAGCACGGTGGGATTCTTCAACCCTACGTGCATGCGCAGCTTCTGTGCGGCAAACACCATTAGCAGTGACTTGCCAGACCCCTGGAAGTGCCAGATCAGACCCTTTCTGGGATAACCTGCCAGCACGCGCTCGACAATCTTGTTGGTCGCCTCAAACTGCTGGTAGCGACAAATGATCTTGATGCGCTGCTTTTTTTTGTTAGTGGCGAACAGGGTGAAGCTACCGAGAATATCCAGCACCACTTGCGGCCGAAGCATGCTCTCAACGGACAGCTTGAGCGACTTCAGCGGATGATGCTGACCATCGTCGTCACCATCCAGATGCCAAGGGCCCCAATCCTTGACCGGCAGACCTATGGAGCCGTAGTGATAGGCCTTGCCCTCGGTGGCGACCGAGAACACGTTGCAGACAAACAGCTCCGGCACAAATTTTTCGTAATCGTCGCGAACCTGAATCGCACCATCAACCCAGCTAATACACTTCTTGACCGGTGTTTTGGCCTCAATCAACACTAACGGTAAGCCGTTCACCAATAGCACCAGGTCGGCACGGCGTTCGTTCGGTCCTGCCCGATAGGTAAATTGCCGGGTGACGATATATTGATTCTGCTCCAGATCATCCAGATCGATCAGCCGAACCTGCACATGTTCGTGATTAGGGCCAAAAGGCATGGAGCGTTCACCACGCATCCACGCCGTCATCTCCTCGTTGGCGCGGATCAGCCCATCCGAGCGCACCGACATCACGATGGCGCGCAACTTAAAAAGCACATCATCGACGCGGTCCGGCTGGGCGGCGATCTCGGGGTTAAGGTGGATCAGCGCCTCCCGCAGCCAAGGTTCGACCAACACGTCCTGCATCTGGCGTGGAACCTCAGCAGATGCTGCATAGCGCCAACCGATGCCTTTGGAACTGGGGCCGTTGCTGACTTGAGGTTCTTGGGCCGTGTTGGCCAGGACAGCCTTAATGGGGCCGGCGAGCAGGTCGCAGACATAGGCTTCGACTGTGTTTGACTCGTTAAACGCCATGCCCACCTCCATTCTCAATCGACCTAAGTGCATGCAGTTTCAGGTCCTGTACCGCCCTCCTGCGAGTGGCAATGTTCTTTCTAGCTGTGCGAATTGCTCTCATCTCTTCCAGTAGATCATCCTGCTCTTCTACTTCCGGCACTTTGAGCTCGTGTTGGCGAATGTCAGCACCGTTGATTTTCCAGATTCCATTTGTGGATTTGGCGCGAGAGATCAGACGGTTGTGCGTGCTCTGGCTGTTCCACTGCAATACCGCAAACTCCGGTCTGATTATCTTCTCATCAAACTTGAGTCGAATGAGCAGGTCTGGATAGAAACACCCCTTCGGTACGATATCGACAAGGCCACATTTGCCGGTGAGTAGTTTGTTGCCATTTCCACGAACAACAAGTACGTCGTTCATCTTCAGCTCAAAGGCAGCAGCTTCAGCATCGGATATCTCGGCGTACTTCGTATTGCCTTCGGCAACAATTCGACCATCCCGCACGGCACCAATGCTGAGGGTCGGATATCCACGTTCGTCAGCATTTGCTTTCGGGGATAGACCGTTCTTTGGCCCGAGTGGCACGAGTTTATCGACAGTGATGACACGATCAGCCGGTACTGAAGCAAGCGCGTCTTCAATTCGTGAGTTTTCTAGTGCTGTTGTCGCTAGGTCAGCTTCCAAGAGCGAAGCCAAGCAGCCTTCAATCGCGGTGAGGAGTTTGACGAGCCGATGTTGCTCATCTATCGGCGGAAGCATGAACTCAAAGTTCGCCAAACTCGTCCAATTGGTGCGAGGGCTCAGCGAGCCTGCCGATGTGCCCACAGCATGATCAAAAAAAGCATCGGTCTGGCAAATGAATGGCAGCAGCTCCGGCAGCAAAACCTGTGCATCCTTGGTCTCCAGCACATAGATGTCACCAGAGCACACCCCTGAGAAATCCGCCACAGCCACCTTACGTTGGTAAGCTCGACGTTTGCCAAACAGCACCTGCCCGGGCTGAAAAACGCTGGTGAAGGTCACGCCGTCAGCGACGTTACCCCAGCTACGGATACGCAAGTCACCAGGCTCCAAATGCTCTAAACCGACATAATGCTCAATGCCATCAGACAGCGGATCTTTACTTTTGGCTTTGGACAGGCGGACTACATCGCCGAACGTTACCTGGCGCGAGCCTAGCTTTAATTTCTTATTATTCATTGCTCTTGTCTCACAAATGGCGTGGCATAGCCGAAATATTCAGTTTGAGCCGTGCGTTGCACATCCCAACGTCTCTCGTGTCCCGCAGGGCGCTCACGTTGATCGGCATGAGTAAGGACTAAGCGCTTTTTGGCACGCGAAACCCCGACGAAATAAGCACAGCGGTTCTCATCCTGATTGCCAAAGAAGATTTCGTTTTCAACGGCCATGATGATGACCGAGTCAAACTCAAGGCCCTTGCTCTTATGGATGGTCAGGATGCGCACAGCCTGATCATCTGAAAACCGTTCAAGGGCTTTAGGTAAATCAGGCTCCAGCTCTAGTAATTCCGCTATCCTGGCTTTGGTGTCACGAATCACCTCTTTCATTCGATCGTGCGACTCGTAGTCCGGTGAAAGCGACACCAGTGTTTCGATACTGACTTGCTTCAGGAATGCCCGAACAAACGCCCACCAGCCGGATAAGGGCTCGTCAACCGGCTCGGCGATGGCTATCACTTTTCGTTGTTGCTTAATGAGTCGATCAAGGTCCTTGCGCACGTTCGACTGAATGTCTTCATCGGCAAACGGGACTAGCTGGTTCACGAGCCGAATCCAAGCCTTTGGCTCGTGCTGGCCGTATAGGCACGACAGATAATCCACGATTAAGCGTGCGACAGGCTCGACAGTGATGTCCTGCATCTGCTGCTCATTGCGAAAAGGTATTCCACGTGCCTCCAGTGCCGCCATAAGATGGTCTGCATACAGATCGAGCTGATTGCGAATGAGGACCGCAATTTCGGCCGGTGGCAACTGCTCCGTCTTTATCCAACCATCAATCAAGCCAGCAAGATAATCAGCTTCCTGGCGGCTGCTTTCAAAGCGCCACGCAAATACTTCGCCTTCATCGCCAATAATATCTTCATCTGGCATAACAGATGAGGGATCAAGCTTGCGTATGATTTCGTTTTGCAGACGCAGCAAACGTGGTTTAGAACGGAAGTTGCGGTACATGTTGAGCGGAGTCGCTGCAAAATCAGCAACGAAGGTCTGGAAGATGCCTTCCAAAGCTCCTGCCCAGCCCATGATCTTCTGCTTCGTGTCTCCCACTGCAGTCAGACGAATACTCGTGCCTTGAAAGGCGAGCTTGAGCAGTTCGTACTGAAGGTTGGTACAGTCCTGAAATTCGTCGAGGAATACGTCACTGTAGGTTTGACGGATGGCATTTCGCGCCACTGCAGACTTCTGCAAGATCTGGATCGCCAACGGCACCAGATCGGAAAATTCGATCAACGTCCGTGATGGGCCATGCTTCCGATCCGCAATTTTGTACCCAACATCCAGCGCATACTCGCCCGTCAGCACAGGACGGAAACGGTCGATGATGCGCTTGGCAAATGCGTGAAAGGTATAGCTGTCAAACCGCGTGGCAAGCTCGGAACCACAACGCCGCTTGACCCGCTCTTTCAAGTTGCTGCTAGCATCAACTTTGAACGAAATGGCCAGAATCCGTTTGGGATAACGACAGGTGCCAGTGCGCAGCAGGAAGTCTGCCCGCTGCGCAAGCATTTCGGTCTTACCCGCACCGGGGCCAGCCGTTAGCGCTAGACAGTGCTTTTGCTCTTTTGCCGCACGCAAGGCGTTGGGTTCGAGTGTTAACCCATCTGCAGGCTTCCAGACATCCACCGCTATCACTCAGGCCACTCCTCAAGTTTGGCGATAACAGCATCAGCCAATCTGTTTAAGGATGCAGGCATCTTAGCCAGCAACTCTTCATCAGTCAGCTGAGCCAGAGCATCAATATGGGCTGCGGGTTTGCTACCAAGCTTGAAGCGCTGATGGTAGGTATTGAATAGCTTCAGCTCATTTTCGCTGTACTGAGTTGCGTCGTAATGACTTTTACCCAAAACAGCTTTGATCGTTGATTCATCCGGCTCATCCTCCTCGACGCCGTAGGCTTCTGGAAATGAAAGCAACATGGTGAAGTCCAGGTCCATGGGATACGAGAAGTACACATCTCGTCTTTCAAGAGCCGCAAGATAGTTGTCGTAATCCCTGACTTTTTGGGTAGCGTCTTTCCAATTGGGGATGCCATGGTCGGCGGGCAGGACCTTGCTCGGCTCATACACAGCCAACTGGTCATTGACGTACTTGATTCTCCCCCAGCCCGCAGCATAACGAGCTACATCCAGATCAAGCAGCGTCAGATAGGGAATCTGTAGGGCTGACAGTAACCGCCAGAAGTGATTGACGTGACGCCCACCCAGCGGAGCTATCGAAACTGCAGACTCATCAACCGGCGCACCTTTGGCCTGAAGAAGGCGCGGCAACACAATTTCTTCACTGTCACCTTCTCCAAGAACAACAAGCCGTGAGAAATAGACTTCCGGAAAGGCCTGCACGGCCTCACGCACAAACTTGTGTGCTTCGTCCGCAGTGTCGGGTAACTGGATATGGGTAACGCGCGTTGTTCGTCCCTCAGCCAGACGCAGATAGCGGATCCGTTCAGGATCAACCCGTCGTAGCATCGATGGCGCGTGAGTGGCAATCAGCGCTTGTGCGTCGCCGCTACCGGTCATCGCGTTCAGGGCATTTACGATTCGTCCGAGGTAATGGGGTGAAAGGCTGTTCTCAGGCTCCTCGACTTCGACCAGCGTAAAAACTGGCGGGCGAAGTTTGTCAGCATCGAAAGACGGGTCCTCTTCGGCCAGTACTGAGCGACCAATTGCCTGAGACGATAGCACGAGGGCCAGATATAGCATGGATTTCTGGCCATCACTCAGGCGTGAGAAGTCGACCAACTGCCCATCGTGCCCAGGTGAAAAGGAAACTGACATATGCCTCAGCAGGGCTTCAACCTCGGAGGCCACAAAGGTGATTTTCGGATCGGTAAAGAAACTGCCTTTGTGCAAAGAGCCCCATGCTGCCCTCAAGCTTGTGCTAAACGCATCTACCGATGGGTTGGCCGCCAGACTGTTGCTAATTCGGTCAGTGAGCTCCTTGATGACATCACGCTCTGCATCCCAGTTCACCGCGCGCAGCAAGCGCCCGAGCAACGCATTGGCGCCGTAGGCAATATGATCTGCTGGGTCACGGCGAGCCGGTAGGTAGTGGACATGGATATGGTTGCGCTCAGACCGGGGAACTTGCGCGGTATTGAGCGGTGAACCATCCGCATTAATGTCCAAGACATAAACCAAGGTTTCTTCTATGTCGCCATCCGGCCCCATTGTGGCACTGAGGCGAAAACGAACACGCGGAATTCCATCCGCCTCATCAAGCCGCATGTGGCCAAAGTGAGGGGCAACGGTGTTGTTGTCTTCATCTTCCACCAGCTCCGGGAAGAGGAAATCAGCTTCAATCCAAAGCTGACGTTCTTCAGGCTCATTCTCCTCATCGAATGGAACGTGAAAGTCCGAACGTAAGATGCGACGCAAGGATGGGTCGAAAGCAAACAGGCGGCACAGAGCTTGGAGCGCAGCCGTCTTGCCTGAGCCGTTGGGGCCAATCAGATAGGTGATATCGTTCAACTCGATTTCAGTTGGTGACTCACCGAAAGACTGAAAATTCGATAGCCGAATAGTTTGAAGCCTCATGACACCTCCTCGATCTTTGAGAGCCCATCTAACGTTTCCACTAATGCGTCCATCTTCTGCCAGAAGGCTCCTCCATCGGCCTGCCATTGTTCCCAAGTAGATGTCAGCGATAGCGTATCGCCGTTGCTATCGGTACCCATAGCAGCCGTCAGGCGTTTGACGTACAACGGAATCGACAAGTTACCCATATTGGCACCTATCTCGGCCAGGGTTGCGACTTTGGCAAACCCAGGCTCGTCACTGAAGGCGTTAAATGCACCAAGGATACGTTTCTGATGCTCGGGCCTGAGGAAGCTCTGCGCCCGTTCGCGAGATACCTCGTTTACCGCATCGATAAAGATCACCCTCCCCTGGCGTTCGGCAGTTTTCTGTCGATTGCAAACGAGCACACAAGATTCCATCGGTGAGTTGTAGAACAGATTAGGCCCCAGACCGATCACGGCTTCGACCCAGTCCTGCTCAATCATCTTGCTACGCATGGCCTGCTCTTCGTTACGAAACAGCACACCATGCGGCCACAGTGCGGCACTTCGTCCCTTGGGGGTCAAGCTGGCCAAGATATGCTGTTGAAAGGCGTAATCAGCGCGGCCCTGCGGTGGAGTACCCAAGGTATTACGTCCCCACTTATCACAGCTCCAAGCGTCACGATCCCACTTCTTGATGGAGTACGGCGGGTTGGCCAAGATCACATCGAACTGCCGCAGCTTGTCACCTTCGATGTGCCTGGGCTCAGCCAGGGTATCACCACGAATGACCGCAAAATCTTCTACTCCATGCAAGAATAAGTTCATGCGAGCAATGGATGACGTAATAAGGTTACGCTCCTGCCCGTATAGTCTGAGAGTCCGGTGTTCACCGCCTGAACGTTTTACTTCATCCAATGCCGAGAGCAGCATGCCGCCAGTCCCGCAGGTTGGGTCATAGATAGACTCCCCTGCCTGTGGGGCCAAGAGCTGCGTCATCAAGTGCACCACCGTGCGGTTGGTATAGAACTCAGCAGCCGTGTGACCTGAATCATCTGCAAACTTCTTGATCAGGTATTCGTAGGCGTTGCCGAGCTCATCTTCTGGCACGTTGGCCACCGACAACGTCTGGGTGGAGAAGTGCTCTATCAAATCCTTCAGCGTTTCATCTGGCAGGCGCTCACGGTTGGTCCAAGAGGCGTCGCCAAAGATCCCATCGAGCAACTCTGGGTTAGCTGATTCGATGGCACGCATGGCTTTTTGAATCGCAGCCCCCACATTGCGTGGCGTCTGACGAACTTCATTCCAGTGCGCATCCTCGGGGATCTGAAAACGATGATTTTCGGCAAACTGCGCATAAGACAAATCGTTATCGGAGTCCGCCAACGCGGCTTGATACTCCTCATCCCAGACATCGGACACTCGCTTGAAGAACAGCAACGGGAAGATGAACTGCTTGTAGTCGCCTGCGTCGATAAGGCCACGCAACAACACGGCAGCCCCCCAGAGGTAACTTTCCAGCTCTTGCTGGCTGATACGATCGCTTGAGTGAGTCATTGCAGCCATCCTCCTTCTGTCATTACTTTTGCGAGATGTTCTTCCGCTTTCCTACATCGGGCGAGTGCCTCCTTGAATGCGAGAATGGCATCAGGCAATGACGGGATCTCCTCCTGCAAGGGCGGCAACACATAACGAGAGATATTCAGTGTCCAGTCTTCGCTCTCGATTTCGTCCAACGGCACGATTCGCACTGTATCTTGAACGTCAGCAAATCCGTTGTACCACCCCAGAATTTCAGCCGCATGCTCGGGTTCAAGGTAGTTCTGCGCCCGTCCACGTTTAAACAGGCGGGAGGCGTCAGCAATTAGCACTTTTTTCTTACGCTCGGCAGGCTTGTGCTTACGCAACACCAAGATGCAGGCAGCAAGACCTGTGCCGTAGAATAGATTGGGAGCGAGTCCGATGACTGCTTCAATCAGATCCATTTCCAACAGCACTTGACGAATGTTTCCTTCCGTACCTTTTCGGAACAGAGCCCCTTGAGGAAGAACGACAGCCATGCGGCCAGACCCGTCAGCCATGGATTTAACCATGTGTTGAACCCAAGCAAAGTCTGCACTGCTTGATGGTGGCAACCCAGCGAAGTTACGGCCGAAAGGATCCTGAAGCCACAACTCCTCCCCCCACAACTTGAGTGAAAATGGAGGGTTAGCGATCACACAATCGAAGGTAGCCAGCCGATCTCCATCGAAGAAGGCCGGGTTACGCAGGGTATCATCCCGAACAATCTGGAAGTCTTCCACACCATGCAAAAACAGGTTCATCCGTGCGATGGAGGATGTGGTCAGGTTCTTCTCCTGCCCATACAACTTGCCCCACAGACGTTTGACGTCACCGTGCATCTCCTTCACATGCTGCACAGCAGCCAGCAACATGCCACCAGTCCCGCAAGCCGGATCGTATATGGTCTCAGCTTCTTTGGGATCGAGCATCTCGATCATCAACCTCACCACGCTACGTGGGGTATAGAACTCACCCGCCTTCTTGTTGGTGGCATCGGCAAATTTCTTGATCAGGTATTCATAGGCATCGCCGAGCAAATCTGAATTGACATTACTGTTACCCAGCGGCAATGCCGAAAAGTGCTCAATCAAATCCTTGAGCAGCGCATCTGACAGTCGCTCCTTGTTGGTCCACTGTGCATCACCAAACACCCCATAAAGGGCATCAGGGTTGGCTCTTTCAATACCACGCATCGCGTGTTGCAATGCTGCACCAACGTTCATGGACTTGGTGCGCACATCACTCCAGTGGCAATCATCTGGGATCTGGAAGCGGTGTGATTCAGGGAAATATGCCAGTTGCTCGTCACCAGTCTCCGCGACGATTTCCTTGTACTCTTCGTCCCAGACATCGCAGATTCGTTTGAAGAACAGCAATGGGAAGATATAGGTCTTGAAGTCGGCGGCATCCACCGGACCACGCAGGATGTTGGCGGACTCCCAGAGATGGCTTTCAAGTTGAGCAAGATTAACTGTTGGTTCTATCAAGTATCTAGTCCTAACAAAAACGAGCCATGAGGAACGGAAGAAGGGACCGACTGATTACACGATCAGTACATCCTTCAAAAAGCTGGCTCGGAGTAATTCTGGCCATCAATTAAATTGGCTGGCAGTTTACCCTACCCGTATGACTTCGCCATGAGGAAGATCACACCAAAACACGCGAGGATAGTCATTCGTTCTCCTTTAAAAACACGGCTATTTGCATTCTGAGGTAGGATCGCAAATTTAGCCAAGAATTGAAATCCACCCCCTTTTGTGCAAAATCTGGTTGACATTCACAGATTGACTACAGTACCGTTCTGTGCAAAAGGTGGTTGGAGTCCAGAATGAACGAATTTACGGGATCGGCAGCTTCACAGGCTGACTTTATTTGGAAGAATGCGGAAGACCTTTGGGGGGACTTCAAGCATACGGACTTTGGCAAGATCATTTTGCCGTTTACCTTGCTGCGCCGCCTGGAGTGTGCGCTGGAGCCGACCCGCGAGGCGGTGAGAGAAGCGCATGACGCTTTCAAGGATGCCGATGTTGAGCTGGATACCATTCTGCGCTCAACCGCTGAATACCCCTTCTACAACACCTCTGAATACTCCCTCGGCACCCTGGGTAGCACCAAGACGCGCCGCAATCTGGAAGACTACATCGCCCTGTTTTCGGATAACGCCCGCGCTATCTTCGAGGAGTTTGAGTTTGGCAATACGGTGATCCGGCTGGAGAAAGCGGGCTTGCTGTACAAGATTTGCCAGAACTTCGCCAAGATCGACCTGCACCCGGACGTGGTTCCGGATCGGGTGATGAGTAACATCTACGAACACCTGATTCGCCGCTTTGGTGCCGAGGTCAATGAAGGGGCCGAGGACTTCATGACGCCGCGTGACATCGTTCACCTGGCGACCGCATTGCTGCTTGACCCGGATGATGCCCTGTTTGAGGCCAGCCCTGGTTTGATTCGTACTTTGTATGACCCGACCTGTGGCACGGGTGGCTTCCTCACCGATGCCATGAACCATGTGAGCGACTACGGTAACCGCGACAAGATCCCTCCAGTGCTGGTGCCGCACGGGCAGGAGTTGGAGCCGGAAACCCATGCGGTTTGTGTGGCCGGTATGCTGATCCGCCGTTTGGAGTCCGACCCTGGCCGAGATCTGTCGAAGAACATTCGTCAGGGCAGCACGCTGTCCAACGACCAGTTTGCCGGTGAGCGTTTCCACTACTGCTTGTCCAATCCGCCTTTCGGCAAGAAATGGGAGAAGGACAAAACCGCTGTCGAAGCGGAACACAAAAAAGGCGAGCTGGGCCGGTTTGGTCCGGGCCTGCCGAAAATTAGCGATGGCTCCATGCTGTTTTTGATGCACCTGGCGAGCAAGCTAGAACTGCCGATCAACGGCGGTGGCCGCGCCGCTATTGTGCTGTCCGGTTCGCCACTGTTTAACGGCGGTGCCGCGTCTGGCGAATCGGAAATACGCCGTTGGTTGCTGGAAGACGACCTGATTGAAGCCATTGTAGCTCTGCCAACGGATCTGTTCTTCCGCACCAATATCGCCACCTACCTGTGGATTCTGTCCAACAAGAAGCCTCAGGAGCGCAAAGGCAAGGTGCAGTTGATCAACGCCACCGACCTGTGGACTTCAATCCGCAACGAGGGCAACAAGCGCCGTATTGTCAGCGATGAGCAGCGCCGCCAGATTCTGGACATCTACGCAGCAGGCGAAACCGGTGCGCTTTCCCGGATGCTGGACTACCGTACCTTTGGCTACCGCCGTATCAGGGTCCTGCGCCCGCTGCGCATGACCCTAGAGCTGGATAAGGTGGGTATGGAGCGGTTGGAAGCCGAAGCTGCCTGGGAAAAGCTCTCTGACGCGCATCAGACATTCTGGCGCGAAGCCCTCAAGCCGCTGATCGGGCAAACGCAGCCCTATAGCTGGGCAGAAACCTTTGTTAGCAACTCGATCAAGTCCGATGAAGCCAAGCAGCTCAAGGTCAAATCCAACAAGACATTGATCACCGCGCTAATCAACGCCTTTGGTCACAAAGACCCGAAAGCCGAGCCAGTCACGGATTCAAACGGCGAGCTGGTGCCAGACACAGATTTAACTGATTACGAGAACGTCCCCTATCTGGAGGACATCGACGACTACTTTGCCCGCGAAGTGCTTCCTCATGTGCCGGATGCCTGGCTGGATGAGAGCTTTACCGATGCAAGGGATGGTCAATTGGGCCGCGTTGGCTACGAGATCAACTTCAACCGCTTCTTCTACCAGTACCAGCCGCCGCGCAAGCTGCATGATATTGATGAAGACCTGAAGCAAGTAGAAGCCGAGATTGCCGCGCTACTGGCGGAGGTGGCCAGCGAATGAGTCACTACAAACCGTATCCAGCCTACAAGGATTCCGGCGTTGAGTGGATTGGGC
>Ga0075011_10001157_pt1 | contig 14175 bp, 14 predicted proteins | sample TARM_MetaG_T_14_FD_72354 | JGI IMG/M metagenome (GOLD analysis project Ga0075011, IMG submission 72354) | Freshwater microbial communities from Pennsylvania, USA, analyzing microbe dynamics in response to fracking - TARM_MetaG_T_14 | ecosystem: Environmental > Aquatic > Freshwater > River...
GATAATATATCGTAATAAAACGTTATATTTAGAGCCTGCATGTGTTGAGCAATCCAGTGAATGTCCACAAATGCAGGTGATTGAACGGGATGTGACGGCTCAGGATGAAGTTTATTTTAGCCGGTCTACTCCTTTGGTGCGCTACCAAGAGCAGTTGGGTAATGTGACCCACGAAATTCTTATTGATCCAACTATTGCACCACGTACTCCGTATTTTTATCAGCAAGAAGGCACGGCTCCTGATGAATGGATAGTACCCGAAGGACACTATTTCTTTATGGGTGATAACCGTGATAATTCTGAAGATAGTAGATACTGGGGCTTTGTACCAGAGCATTATCTGGTAGGTCGTGCTACTTTTATTTGGATGAGTTTTGAAATGGACCGTAGCCGGAATAGCTGGCTACCGCAATGGGTTCCTACTGGCGTTCGCTGGCACAGACTCGGAACCGTGGAGTAATAAGTGAGTTTACCAAAACCACCTATTCATAAGTTAGAACAAGCGTTTGGTTATCGTTTTAATAATCGTGATCAGTTAGCGCAAGCCTTAACTCACCGTAGTGCGGCGGCGCAACACAACGAACGCCTGGAGTTTTTAGGCGACTCGGTGTTAGGAATTATTATTTCTGAGGCCCTGTTTGAACGCTTTCCGAAAATAGATGAAGGCGATTTAAGCCGAATGCGCGCCACTTTAGTTTGTGGTCGCTCATTAGCTAAGCTTGCCCAGCAATTTGAGCTTGGTAAATATCTGGTGCTGGGGCCAGGAGAAATGAAGAGCGGCGGCCATCGGCGTGAATCTATTCTTGCTGATGCAGTGGAGGCTTTGCTCGGTGCCATGTACCTAGAAAGCGATTTAGTGACCTGTCGTCAAGTTGTGCTGCGTTGGTTTGCTCCTCACTTAGCTGCGATAAAACCTGGCGTCAGCCATAAAGATCCCAAAACGCGATTACAAGAATTTTTACAGGGTCGGCAATGTGCATTGCCGCTTTACGAAGTTGTGGCGACCCAAGGCCAGGCGCACAATCAACAGTTTACCGTGAGTTGCCAAGTAGACGGTTTGGCAGAAGTGGTGCTTGGTACTGGTACCAGTAGACGCAAAGCTGAACAGAAGGCCGCGGCAGCAACGTTAGAGTTGCTACAACACCAGCAGGAACCTGTGTAATGGATGTGACTGAATATCAATCAGAGTCAGCTTTTGTCGCGATTGTAGGGCGTCCCAATGTGGGCAAATCTACCTTACTGAATCGTATTCTTGGACAAAAAATTAGTATCACTTCGAACAAGCCACAAACCACTCGACATCGAATTTTGGGTATCGAAACTGAAGGTGATAGACAAATAGTCTATGTTGACACGCCAGGATTGCATCAAGACGAGAAAAAGGCGATTAATCGACTCATGAATCGCGCTGCTGCAAGTTCTATGAGTGGTGTTGAAGTGGTTTTATTTGTGGTGGAAGCAAATCGCTGGACCACCGATGATGAGATGGTACTTAACAAACTTAAGAAATCTCAACGTCCTGTTATTTTGGTTGTGAACAAGATCGATCAGATAAAGGATAAAAGTAGTTTATTGCCACAGCTGCAACAATTAGCAGCGCGACATACATTTGCCGAGATTGTGCCTTTGTCTGCCGCTACTGGCGATCAAGTTGAGGCTTTACGTAGTTTAGTTCATCAATATGCCAAACCAGGTGTGCATCACTTTCCTGAAGATTATGTTACCGATAGATCATTGCGTTTTATGACCGCTGAAATAGTGCGTGAAAAACTCATGCGTTTTACCGGCGATGAATTGCCATACAGTACGACCGTTGAGATTGAACAATTTCGCACTGCAGATAATGGTACCACCCATATTCATGCGTTGATTTTGGTCGAACGAGAGGGACAAAAGCGGATGATTATTGGCGCTGGTGGCAGTAAGTTAAAAACCATTGGTACTGAAGCGCGAAAAGATCTCGAGCCATTAATTGGTGGCAAAGTCCATTTGCAGCTCTGGGTTAAAGTAAAATCCGGCTGGGCTGATGATGAACGAGCACTCCGCAGCTTAGGGTATGGTGAGGATTAAGCCATGCAACCGGCATATGTGCTGCATCGCTGGCCTTATCAGGATAGCAGCCTACTGGTTGAATTATTTACGCTGCAGCACGGGCGATTTCGGGTTATTGCGAAGGGAGCTAAGCGGCCCAAAAGCCGCTGGCGAAGTATCCTTCAGCCCTTTACACCGTTGCTGGTTGAAACTCGCGGTAAACACGAATTACAAACGCTTGTTGATGCCGAAGCCAGTGCACCAGCCTTTGCGCTGCAGGGGGTTAACCTTTACAGTGGTTTTTACCTCAACGAGCTATTACAACGTCTGACATCAATCTATCAGCCGTTAGATGGGGTGTTTGATGACTATCAGCAAGCACTGCAGCTGTTAACGCAGATGGCCCAAATAGAACCTGTCTTACGTCGTTTTGAATGGCAACTACTGTGTCATTTAGGGCACGGTTTTGATTGGTTTTATGATACTCAGCAACAGCCTGTAGTAGCGAACAGCCATTACTTATTTGTGCCAGAAGCTGGTTTCAGTGCTGTCAGCGCAACACGTCACTCCTATGCCGGTAGCGATTTACTTAAATTAGCTGCTTTCGAATTAAACGATAGTAGGCTACTTAACGTATTCAAACGTTTAATGCGAGAAGCGCTAGCACCCTATTTAGGGCCCGCACCGCTTCGTAGTCGCGAATTATTCATACAGTTGCAAGTAGCGTCAAGCACGGCTAACCAGCCAGTGGTGGCGCCGCTGAGCACAGAAACACCCAAAGGATACACATCATGAGCTTGCAGCAATTTCCCATTTTGTTAGGGGTCAATATTGATCATGTCGCTACACTACGAAATGCTCGTGGCGTCAGCTATCCAGATCCGGTAACAGCAGCTGCGTTAGCAGAACAGGCTGGAGCCGATGGTATAACTATTCACTTGCGTGAAGATCGTCGTCATATCCATGATCGCGATGTTGAATTGCTCGCCCATACTCTGCAAACCAGAATGAACCTAGAAATGGCGATAACTGATGAAATGCTAGCCATTGCTGCAAAAGTTAAGCCGGCTTATAGCTGTTTAGTGCCCGAAAAACGTGCTGAGCTTACTACTGAGGGTGGTTTAGATGTAGCTGGCCAGCTTGCACGAGTAACTGATGCAGTAGCAAGTTTAGCAAGTCATGGCACTATTGCTTCTTTGTTTATTGATGCCGATAAAAAGCAAATTGATGCGGCCAAAGCTAGTGGTGCTCAAGTGATAGAGCTGCATACCGGGCATTACGCTGAACAAACGACTGAAGCAGGGCAACAACAAACGCTTCAGCAACTAAAAGACGCAGCTGATTATGCACATGGTCTTGGTTTACAAGTAAACGCAGGTCATGGTTTGCATTATCATAATAGCGCTGCAATAGCGGCAATTTTACCGTTAGTAGAGTTGAATATTGGGCATGCCATCATAGCTCGAGCGGTGCTGGTAGGATTGGATCAAGCCGTGCGTGACATGAAGCAGCTGTTGCAGCAAGCTCGCATGCAAGCTATCGCAGAGCTGAACTAAGGGATGGCGCAGTTTTATCGGCTTGGTCAAGGGCCGCAGCAGCGAAAACGCAAAGCTAAGCCAAAACCTGCAACTATTGCAGCAGCAGATGTGGTTGGGCTGGATCATTTTGGTCGCGGTGTCGTGCGTAGTGCGCAAGGGGTTAAATTTGTGGCTGGGGCCTTACCTGGCGAAGTTATCGACTACGTTGAGAGTAGCAAGTACGAGGCGGAACTTTTAGCGGTACAGCAATCTAGCCCTGAGCGGCAGCAACCGGCCTGTGAATTCTATCGGCAGTGCGGTGGTTGTGACTTGCAGCATTTGAATGTAGCAGCACAACAGCAGCATAAGCAGCAAGTAGTCACTGAGTTATTGCATAAGTTTGCTGGCATTGATGTCACTGCACAGGCGTCACTGTGGCAACCGACACTTAGCGGCAGCCCGTGGAACTACCGTCGACGGGCTCGCTTAGCAGCTCATTATGATAAAAGTAAACGGCAGCTCACGTTGGGGTTTCGGGCCAGAAAAAGTAAAACCATCGTGCCGATTTCTGAGTGTGCTACGTTAGCGCTGGCGTTAAATAACTTGTTGGCTCCGTTGCGTGCATGCTTAACTGAGCTCAAACTGGTGCCGTTTTTGGGGCATGTAGAACTCCTTGAAACCACAGCTGAGCCGCTAGTGGTGTTGCGTTTAACTCGTTCGTTGGCAGCCGCCGATAGAGCACGTTTAGTGGCATTTTCAGAACACTATAAGGTGCGCATCGCATGGCAGGATGAGCAGCAGGTACATTTGTTAGATACTGGGCCGCTTCCTCAATACGCAACTTGGCAGGCTGAACTGCAGTTTAACCCAGGTGACTTTTTACAAACTCACCGTGATTTAGCTGAGGCTATGGTAGCCCAAGCTCTGCAATGGCTTGAGCCAGAATCTGGTGATACTATTTTGGAGTTATTTGCCGGTAGTGGCCATTTTACTATTCCGTTTGCTCGCAGTGGGGCTCAGGTAACGGCAATAGAGGGTGTACCTAGTATGGTCCGGCAATTACAGCACAACGCCCACCTGCATGGCGTAGCTGTGACTGCGGCGTGCAGCAACTTAGCCCAGCCCTGGGCGCAAAGTGCAGCAGCAAAGCTATTGCAAGGGCCATTCAACAAGGTGCTGCTGGACCCAGCTAGAGCTGGTGCCGCGCAGGCAGTACAAGAGTTAGTGCGGATGCAACCAGCGCAAATTCTGTATATTTCTTGTGCTCCGGATACCTTAGCGAGGGATGCCGCGACGCTGGTGCAAGGCGGTTATCACTTAAAACAAGCACAACTGGTTGACATGTTTCCGCAGACCCATCACATTGAGGTTATGACACTATTCGAAAGGGAGTAAAGCCGTGGTTTTTGTGCGCAGTACCCATGTTGACAAACCGAGTCAAACGGGCGGGGATTGGTTAGCTCACGTTGACTCTAAGCAGCGCAAGCAAGCGTTAACTGAACTTAGTCAACAGTTACAACAGCTGTTAGTGAAGCAACCTAAAGCTGCGCACATTGAACTGAAAGGTCAAGAAATGGTGGAGATCCTAGCTGGTTTAGGATTGGACCAAGAGACCCTAGTAGCGGCCTTACTCAGCCCTGCCTACGAACTGAAGCTACTGACACCGGAGCAAGTGACGGCGTGGGGTGGTGAGTCCTTATTGCAGCTGATGCAAGCAGTACAGCAGATGCAGAGCATTAGCGCCTTGCAACATTTTCAGCATGGTAAACCTAACGATGCGCAAATAGATAATGTACGCCGCATGTTGCTGGCGATGGTGGCAGACGTACGGGCAGTGTTAATTAAACTAGCTGAACGTATTTGTTTTTTAAGAGAAGTCAAAGGATTAGACGAAGAAACACGAGTTCTTGCCGCTAAGGAATGCCATGAAATTTATGCGCCACTAGCTAATCGATTAGGCATTGGTCAACTCAAGTGGGAACTAGAAGATCTCGCATTCAGGTACTTGCATCCAAACACCTACAAAGCTATTGCCAAACAGCTCTTAGAACGACGTATTGATCGTGAAACATATATTCATGATTTTGTGCATCAACTACAGCAGGCACTGCATGATGAAGGCGTAGAAGCTACCGTTTACGGGCGGCCTAAGCATATCTACTCGATTTGGCGAAAAATGCAGAAAAAGCATCTTAACTTTACCGAGTTGTATGACATCCGTGCCGTTAGAATCATTACCGCATCGCTAAAAGACTGCTACGCCGCGTTGGGCGTAGTTCATAGTTTATGGCGTCATATTGGATCTGAATTTGATGATTATATTGCCACTCCTAAGGCTAACGGGTATCAATCGATTCACACTGTGGTGCTTGGGCCTGCTGATAAACATGTAGAAATACAAATTCGCACCCAAACCATGCATGATGATGCTGAACTTGGGGTTGCAGCCCACTGGATGTACAAAGAGGGGGCGGCAGTTAGTAAAGGGCAAGGCCTAGAAGAAAAGATCGCGTGGCTGCGCAAATTGTTAGCTTGGCATGATGATATGGCGGGCAACGATGAATTAGTGGCAGAAATTCGCTCTCAAGTATTTGAAGATAGGGTGTATGTATTTACTCCAAAAGGAGAAGTGATAGATTTACCTAACGGCGCAACGCCTTTAGATTTTGCCTATTACATCCATTCACAAGTAGGGCATCGCTGTGTTGGAGCCAAAGTGGATGGACATATTGTACCTTTTACTTATGCGTTAAAAAATGGCGAGCGGGTAGAAATTCTTACGCAAAAGAATGCGCAACCGCGCCGCGATTGGCTCAATCCTACCAGTGGTTATCTACAAACCTCGCGTGCCCGGGCTAAAGTAGCCACTTATTTCAAAAAGCTTGATCGTGATAAAAATATTAAAGCAGGTAAAGAGCTACTCGAGCCAGAGCTAGCAAAACATGGCATTCCCCTGAGCGCTGCCGAGCAGGTTCTTGAGCGCTTTAATATGACGCACTTAGATGACTTAATTGCCGGCATTGGTGCGGGTGATGTGCGTTTGCAGCATGTGGTAAATCAACTTAAACCAGCCACAGATACAGCCGCCGAGCGCATCGAGCGACTCACAGCCAAACCTGCCAAGCAGCGCCCTGGTAAACAGAGCGATGTCACTGTTGAAGGGATTGGTAATCTCCTCGTGCAATTTGCCAAATGCTGTCAACCGGTGCCAGGTGATAGTATTTTAGGTTTTGTAACTCAGGGGCGGGGCGTTTCAGTGCACCGCAAGGATTGTGATCAGTTGCAGCATCTTTTAGAACAACATCCTGAGCGTGCATTGGCGGTAAGTTGGAGTGAACAAAAGCAAGCTAACTATCGAGTTGATTTGCGCGTTATCGCAAATGATCGTCAAGGATTATTGCATGACATTACCAGCGTCTTAGCCAATGAACGCGCTAGCGTCGCGCAACTTGATTCGAAACGAGATGAAGCTAGTGCTTTAGCCAGTATTCGGGTTGGCGTGATGGTAGCGGACCAAGCAGGTTTGCAGCGCTTAGTCAGTCGTCTAAGCCAACTCAAAGGTGTGCATGAAGTGGTGCGAGTGCCAGCTTGATAGGTAAGGAATAACATGAATTCATTTACAGGTGTGCAAGCCTTGGTAACCGTTATGCAACGGTTGCGCGATCCGGTTGGCGGGTGCCCATGGGATTTGCAGCAATCCATGGCCAGCCTCATTCCTTATACTTTGGAAGAAGCATACGAAGTTGCCGCCGCAATTACCGCGGGTGAACCAGCAGCGATAAAAGATGAACTAGGTGATTTATTGTTCCAGGTGGTGTTTTATGCACAGCTTGGCAAGGAACAGGAGCTATTTGATTTAGACGCCATTGCTGGAGCTACAGCAGAGAAGCTCATGCGGCGACATCCACACGTGTTTGGTGAGCAACAAGCCCTCAGTGATGCTGAGATAAAAGCACAGTGGGAGCAGATAAAAAGTGAGGAGCGTGCTGAGCAAGGCCAAAGCGATAGTGTGTTTGATGGTATTGCAGATAATTTACCAAGTATTTTAATGGCTCAAAAATTGCAAAAACGGGCTGCGACTGTGGGTTTTGATTGGTCTGAGATGGCTCCCGTGATTGCTAAAATAAGGGAAGAATTAGCGGAAGTTGAAGACGAAATTAGAGCTAACGATAACGCAAAAATAGCTGCTGAGATTGGCGATTTGTTGTTTGCGGTGGTGAATTTGGCCCGCCACGCTCAGGTTAATCCTGAGCACGCATTACGCCTGACCAATCACAAGTTTAAACAGCGTTTTCAATGGATAGAAACGCAATTAGCCCAACAGCAAAGACGTCCTGAAGAGTTGAGTTTAGACGAGTTAGAAACCTATTGGCAACAAGCTAAACAACAGTTAAATCACGTTGAAAGTAAGAAATAATTTGTCGGTTATGGGCTACTCGGGTATACTGTTTTCCCGTCTTGAAGCATTTCCCTATCAACCTGACGACTTAGGTTTCGCATGACAACTAATTATATTTTCGTCACCGGCGGTGTTGTATCTTCGCTGGGCAAAGGTATTGCTGCAGCTTCATTGGCGGCAATTCTCGAAGCACGTGGCCTAAAGGTTACGATTCTTAAACTGGATCCTTACATTAACGTGGATCCTGGTACCATGAGTCCCATTCAGCACGGCGAAGTGTTTGTGACCGAAGACGGTGCCGAAACCGATCTGGATTTGGGACATTACGAACGATTTATTCGTACCCGAATGACCAAGAAAAACAACTTTACTGCTGGGCGCGTATACGAAGATATCATTCGACGCGAACGTCGTGGTGAATTTCTTGGCGCTACCATTCAGGTCATTCCTCATATTACCAACGAAATCAAACGTCGTATTGTTGATGGAAGCAGCGACTATGATATTGCTATCATTGAAATCGGCGGCACCGTAGGTGATATTGAATCACAACCTTTTCTTGAAGCTATTCGCCAATTGGCCACTGAAGTGGGTCGCGATCGTACGTTATTTATGCACCTCACCTTGGTACCGTTTTTAGGTGCTGCTGGCGAAGTAAAAACTAAACCAACCCAACACTCGGTAAAAGAACTTCGCTCGATTGGTATTCAGCCGGACATTTTGGTGTGTCGTTCAGACCGTGCCTTACCTGCTACGGAACGGGCTAAAATTGCGCTATTTACCAATGTTGAAGAACGCGCTGTTATTGGCTTGAAAGATGTCGATAGCATTTATAAAATTCCGGCTATTCTGAAGTCGCAAGGCCTTGATGAAATCGTGACCCACAGGTTCCGATTAGACTGCCCAGAAGCAGATTTAGCTGAGTGGGAACAGGTGCTCTATCAAGAATCGAATCCTAGCGGTGAAGTGACCATTGGTTTTGTTGGAAAGTACATTGAGTTGCCTGACGCTTATAAATCGGTGAATGAAGCTTTAGCCCATGCCGGCTTAAAGAATCGTTTAACCGTGAACTTACGCTACATTGATGCGCAAGATATTGAAACTAAGGGTGTTGCTAAACTTGCTGATGTAGATGCCATCATTGTTCCAGGCGGTTTTGGTGAACGCGGAATACTAGGTAAGATCATGGCGGCCCAATATGCTCGTGAGCACAATATTCCTTATCTAGGCATTTGTTTGGGGATGCAGATTGCGCTGATTGAATACGCACGTAACGTTGCGGGTTTAACAGGCGCCAATAGCACTGAATTTGAAGCCGATGCAAAACATCCGGTGGTAGGATTGATCACCGAGTGGATGGATGCCAAAGGTCAGAAAGAATTACGCAATAACAGTTCTGATTTAGGCGGTACCATGCGTTTGGGTGCGCAACCATGTAATTTAGTGCAGGGCACTAAGGCGCGGACATTATACGGAGCCGATGTGATTCAAGAGCGGCATCGCCATCGCTATGAAGTTAACGGTCATTATATCGAGCAATTAGAAGCGGCAGGCTTGAAAATATCAGGTTGGTCGCATGATAATCGCTTAGTAGAAATTATTGAAATCCCTACTCATCGCTGGTTTGTGGCAGCGCAATTCCATCCGGAATTCAACTCCACTCCACGTGATGGACATCCATTATTCCGCGGTTTTATTGAAGCCGCAGGACAGTATCAAAAAGAGCGTCGCGCTTAAGCGTCGCGTGTTATGGCAAAGGAGTATTAAAGATCATGGCAGCAATTAGTCGTATTGTAGCTCGTGAAATCATGGACTCACGCGGCAACCCAACTATTGAAGCAGATGTTTATCTAGACAATGGTCATTGGGGGCGCGCCGCTGCCCCTAGTGGTGCATCAACTGGCTCTCGTGAAGCACTAGAGTTACGTGATGGTGACGCTCACAGATATTTAGGCAAAGGTGTGCAAACTGCCGTGCGAAACGTGGTGGAGCTTATAGCGCCAGCGTTACAAGGCATTGATGCAACGGAGCAAGCTCAAGTTGACCAGATCATGTTAGATTTGGATGGTACTGAGAACAAAGAAAAATTGGGTGCGAACGCTATTTTGGCCGTATCGCTAGCTGTTGCAAAGGCCGCTGCTAGTGCTAAAGGAATACCCTTGTACGCTCATATTGCTGAACTCAATGGTACTGCCGGCAAGTACAGCATGCCATTGCCGATGATGAATATTCTTAATGGCGGCGAACACGCTGATAACAATGTAGATATTCAAGAATTTATGATTCAACCCGTAGGTGCGAAGAATTTTGCTGAAGGGTTACGTATGGGAGCGGAAATCTTTCATGCGTTGAAAAAAGTCTTGCAGCAACGTGGCTTAAGCACAGCCGTAGGCGATGAGGGTGGTTTCGCACCAAACTTGGCGTCTAACGAAGAAGCTTTAGCGGTGATTGTTGAAGCTGTTGCCAATGCTGGCTACGAGATGGGGCGTGATATCACCTTAGCCCTTGATTGTGCTGCATCAGAATTCTATCGCGATGGTCAGTATCATCTAAGTGGCGAGGGTAAATCATTCAATGCTGCTGGTTTTGCTGAGTATCTTGATGGCCTGTGTCAACGCTATCCGATTATTTCAATCGAAGATGGCTTGGATGAAAGCGATTGGGCTGGCTGGAAAATCTTGACCGAACGTTTGGGCAGTAAAGTGCAGTTGGTAGGTGATGATTTGTTTGTAACTAATACTCGTATTCTTAAGCGTGGTATTGATGAACAGATCGCAAACTCGATTTTGATTAAGTTTAATCAAATTGGTAGTTTAACTGAAACCCTAGCGGCCATTCGAATGGCACATGAAGCGGGTTTCACCGCAGTTATTTCACATCGCTCAGGTGAAACTGAAGATGCTACAATTGCTGATTTGGCGGTGGGTACTGCGGCAGGACAAATCAAAACAGGTTCGCTCTGTCGTTCAGACCGAGTGGCTAAGTACAACCAGTTGTTGCGTATCGAGGCTGAGTTAGATGGTCAGGCTGCGTATCGTGGTCGTGCCGAAGTAAACGCAAGCTAGCACATGGGTTGTGGTCAGCGTTTAACTGTCGCAAGCTTGTGAACTCTGCCGATGAGCAATATGAACGAGAATCAACAAGCTGACATTTTCCAGGCGTTGCACGGTGGTTATGTTAATAGCCCCCAAGCCACGCCTGATCAATGGCCTGCGGCAGCTTTCGCTGAACTTTGTAACGCCTTGTACGAACGTGAATTGCAACAACTTGCACAGCAGTTGGGGCTAACGGTTCAGGGGTTACAAAAGCGTTTACGAAGTTTGCCTTACTACATTCAACAAGCGGCGCGTGGCATGTTACAGTGCGGCGCGCCGTTTGTGTTAGATCTCCAAAACGCCTCCTGGCAGACGCCACAAAAAACGAAGCTGCAGACCGCGGCCAAGCAAACGACTAAACTTAGCAACTGGTTACACAAGCACGCCAAATTAGGCGATGCTGTGGTGATTCATGTGCAAACCCAACATCTACAGAAAGCTGTCTTAGATTCGCTTGATCGTCTTGATCTAGCTCAACAGCGGGTACATTGTAATCATTGGGGATGGTTTGATTTGCAGGGGCAATGGCTGGATCCATTACCAGCGCATGAAGCGGCAGCAACGGCAATGCAGGCGGTATTAGTCTTGCCTGATAAGTATCATTTAGGGGCTGCTATGGGGGGCCATCAATGGGGCCATAAAGGCAAGTTAGATCCCCGCCCCTTGAGCTTACGTGAGGTACTGCTTGCCACCCGCATTCAGTGGCGGTAACAGCAGTTAGAATGCGCCCCAAAAGGCAACCACACCCGCAATCATCACAATCACTAAACTTAATTTGCGAAACAAAGATTCGGATAAGCGGCTACTGATACGGTGCCCTAGCCAAGAACCACTAACAGCACCAGCCAACAAACAGAATAAAATAGGCCATTGCTCTAATTGATAGCGTTGTTGCCAGCTAAAGCCAATCACATTAGTTAATGCAAGTAGTAAAAAGAATAAGGTTAGGGTGGCACGAAACGATACCCGGGCGAGACCGTAACTTGTAAGAAATAGCACCACGGGTGGCCCGCCTAAGGTTAAAGCGCCATTACTAAAGCCACCGATGGTACCAGCTAATATTTGTTGCCATGCGGCTCCGTTACTTTGCCAGCGTAGGTTAAACCAAAACAACAGGGCGACCAGAATAACTCCACCAGCCATGATCTGTTGTAACAACTGTAAGTTGATTGCGGCTAATAGGTATTGTCCAGCAAGGCTTCCAAGCACGCCGCAGCCAAGCAACCAAGGCCACTGGCGCCACGCTATAGCATGTCGTAGTAACCAGCCTAAATAAAGTGCCATGGCTAGGTTAACTACCGACAGTAGTGGCGTGAGGGTAGAAAGTGGCAGCCAAAGCACTAATAAGGGCACGGCAATCAGCCCGGAGCCAAAGCCAGAAATGCCTTGCAAACAGGCTGCAACAAACATAATCATTAGGATTATCAGATATTCCATAGCTTTTTCATTGGGGTTAGCCGTAAAGGTCGATATACTACCAGAAATTTTCTGACAACCTACTAGTTCTAACGGGTTATTCACGTTGCAGGTGGAGGCGAGGATGCGATTGCTAAAACTCACGTTTCTAGTGATTTTAATTGCGCTGCAATATCGTTTATGGTTTGGCAAAAACAGCCTGCCAGATTATTGGAATATGCAAGCAGATGTGCAACGACAGGCCGCTGCCAATGATAAGTTGCGGCAACGCAATCAATTGGTCGCAGCTGATATTGAAGACTTGCGCGAAGGCCAAGTAGCGCTAGAAGAGCGCGCTCGCAACGAACTAGGACTGATAAAAAGCGATGAAACATTTTTCCGTTTGGTGCCAGTAAAAACACAACCATGATAGATCACATTCCAAGTATTGCTGCGATTGTTCCAGCGGCCGGTAGTGGCCAGCGGATGGCAAGCAAGATCCCTAAACAGTATCTGCAATTAGCTGGCAAAACGGTGCTAGAGCATAGTTTACATGCACTCACGCAAGACTCACGGATCTCCAAGATCTATCTTGCTCTAAGTGCAGAGGATACATTTTTCAGTGCACTTCAGTTGCAGTTACCCATTCCAGTCATACCCGTAGTGGGGGGAGCTAGTAGAGCAGCCTCGGTATTAGCGGGGGTAGAACAAGCACGTCTCGATGGTGTGGCCTATGTGGTGGTGCACGATGCGGCCCGACCATGTTTGCAAGCTGATGAATTATCCAAAGTTATCGATGTGGCGTTAACCCATCCTCAAGGCGCGCTGTTGGCATTGCCCGTAGCCGATACGATGAAGCGAAGTGATGCACAAAACGCGGTGAGGCATTCAGTAAAACGAGAGCATTTGTGGCATGCACTGACACCACAGGTGTTTGCTTTGCAACCTTTACTCAATGCCTTAGTTAGTTTAGGGGTGGATCACCCAGAGCTTACTGACGAAGCCTCAGCGATCGAATTATCGGGTGGCAAGCCGCAGTTAGTGGCCGGTAGGCGCACCAATATTAAGGTGACGCAACCGGGTGATGAGCAGCTTGCCGACATGTATTTAAAGTTTTTTGCGACAGAACGTCAGGGGTAACTATGGGATTAAGTTCTATCCGCATTGGGCACGGTTATGATGTGCATAAATTTGGTGGCAGCGGACCATTAACATTGGGTGGTATTCAAGTACCATACGAACAGGGTCTACTCGCACATTCTGACGGTGATGTGTTACTTCATGCGATTGCTGATGCATTATTAGGTGCGGCTGCTTTGGGCGATATTGGTCAGCATTTTCCTGATACTGATGCCGCTTATGCGGGCGCTGATAGTGCGGGGCTTTTAAGCCAAGTTCTGCAACTGGTTAAACAGCAGGGGTATGGTGTGGGTAACCTTGATGTGACCGTGGTTGCTCAAGCACCTAAATTAGCTGATTATATCAGCGCAATGCGTCAGCGCATTGCCGCTTTGTTAGAAGTCTCCGTAGGCGCGGTAAATGTGAAGGCAACCACCACCGAGAAGCTTGGTTTTGTCGGCCGTAAAGAAGGCATTGGCTGCCATGCTGTGGTGTTGCTACAAGGCCAAATTAATGACTGAGACTAGCTATGATTCATTACTAGGCCCTTATTTACACGGCGTGCCTAACAGCGGTGGCGTGATTAAAGCCGAACCCGAGCATTTTCAGGTGGTTGAAG
>Ga0075011_10001158_pt1 | contig 14174 bp, 13 predicted proteins | sample TARM_MetaG_T_14_FD_72354 | JGI IMG/M metagenome (GOLD analysis project Ga0075011, IMG submission 72354) | Freshwater microbial communities from Pennsylvania, USA, analyzing microbe dynamics in response to fracking - TARM_MetaG_T_14 | ecosystem: Environmental > Aquatic > Freshwater > River...
ATGATGCAGTTTATCCGGATAACTACGACACGAATTTAAAAGAATCTGATGATGGCTATATCGAACCGATTTGGCGATTTGAAGAAGAGATCAACCAAGCTGTTTTAGAGCGGTTTGGAGTAGGAGGTTAATTATACAAGAGACCAAAGAAAAGGCGCACATCTCGCGCTTTTTCTTTTTTGTTACGGACTAACGTGAAATAAATTCCCTCAAAATCCAATAGCCTTATTTCACTTTATCCCGTCTTATTTCGGATAATTTCGGATTAAAAGCGTTTTAAAGATAAGATCAAAAGTGTCTTAACTCTCGTTCGCCGCTGTCAGCATTGCCTGACTTTTTACTGGATTTCACACTAACCGTTATTGAAACACGATCTGACGTCTGGCTAACTCGGCAATACATAAGTCAACCAGAGTGTCGATACCTTCATCACCGGCTGGTAGATCAATCTCCGGCTTTATCGGCTCCTCGTACGCAGAGTCAATTCCGGTAAAGTTGGCTATTTCACCTGCACGGGCTTTTTTGTATAACCCCTTAGGATCTCGCTGTTCACACACTTCCAATGAAGTATTGACGTATACCTCAATAAACTCACCTTGCGGTAATAAATCGCGCACCATCTGACGTTCGGAGCGATGCGGAGAGATAAACGCCGTCAGCACAATCAACCCTGCATCAGCCATCAGTTTCGCCAGTTCACCAATACGACGAATATTTTCACGGCGATCCTGTTCCGAGAAACCCAAATCACTACACAGCCCGTGGCGCACATTATCACCATCAAGAAGGTACGTATGATAACCAAGTTGTGTAAGACGAGTTTCAACCGCGCCAGCAATGGTTGACTTACCAGCTCCAGAAAGCCCGGTAAACCATAAAACCGCAGGTTTTTGTTGCTTTAACTCTGCTCGCAGGTTTTTATCAACAGCGTGCTGATGCCAAACCACATTCTCATCTTTCGCACCTGACTCAGAATCCATTATTGATTTCCTCTTGCATCTGGTTATTTTAGCAACTGACTCAAATCTTTCGCATCCCAGTGCGGGAAGTGCTTACGAATGAGTGCGTTAAGTTCGACTTCAAATGCGGAAAACTGTCCCTGTTCGTGAGCAACATTTTGCAAGCTATCACGAACCAAACCGGCACCAACGGTAACATTAGTCAGGCGGTCGATAATAATAAATCCACCAGTATCAGCACAATCCAGATACTTATCCAGAGCTATAGATTCGTTCAGTGTCCATTCACATAAGCCGATACCATTAAGAGGCAGTTCTTCAGCCTGAAACGTCGACAAATTATTAATATCATACTGATGGCGAACAGCCTGAATCTGACCAACAGTCTTCTTACCGGCAACCTTTATATCGTATTCACGACCAGGTTTTAATGGCTGCTCGGTCATCCAGACGACATCGGCCAGCAGATGATTGGTTGACTCTATCTCTGCGTCATCCAGGACAATCAGATCCCCCCGACTAATATCGATTTCATCCGCCAGAGTGAGTGTTACAGCAACTCCGGTCTGAGCCGTCTCAATATCACCATCGAAAGTCACAATCCGCGCTACTGTCGACGTTTTTCCTGATGGAAGCGCTTTAACCTTGTCACCAACACGAACGGTGCCTGAAGATATGGTTCCCGCAAAACCACGGAAATCAAGATTAGGTCGGTTAACGTATTGCACTGGGAAGCGGAACTCACCACTGCCTTTCTCATGATCAATATCTACGTTTTCCAGTCGTTCAAGTAGAGCCGGGCCTTCAAACCATTGCAGGTTTGCACCTTTATCAACCACATTATCCCCTTCTAACGCTGACATCGGGATGATCTGAATATCAGTTTCCCCCTGCAGATGCTTAGAAAACGCCAAATATTCAGCCTGAATTTCCTCAAAGCGCTGCTGAGAGTAATCAACAAGATCCATCTTATTGACGGCAACGATAAAGTGCTTAATCCCAAGCAGATTGGAAATAAACGAATGACGACGAGTCTGGTCCAGCACACCTTTACGCGCATCAATCAAAATAACCGCCAGGTCACAGGTTGAAGCTCCCGTTGCCATATTACGCGTATATTGCTCATGCCCGGGTGTATCCGAAATGATGAACTTACGCTTCTGAGTGGAGAAATAACGATACGCAACATCAATCGTGATACCTTGTTCACGCTCAGCCTGAAGCCCATCAACCAGTAAGGCCAAGTCAGGGCGTTCACCAGTCGTCCCCACACGCTGACTATCAGAGTGAACCGCGGCTAACTGATCTTCATAAATCTGCTTTGAGTCATGTAGCAAACGGCCAATTAATGTACTTTTACCATCATCTACAGAGCCACAAGTGAGAAATCTAAGCAGAGATTTATGTTGATGTTGATTGAGATAACCTTCGATGCCGAGCTCTAGTAGCTCCGCTTGAACTGCACTATTCATTCTGTTCCCTTAGATCCTTAGAAATAACCTTGGCGTTTCTTCAATTCCATCGATCCTGACTGATCGTGGTCGATCGCTCGTCCCTGGCGCTCGCTCGATGTCGCAACCAGCATCTCTTCAATGATTTCTGTCAGCGTACTGGCTTGTGATTCAATCGCTCCGGTCAGCGGGTAACAACCTAGCGTGCGGAAACGAACACTCTTATGTTGAACCTCTTCATCAGGTTGTAACTCCATACGATCATCATCCACCATGATCAACATGCCATCACGATCCACAACAGGGCGAATCGCAGAAAGATACAGAGGAACGATCTCAATATTTTCTAAATAGATGTATTGCCAGATATCCAGCTCAGTCCAGTTTGAAAGTGGGAATACACGAATGCTTTCACCTTTATTGATTTGACCGTTATAGGTTTTCCATAGCTCTGGACGTTGATTCTTCGGGTCCCAGGTATGATTTTTATCGCGGAACGAATAGACACGCTCTTTCGCACGGGATTTTTCTTCATCACGGCGAGCACCACCAAACGCAGCATCGAAACCATACTTGTTCAGAGCCTGCTTCAAACCCTGAGTTTTCATGATATCCGTATGCTTTGAAGAACCATGGACAAATGGATTAATTCCCATCTCCAAACCTTCAGGGTTTTTGTGCACCAATAGCTCAAAACCGTATTTCTTTGCGGTTTGATCTCGAAACGCAATCATGTCGCGAAATTTCCAGTCGGTATCGACATGCAACAGAGGGAACGGAATCTTTCCCGGATAGAACGCCTTACGCGCCAAATGAAGCATCACGGATGAATCCTTACCGATGGAATACATCATTACGGGGTTTGCAAACTCTGCAGCAACTTCACGAATAATGTGAATGCTTTCTGCCTCAAGCTGTTTTAAATGGGTTAAACGTTGTTGATCCATTTCAAGTGCTTCCTTTTAGCTGCCTTGTGGCTTATCAGACAATTAAGCCCGACGAATAGAATTAGTTATGCGTAATGGTAATTGTCTCGACGAGTTGAGCTGTCGTTGAACCATTGAAGCTTGTCAGCCAGCGTCACCACTTCTCCAACTACGATAAGAGAAGGTGACTGTGCACCAGCCGCAAGTTGTGGCAGCTCACTAAGCTGACCACGAAAGACTTTCTGTGACGATTGAGTGCCGCGCTCGATAATCGCAATCGGTGTTGATGCACTGCGTCCATGCTCAATGAGCTGTTGAGCAATGGTTGTAGACTTCATCAATCCCATGTAAATCACCAGAGTTTGATTGCCTCGAGCGAGTGTCGACCAATCCATATCATCCGCTTTAGCCTTCAAATGACCTGTAACAAAAATGGCTGACTGAGCAAAATCCCGATGAGTGAGAGGAATACCAGCATAAGCTGTTGCCCCAGCGGCGGCCGTTATTCCCGGAATAACCTGAAATTTAATACCAGCATCAAAAAGGACTTCCAGCTCTTCACCACCGCGACCAAAAATAAAAGGATCGCCACCTTTTATACGCACAACCCGATGACCTTGCTTAGCAAAATCCACCAGCAACTGATTGGTCTTTTCCTGCGGCACGCTGTGATGACCTGCGCGTTTACCCACGCATACAAGAATGCTGTCATCGGGAACTAAAGCCATAATCTCGTCAGAAACCAGATAGTCATACAAGACCACATCCGCCTGTTGTAAAAAATTAAGAGCTTTAATCGTTAATAACTCAGGATCACCCGGTCCAGCTCCGACTAGCGCAACTTCGCCTGATTGAAGCTGACTACGAGAAAGAGTTGTCCATTTGCTTTCTGATACAACTCCATCCACAGCGACCAACCGTGGAGTGTGCTTTGGCAGCATTGAAACATTTTCTGAGCCAGCCATGTTCGTCATCCTTTACATAATCGATGAGAACATTATGGTGGCATCCACTTATTACCTGAAATTCTAAAATTTCATTTTTTATTCGAAAAGCTGATAAGTAGTTGGCATGGGGGAAGGTAAGCGTAAATATGCTCGAAACATTGAACAGCTCGTATTGAAGCAAGTTGGTATAAATTGGTGACATATCGCAGCGACATTAAGCAATAAATTGTTCAACTTCACATTTTGATCGAATGTGAAAACATTGTTTCATAATAACTTGCTACATTAGTCTGGTTATAACTTCTATATCATTCCTTTATTATCACAGGAGTAAACCATGACCGTTGCGATCAAACCTCTATCTATTGCTATTTTAGGTGGTTTGTTAACCATTTCCGGGCCAGCGATGGCCGATACCATCAAACTGAGAATTATCGAAACAACCGATATTCACACCAACGTGATGGACTACGACTACTACAAAGATAAACCATCACAAAAAATTGGCTTAACTCGCGCTGCGACACTGGTAAAACAGGCTCGCGACGAAGCAACCAACAGTATTTTGGTGGATAATGGCGACTTAATTCAGGGCAGCCCGATGGGTGACTACATGGCTTCAAAGGGAATTAAACCCGGCGAAGTTCATCCTGTTTATAAAGCAATGAACCAGCTGTCTTATGATGTGGGTAATATTGGTAACCACGAGTTTAACTATGGTATGGATTTCTTAAAAGAAACCATCAACGATGCCAAATTCCCTTATGTGAATGCGAACGTATACAACGCAACCACAGGTGAACACATCTTCAAGCCATACCTGATTAAAACTCATACTCTAAAAGACGTTGATGGTAATGAGCATCAGGTAAAAGTCGGCTACATCGGTTTTGTTCCACCGCAAATCATGGTGTGGGATAAGAAGAATCTCGAAGGTAAGGTCATTGCTCGTGATATCAAGAAAACCGCTGAAAAACTGATTCCGGAGATGAAAGCGCAGGGTGCTGACGTGATCGTTGCTATCCCACACTCAGGCATCTCAACCGAAGAGTACCAGTCAGGGGCGGAGAACTCAGTTTATTACTTATCTAAAGTTGAAGGTATTGATGCAATTGCATTTGGCCATGCACACGCAGTATTCCCAAGTAAAGAATTTGCTAACGTTGCCGGCGCTGATGTCGAAAAAGGTACACTTAATGGCGTAACGGCAGTCATGCCAGGGCGTTGGGGTAGCCACGTTGGTGTCATGGATTTAACCCTGGAACAGAAAGATGGTAAGTGGGCGGTCACTAACGGTCAGTCAGAAGCACGCCCAATCTTTGACAAAGCAAACAAGAAAGCCTTGGTTGAACCTGATGCAGGTATCGTGAAGGCTCTGGAAACGGATCATAATGCTACTCGCGACTTCGTTAACCAGCCGATTGGTAAATCAAACGATGTGATGTACAGCTTCCTGGCACTGGTACAGGATGACCCAACCATTCAAATCGTGAGCTTAGCTCAGAAAGATTATGTTGAGCGTTTCATTCAGGGTGATCCGGATCTGGATGGCTTACCAGTGCTTTCAGCTGCCGCTCCATTTAAAGCCGGTGGCCGTAAAAACGATCCTTCTAACTATACGGAAGTAGAATCTGGTGAGCTGACTTTCCGTAACGCAGCAGACTTATACCTGTATCCAAATACTCTAGTGACTCTTAAAGTGACAGGTAAAGAAGTGAAAGAGTGGTTGGAATGTTCAGCAGGTCAGTTTAAGCAGATTGACGTGAACTCAACAGCACCGCAATCTTTAATCGACTGGGACGGTTTCCGTACTTATAACTTCGATGTAATCGATGGCGTAAACTACCAAATCGATATCACCCAGCCAGCGAAATACGACGGCAACTGTAACGTCGTCAATGCTGATTCTCAGCGTATTGTTAACCTGACTTACAAAGGTAAGCCAATTGATACGACGCAGACTTTCCTGATCGCAACCAACAACTACCGCGCATACAGCAACAAGTTCCCGGGTACGGGGTCAGATTTCATCGCATTTGATTCACCAGATGAGAACCGTACTGTGCTTGCAGATTACATTGCACGCGTAAGTAAAGAGCAAGGCGAAGTGACACCAAGCGCAGATAACAACTGGTCATTTGCACCAATTAAATCTGACACTAAGCTTGATATCCGTTTTGAAACATCACCAAGCGATAAAGCAGCGAAGTTCATCAAAGAGAAAGGCCAATATCCAATGGAGTTGATTGGTACCGATGATGTTGGTTTTGCAATTTATCGCATCGACCTACAAAAATAAGCGTAGATTACGTTGAGTATCAGCCGCAGCATCCGCTGCGGCTTTTTTATTTGGGAAACGTGTAATGACCATACAGGATCAGGATATCTACCATAACTTTGTTCAACAAATGCTGGAATATGGATTCAGTGATGATGAAGCCCACCAGCTATTTGAAGTCTCACAGCCTTTGGAACTGCCAACGCGTCATATTCTGGTCAATCAGGGGCAGATGGCCAGTCACCTGCATTTTGTCTGCCATGGCATATGCCACGCCAGTTACCTGACAGAAGAAGGAAAAACCTTCAGTAAAGAGTTTTACTGGGAACAAGACTGGATCATTGGGTTTGAAAGCCTGATTAAACAAGCGCCCTACCCTTATCTGCTTGAAACACTGAGCCCGGTAACACTGTTGTGTTTGCCAATAGAGTATCTTAATCAGTGGAGGGAAACATCGCACCCTTTATATATCAAACTGCTAGAAACCCAGTTGATGCATAAGGAAAACAAAGAAAGGTTTATGTTGCTTTACCGACCAGAACAACGTTACCAGATTATGTGCCAGCAGTTTCCCGATTTAATGAAACGGCTCAGCGATATTCACGTTGCCGCGTATCTGGGAATCACCCCTATCAGCTTAAGCCGCATTAAAGCACGCTTAAGAGGGTAATATCAGTTAGTTAAACTCTAAAAAAGACAGACCACTCGTTCCCACGCAGAGCATGGGAACGAGATTTCTTAACTGACCAGCATCACGATTAAGAGGGACTTAAATCAAGTTATTTTACAAAACGAGCGCGGAACTGACGTCCTTTCATCTTACCGTTCGAAAGTTTATGCAGCGCCTTCTTAGCGATACCTTTTTCAACTGCAACGTAAGAACGCATAGCCGATAAGTTAATTTTACCAATACGGCTCCCGGCAATTTCGCCATCAGAAGTTAAAGCACCAAGAATATCGCCGGCACGCACTTTCTGTTTTTTACCGCCATCAATCTGAATGGTGACCATTGATGCCTGATATGGCGCTACACCTTTCGGCTTTTCTGGCAGAGTTGCCGCATCGATAGCAATATCCATGTACTCGTCGATTTGTGCCACCCGATACATTTCTTTATCACTAAAGAAGCTAAACGCCAGACCTTTACTGCCCGCCCGACCTGTTCGCCCAATACGGTGAACATGCACTTCTGGATCGCGGGACAGCTCGAAGTTAAATACAGCGTCAAGGTTATCAACGTCCAGACCGCGCGCCGCAACATCAGTGGCAACCAGAATTGAAATACTCTTATTAGCAAACTGTACCAGTGCCTGATCGCGCTCACGCTGCTCCATATCACCGTGCAGTTCAGTAACACTGAAACCACGATGATCAAGCTCATCAGCGACATGCTGTACTTCACGCTTAGTGTTACAGAATACCACTGAAGATTCAGGCTGATGCTTTAACAACAGTGTTTCTAACGCTTCATCACGCGCTTCACTGCCTTCCACTTTGTAGAAGTACTGCTTAATACTTGAGGTATCATGAGTCGCTGCAACCTTAATCATTAACGCATCCTGGGTGACACGTTGTGCTATTTGCTGAATTGAGGTTGGGTAAGTAGCACTAAATAACAGTGTCTGACGCTGCACTGGAGCCTGTTCAATAATCGCTTCAAGCGCATCCTGAAAGCCCATATCCAGCATGCGGTCCGCTTCATCCAGAACTAAAGTATTCAATTCGCTTAAGTTAATACGGTCTTTACTTAAATGATCGAGAATACGCCCCGGCGTTCCCACTAAAATATGTGCACCATGTTCTAAAGAGCCAATCTGCGGGCCCATCGGCATCCCACCACACAGTGTCAGCACTTTTATGTTATGTATCGAACGCGCCAGTGTACGAATATCGGTCGCAACCTGATCCGCCAGCTCACGAGTGGGACAAAGCACCAAAGCCTGTACACGAAAGCGCTTAACGTTGAGATTTTGCAAAACACCTAAACCAAACGCTGCTGTTTTACCTGAGCCCGTTTTTCCCTGACCAATGACATCCTGTCCTTTAAGAATCGCTGGCAACGACTGTGCTTGTATCGGCGTCATGTTTTTAAACCCGATGGTTTCAAGGTTGGAAAGCAATTCAGGCTTGAGGTTTAAAGCCGAAAATGAAGTATCACTCAAAGGATGTCCTTAGGGTTTGTTAGCCCTGACTGTACGGAAAAAATAATCATCTATTATCCTTACTTTTGCTTCGTATCACCAATGAATATTGGATTAATTTCTCTTACACTCGTTAACTTTTGTTAATGCCATCAGACATTCATCCTGCTAGATTATTGCCAAATTATATACATGGAGTGAGTAAGAATGCTCAACTGGCAATGCCTTTCGTTTTCACAACTGTCAACAATCCAGCTATATCAGTTGCTCAAACTTCGGGTAGACGTCTTTGTCGTCGAGCAAACCTGTCCCTACCCGGAATTAGATGATAAAGACCAGATTGACGGTGTATTTCATTTATTGGGGTATAAAGATCAAGAGCTTGTTGCCTGTGCCCGTTTACTGCCTAAAGATGTCAGCTATTCAACCTTAAGTATAGGACGGGTTGTGACCAAGCAAAGTGCACGTGGGAATGGTTTGGGCCACACATTAATGTCTGTTGCGTTGGAACAATGTCAAAAACTCTGGCCTGATGAAGACATCACGATTAGTGCTCAGCAGCATTTAGCCAATTACTACCGACAACACGGTTTTGAGCAAACGTCTGAGATGTATCTCGAAGATGATATTCCGCATGTGCAAATGAAGCGAAGTGCTTAATGTCAGCTTACTCGGTTGCACTGATCGCCCTGGTATTAGGAAACCTTGCCGCATCGCTGTCTGATGTCGCAGTAAAAATGCTCGATGGTAATGTATCAGCGTTTCAATATATGTTCTTACGTCAGCTCATCTCACTGGTCATCGTACTGCCTTTATGGATCAGACAACCACAACAACAGAGAAAGCTTTTAAACCTGTCAATGACAGCATTGCGGGCTCAGCTGGTGCTTGTTGGTAGCGGTTGTATGCTAGTAGCAATCACTTACTTACCACTGGCAACGGCCAATGCGGTGTTTTACGCCGCCCCACTTCTGATGTTGCCACTTTCGATATGGTTACTAAAAGAGAAGCCAGCCCGGGCAAAAATATTGGCGACGCTGTTTGGTTTTTGCGGTGTACTGATCGTATTGCGTCCACAAAATTTTCACTGGGCGGCTGGATTTGCATTAGTGACCGCATTCACTCTGGCTCTGTTCAATATTCTGGCCAAGCGAATACCAAGAGAACAAACCGTGATCACGACACTAATGTGGACTAGCTTGTTCTCATTGCCTGTTGCCGCAACATTAGCATCATTAAATTGGCAGCCGATGAGTTGGAGTCAACTCGGTTGGGTTGCATTAAGCGCACTACTGATTCTTTCCTACAATGGATTAGCGGTTATCGCTTATCAAAAAACAGCGGCAAATCAAATCGCGTTAGCGGAATATTCAGGCTTGCTATTTGTGGTACTGTTTGGCGTGATATGGTTTGATGAAGTGCCGGATTTGCTTACCTGGCTGGGAATTATGATGATCGTATTGCCGCTACTTCCTAAAATTCACAAATTTAAAAAGCGCGGCAACCAAAAGGCATATCAATAACGGCGTTATTTACTGCGGCCAAAACCACCTTCGGAGAGTCTGAAAAACATCACTGACTGCCCGTTCTTTTCCAGTTGCAAAATATCCAGCTTACCTTCTTCGGCCATTTTAAAACGAATCAGTTGCCCTTGCTGAATGTGGCTAAGCGGTTTATCCGAACCTTCAATCTTAACCAAGGCATTTAAATCAGCCATTGGCAGATCGTTAACCCGGAATACCTGCGATAACGTATCGCCTTTCTGAACCGTATACTCATGCCATGCATTTCGTTCTAATGCTGAGGACGGCTTAGTCGCACTTTTCTGCTCGCTGAGACCGCTGGTATTAATATCCAACGCAACCCGCTTATTCACAGGCTGTTCAACTTCTGAGTCTGCCATATTGGGAAACGGAATGACGGCAATAATAATCACAACCGGCACAAGCACAATAAGTGCTTTTTGGTGAAACTTAGGCAACTGCCCCCACAAAGATTTTGCTTTGTCGAGATAGCTATGCCAATCAATACTACGCCACTTATTTTGAATCAGTGCGAGATAATCTGTTTGCGGCTTTTTCTTATGTCGACGATTCATTTTTATCCGTTCCTTAATCCTGAAGGCTCAGTATAAAAACTCATGAGCCCAGAGTATAGAGCATCGCCCGTTTATCTAATCAAGCTTGACACAATCTTGAAGTTTTTTCCTTGGTATTCTGCGTTCAGTCACACCTTGCTCTTTTTTAACTCTACTTGATAGCGTTGTTGCTGGCGATTGGAAAACGAATTCGGCTCTATCATTTCATCACCAGCCTGAAACTGGTATCCTGTGGACTTTGTTTTATCTGAATAAGAGTGACATTTATGTCTGAAGTAAAATTTGAAACTGTAGAGCAAAAAGCAAGCTACGGTATTGGTCTACAAATGGGTCAACAACTAGCGGGTTCTGGTCTTGAAGGTCTGAGCGTTGACGCTATCGCAGCAGGTATCGCAACAGCACTTGTTGGCGAAATGCCAGCGATCGAAATTGATGAAATCAACCAGGCTCTACAAGCTATCCACACTCGTGCAGAAGAAGCTCGTCAAGAAGCGGCAAAAGTTGCTGCTGCAGAAGGCGAAGCATTCCTGAAAGACAACGCTCTTCGTTCAGAAGTAACGGTTCTTGAGTCAGGTCTGCAGTACGAAGTTATCACAGAAGGTACTGGTGAAGTTCCGACAGCTGACGCACAAGTACGCGTTCACTACCACGGTCAATTGGTAGACGGCACTGTATTTGACAGCTCTGTATCTCGCGGTCAGCCAGCAGAATTCCCAGTAACAGGTGTAATCAAAGGTTGGGTTGAAGCACTTCAACAAATGCCTGTTGGTTCAAAATGGAAGCTATACGTACCACACGATCTTGCTTATGGCGAACGTGGTGCTGGTGCAGCAATTCCTCCATTTGCAGCTCTTGTATTCGAAGTTGAGCTACTAGATATCCTATAATTCAGTAATTATTTACTAATTAATGACAAAGCGACGCTCTCATGCGTCGCTTTTTTTATCTAAACTGAATTATTGGTATTCATACCTGACAAATTTTATTATTTAAAAGGTCAATTGACCTTACTCGCTCAACATCAGAGATAACTCATGAATAAAACTCTAATCATTACCTCTCTAATCAGCTCTATGATTGCAACACCAAGCTATGCTTTTTTAAATAAGCTCACTGACAATAAAGATCTCTCAAGCATGGTAAGCAACAGCTTAACGCAATCAGAATCCAATTCAGCACTCTTAACTCAGGTCACCAGCCAGTTACCTGTTTCAGATACTCAAGCCGCTGGAGGTGTAGGAAGCTTACTGACATTGGCTCAAAACCAGCTATCTGATTCAAACAGTGCAGAGTTAGAAAATTTACTGCCAGGACTGAATCAACTCACTTCCCTTGCTGGGTCTAGCAGTAGTTTATCTAACATTGCTAATATGGATGCAGTGAACAAAGTGTTTAACCAATTAGGTCTTGACTCAAGTATGGTGTCTCAGTACGCGCCAATCATACTGAAGTACTTAACCAGCCAAGGTGCATCTTCAAGCCTTTTAAGTTCACTAAGTTCAATCTGGCAGTAAACCGCTTATTGCGTCACAAAGCTATCATTGTGACGCATAGAACAATCCCCTTATTTTTTAACTGGTCAGTCTGTACGATTCTTAAACGGTGTGCGATTCTTTTATTTTTCCACAAGGATGAGTAAAAGAAGAATGAAAGATGAAACCCTGGCCATACATTTCGGCTATGAAACTGACCCCACCACTAAATCTGTCGCTACACCTATCTATCAAACGGTTGCCTACGAATTTGATAATGCCCAACACGGTGCTGATCTATTTAACTTAGAAGTACCGGGCAATATCTACACACGCATAATGAACCCGACCAATGATGTTTTAGAAAAGCGCATGGCTGCCCTTGAAGGCGGTATAGCAGGCTTAGCAGTCAGTGCCGGTAGTGCCGCTATTCACTATGCTGTACTGACTCTTGCTCAGGCCGGTGACAATATTGTCTCTACACCTCAGCTTTACGGTGGTACTTACACGCTCTTTGCGCATATGTTGCCCAATATGGGTATCGAAGTACGCTTTGCTAAAGACGACAAACCAGAAAGCCTGGCAGCGCTTATCGACGACAAAACCAAAGCGGTTTATTGTGAATCTATCGGTAACCCTGCAGGTAACATAGTAGATCTGGAAAAAGTTGCACAACTGGCTCATGCCCAAGGTGTTCCGGTTATCGTCGACAACACTGTTGCTTCACCAGCAGTCTGTAAGCCAATCGAATTTGGCGCGGATATCGTGGTTCACTCACTGACAAAATACGTAGGCGGGCACGGCACCACTTTAGGTGGAATGATCATCGATTCTGGTAAATTCCCTTGGGAAGAGCATAAAGAACGCTTCCCAACATTAAATAGTCCGGAACCGTCTTATCATGATGTCGTTTATACAGAGGCATTTGGACCAGCAGCGTTTATCGGCCGAGCGAGAACCGTTCCTCTGCGCAATACAGGTTCAGCTCTTTCTCCGATGAATGCCTTCATGCTAATGCAAGGATTAGAAACCCTTTCACTGCGTATGGAGCGTCACTGCGAAAACGCCCTAAAAGTCGCTCAGTATCTGCAAAATCACGACAAAGTAAGCTGGGTAAGCTACGCCGGTTTAGAGGACTCTCAGTTCTATCCACTGGCTCAAAAATACATGAAAGGAAAACCATCAGCGATTTTATCGTTCGGTCTTAAAGATGGATATGACGCGGGTGTGCGTTTCTATGACGCACTACAAATCTTTAAACGCCTGGTGAATATTGGTGATGCGAAGTCTCTTGCTTGTCATCCGGCTTCAACGACGCATCGTCAGTTAACCGAAGCAGAACAGAAGCAACAAGCAGGGGTTTCTCCGGAAATGATTCGTCTGTCAGTCGGCATCGAGCATATTGATGACATTCTGCAAGATTTGGAACAGGCGTTGAATGCTTAATACCAACCTACATAAGCTTCTGTTCATTCTTGCTTGCTAAAAACGCCAATAACTGCGTTATAGATTTTGTAATTATAATGACTAGTTAGCTGCAATCTATGCCTTGTTCTTAGCGTTTTTTTCTACGCAATTATCTGAACATTAGCTTATCCAGATTGTATAACTCAAATTTCAGGCACAAAAAAACCGAGCATAAATGCTCGGTTTTTTGTTTATCGAACCTGATTACTCAGCAGCTTCTTCTGCAGCTGGGCGATCAACAAGCTCAATGTAAGCCATTGGAGCTTTATCACCAGCACGGAAGCCAGCTTTTAGGATACGTGTGTAACCGCCCTGACGAGCAGAAAAACGTGGACCTAGTTCGTTAAATAGTTTTGCTACAACTTCGTTATCACGAGTGCGAGCAAATGCAAGACGACGGTTAGCAACGCTGTCAGTCTTAGCTAGTGTAATCAA
>Ga0075011_10001160_pt1 | contig 14167 bp, 11 predicted proteins | sample TARM_MetaG_T_14_FD_72354 | JGI IMG/M metagenome (GOLD analysis project Ga0075011, IMG submission 72354) | Freshwater microbial communities from Pennsylvania, USA, analyzing microbe dynamics in response to fracking - TARM_MetaG_T_14 | ecosystem: Environmental > Aquatic > Freshwater > River...
CATAGATATCCAGATATGGATTCTATTGGTTCTGCTATAGGATTATATAGGATCGTAAAACATCTGGGCAAAGAGTGTCGAATTATTATCAATGAAGAAGAATTTAATCACGATATTGTTCAATTACTTGAAATGCCTCAAATCAAAAATGAAAAACAGTTAATGTTTGTTAATGAACAAACAGCATTAGAAATACGAACAGACAATACACTCATTGTGCTAGTTGATCATCACAAACCTAGTTTGAGTGAAGCTGAAGCGCTAATCGATGGTCATGATACTGTAATTATTGACCATCACAGACGTAGCGAGGAATTCCCTAAGCAAACAGTGTTAACCTATATCGAACCCTATGCCTCATCAACATCTGAACTAGTAACGGAATTCTTTATGTATACAGGCTCGAACCTAGAAGCTTTAAATAAATTTGAAGCTACAGCGATGTTAGCTGGTATTATTGTCGATACCAATAACTTTTCGTTAAGAACGGGTTCGCGCACATTTGATGCTGCAAGTTATCTTAAATCAAGAGGTGCTGACACTGCTCAGATTAATCGAATGCTAAAAGAAGATTTAGAAACAGTCAAACGTCGTAATCATTTGATTGAAAGGAGCATTTATCTTTCAGAAGGATATGTTGTGTCATGTGGTGAAGAAGATATAGTATATGATACTATTACGGCTGCACAATCTGCAGATGAAATGTTAGGCTTAAAGGATGTTGAAGCTTCATTTGTGATTTATAAACGCTCTGATGAGAAAGTAGGTATCAGTGCAAGAAGTTTAGGGACAATTAATGTTCAAATCATAATGGAAAAACTTGGTGGCGGTGGTCACCTTTCAAATGCTGCTGTTCAATTAAAAGATAAAACAATTGAAGAAGCATATGAATTGTTATTAAGTAAATTAGATATCGATACAGGGAGGAATTCGAATGAAAGTCATTCTACTTAAAGATGTAAAAAAACAAGGAAAAAAAGGTGAAGTAATCGAAGTAAGCGACGGATATGGCCGTAACTTTTTGATTAAAAATAACTTAGCTAAGTTAGCTGATGGATCAGCAATGAGTCAATTAAATGCTGAACAAAAAGCTAAACAAAAAATTGCTGAAGAAGAATTAGCCGAAGCTAAAGAAGTAAAAAAATCAATTGAAGATGAGAAGACAGTAGTTAAAATTAAAGCTAAAACTGGTGAAGATGGTCGATTATTTGGAACAATTCCATCTAAACAAATTGCAGAAGAATTGAATAAGCAATACAAGATAAAAGTTGACCGTCGTAAAATTCAATTAGAGAATAATTTATCATCATTAGGCTTCCATAAGGTTGAAGTAAAACTACATCCAGAAGTTACAGCAGTTATTAATGTTAGTGTTATATCTGAATAGTTAAAATATTATATGCAAATGCTAACATTCATCGGAGTGTTAGCATTTATTTTTTACAGTGACAAACAAATCAGACAAATGAAATGAAATGATGTATAATATAAGATGTGACATGAAGATTTGACACAACTTTATGTATAGTAATGTAAAAGAAAGTGAGGGACATCATTGGAAGTAAAACATATAGAACAAGCGCTACCCTTCAGCATAGAAGCAGAGAAATCAGTGATTGGTGCCTTACTCATTGATTCAATGAAGATGGGCTCTGTACAATCTATTTTACAGGACGATGATTTTTACAAGAAGTCACATCAAGTTATATTCGATGCGATGAATAAAGTCTTTGATAAAAATGGCGTAATCGATCCTGTTACTTTAATTAACCAATTGGATTCTTACGGTGAGCTAGAAAATGTCGGTGGACAAGATTATATCATCGATTTAGCAAGCTATACTCCGACATCAGCGAATATAGAACAGTATGCAACGATTGTAAAAGAAAAATCGACGCTTAGACAGTTAATTTCAGCATCACGCACAATAATAGCAGATGCTTATGCTGAAGGAGATGATGTTGAGAATATCATTGATCGAAGCGAGAAATTGATTCTTTCGATTGGAGAAAGTAGTCAAAGTAATAAACCACGTGAAATGAAAGATGTAGTCGCAGAAGCGTTTGAGAAAGTTGTAAAATTGTCAGAAGAAAAAAGGGAAATAGTTGGCTTGCCTACAGGTTATATTGATCTTGATAGAATGACGAGTGGCTTCCAACCAGACCAATTAATAATCCTGGCAGCGAGACCCTCTGTGGGTAAAACTGCATTTGCATTAAATATTGCACAAAATGTTGGTACAAAATCTAAAGTACCTGTCATTGTGTTCTCATTAGAGATGGGTGCCGTTGACTTAGTCTTTCGTATGATTTGTGCAGAAGGCAATATACATGCCTCAAATTTAAAAACTGGTCAATTAACTGAAGAAGAATGGAAAAGTTTTACTGTTGCTACTGATACACTAAAAGATGCACCGATTTTTATCGATGATTCAGCAGGAATAAAAGTTTCAGAAATTCGAGCAAAATGTCGACGTTTAAAGCAAGAAAACGATGACTTAGGATTAATTGTAATTGACTATCTACAGTTAATTGAAGGTAATGGTAAAGAAAACCGCCAACAAGAAGTTTCTGAAATTTCACGTCAACTGAAAATGCTAGCAAAAGAATTGGAGTGTCCAATTATTGCCTTATCACAACTATCACGTGGACTAGAACAACGTCAAAATAAGAGACCAATCTTGAGTGATATTCGTGAATCTGGATCAATCGAGCAGGATGCTGATATTGTAGCCTTCTTATACCGTGAGGATTATCACCAACAGGAAGGTGATGAAGAAGAAGGTAACGAGGATGATTTGCCAGACAATACAGTAGAAGTTATCCTAGCGAAGAACCGTAGTGGTGCTCGTGATACTGTAAAACTGTTGTTTAAGAAAGAATATAACAAGTTTTCTAGCTTATCTTATGCGCCTACACCACCTATGTAATATATAACCGTTTAATGAAATAATTGATATAAATGAGGTAGCTTATATGAGTAAAAATTTAACAGCCCAACAACTTGCAGATGAATTAGGCGTCACTCGACAACTAATTTATTATCATGCAAAAAAATTACCTAAGAACAGTAAAACTTATGATGATGATAACACATTGGTTTTTACTCCTGAACAGCAGGACATTTTAAAAAGTTATATGACGGATACATTAAAAGAAAAAGCTTCAAATAAAAATGAAAAAAAATCAGAAAAAGAGATCGAAGAATCCTTAGATTCTAATATTAAAATTGAAGAAGTAGATAAAAAAAATCTCAATGAATCGAAGGAAAATAAAGAATCACACACGATCCAAAATGAAGAGAAAACTGACGAAAAAGTTGAGTCAAGTCTTGAAAAAGAAGTGACAAATGCAGATTCAAATGACAAAAGTAAAATAGCGACTGATGTAAAACCTGAACTGTCAAGTGTAAAAGATGATAATGTGGGTTATGAAGGGGATTCATTTGAAACTTCAACTCATGAGAAATCAGTAACTGTCAAAGACTTTATTCAACAGGTTGTAAAAGACCATTTGGAGTCACAGAAAAAAATAGAATCTGAAGAGAGACAAACGTTGATTGGTGAGTTAGAAGAAAAAAATTCTCAAATTTCTACACTACACAAGTTATTAGATCAACAACAACAACTAGCTTTAGTAGCAGAACAAAAACACCAAAAATTATTAGAGACACTTGGTGTGGAAGATGAAACTGAACTGAAAGCTTTAGTTGAAGAAACAAACAAAGCAGTTTCTGAAATATCTTCTAATAATGAAGAAGTAAAAGTAAACAATCAAAATCCTTATGAAGGCAAAAATTGGTTTCAAAGATTGTTCAAAATGTAAAAAGTAAAAAGCCCCTGAAAACTGTAAAATGTTTTCAGGGCTTTTTGATGATTCATGTATGAAATGATTAGCCCCAAACTGAATCTAAAATCATTGTTTGTTTACGGTCAGGACCTACAGATAAAGTTGCAATTTTAACACCTACTAATTCACTCACACGACGTACGTAGTTTTGAGCATTTTGTGGCAGCTCTTCTAATGTTTGACAAGCTGTAATATCTTCTGTCCAACCAGGAAGCTCTTCATATACTGGCGTACAATTCGCTAATTGTTTCAAGCTAGCAGGATAGTATTCAATTGTTTCGCCATCGCTTGTACGGTAAGCAGTACAAATCTTAATTGTTTCAAGACCAGATAAAACATCAATACTGTTTAAAGATAAATGAGTTATGCCAGAAACACGTTTAGAATGACGCATTACGACGCTGTCAAACCAACCGATACGACGTGGACGTCCAGTAGTCGTTCCATATTCACGACCTACTTCACGAATTGTATTACCAATTTCATCGAATAATTCAGTTGGGAAAGGACCATCACCTACACGAGATGTATAAGCTTTACATACCCCAACAACTGTATTGATTTTTGTTGGACCTACTCCACTACCGATTGTCACACCACCAGCAACAGGGTTAGAAGATGTTACAAATGGATAAGTACCCTGGTCAATATCTAACATGACACCTTGAGCACCTTCGAATAATACTCGTTTACCATTGTCCAGTGCATCATTTAAAATCACTGAAGTTTCATCTACATATTTTTCAATTTCTTTACCATATTGGTAATACTCTTCAAAAATATCTTCAAATTTCAATGGTTCATGCCCATAAACTTTTTCAATTAATTTATTTTTTTCTTCTAAGTTAATTTTTAAACGTTCTTCAAAAATTTCTTTGTCTAATAAATCTGCAATACGGATTCCGACACGAGCCGCTTTATCCATATATGCAGGTCCGATACCTTTGATTGTAGTTCCAATCTTGTTAACACCTTTTGAATCTTCTTGAAGTTGATCTAATAAAATATGATAAGGTAATATCACATGTGCTCTTGCTGAAATTCTCAAGTTATCTGTTGAAACACCTTCATCTTTCAAGTAAGTTAATTCTTTTACTAAAGACTTAGGATTGACGACAACGCCATTACCAATAACGCTAATTTTATCTTGAGCAAAAATTCCAGAAGGAATTAAGTGTAACTTGTAGGTTTTACCATCAAACTTAATCGTATGACCAGCATTATCTCCACCTTGGTAACGAGCCACAACCTCAGCATTCTCACTTAAGAAATCGGTAATTTTTCCCTTACCTTCGTCCCCCCATTGAGTTCCTACAACTACTACTGATGACATATAAACTACTCCTTTATATCCTATTTTTTAGAAATATATTCTAATTAGTACTTGCTAATGAATAATGAAAAATTTTCAATACGCTATAACCATGAGATTCTATGTTAAAATTTGCAGATGTTTTCTGAAATATAAACATTAATTAGCACTAAGTTAATGAATCGTCATGTGAAACGATGTATTTATAAAAGTACCCTTCTAGAAAATACTATAAGATAGCCAGATAAGCAAGAAAACAATTATTAGAAATGCTATAAAAAAAGAATCATTCTACTTTTTTGTAGAATAATTCTTTTGATTAATAAAATGTCCAGTAGTTTAATCCATCTTCTAAAAAGATGTTCTCGTCAATACCTTGAAGGCTAAACATCTTTGAGGGATCATCATTTGGATCGTTCACATATACTTTGCCATCCTCATAACCACGTATGACTAGTATATGACCAGTTTCAGTGAAATATCCGGGTTCCACAGATGCAACAATGATTTTACCTTCTTGTACGGCTTCCATTGCGGAATGGAAGTCACTCCCAAAGTTAAACATGGTATATCCAAAATGTTGAGCAAAATCATAGAAAATCGTCCATGAAGTTCCACCATCGTGAACATAGTAAGTTTCTTTACTCCAATCAAGAATGTCTTGTGGAACAACATCCTTTCCAGAGTTACTAGCGTGAACCATCGCTAAAGAAACGATTGCACAACCATTTTCCCCCAATTGTTCAGTTGTGTTTGAGCCATATTTCAATTCACGCCACTCAGGATCCTTTTGTAAAAGTAATGGAACATCTATTTGTTCAATGTTAGACAGATTAGCTTCTAATGCAGGATGTTCAGGTAAAAAGACAGCGCCTAAATCTTCAATCTTTAAGTTTGTCTCTTTAATTGCCGAAACAATATCCCGTTGAGCTGCAAGTAAGTTGTTTTGATATTCAGTTTCCACAATTTCATGAACTTGCCTAGAAATCTCTTCACTAGTATTGGAGTAGCTTGTTAACAGTTTACCGAAATCTTTTTCTTTAACTGTTACTAACTCAGTTTGGTGTAAAGTGTTCTCCGATGAAATATCAACGGAATCACTGGATTCTGCATTAGTTTCTTCACGAAACGGTGTGTTATCTGCCTGATACTCTGCTTTTATGGCATTATTATGTGCCGTTAATTTCCCTAAATGAACGATTAAGAAAACACCAGCAACTATAAAGGCTATTGAACAGCCCGTTGCAATTAAATTTATGTATTTATTCTTAGACATCACTTGTCTCCTTGAGATTCACTATGTATTTTAGAATACGTAACGAAATAATTTTATCATATTAATCAAAAAAAATATGGCTTTTTTATCGATTTAATAAATCCTTTTGAAAAAATAATCTACTTGTAACTAAATTGTGACGTTACCTAGTAGAGAAAAAAGCGACATTTATGCGTTATAATTCGACAAAGCTTGATAAATCAATTAAAATCAATGTTATATAATATAACATTATTTGTAAAATTTCATTTGACTATCACTTTAGTCATTTTTATAATTAAATCAAATTTTAAGGAGTGCAGCCAATGGCAGAGAAAGAGTTTAGAAAATCATTAGCAGTTTTTCCAATAGGCACTGTCATGCAATTAACAGGCTTATCCGCGAGACAAATACGTTATTATGAAGATTATCATTTGGTAACACCTCAAAGAAGTGAAACTAATCGAAGAATGTATTCATTAAATGATGTTGATCGGCTACTTGAAATTATTGACTTACTTGATGAAGGGATGACTTTAAAAGGAATCCAAAAAAGATACGCTAGCCCATCGGCAGACAATGATGAAGAAAAAGTTAGTCTGACTGACCAAGATGTGCGGCGTATATTAAGAGATGAATTAGAAATTCAAGGTCGTTTTCATTAAGTTTTATTGAATGTGGAGGAAACTATTATATGTCAACAAAATGGACAAAAGAAGCAATTATCAAAGATGCAAAAGAAAAAAACGTAAGATTCATTCGTTTAATGTTTACTGATATTGCAGGAACAATTAAGAATGTAGAAGTTCCTTTTTCTCAATTAGAAAAAGCGTTAGATGGTAATATGATGTTTGATGGGTCCTCAATTGAAGGCTTTGTAAGAATTGAGGAAAGTGACATGTATTTGGTGCCTGATTTTGATACATGGTTAATCTTCAATTGGCATGCTGAAGAAGGAGCAGGACGAATTGCACGCTTAATTTGTGATGTGGAGAATACTAATCGTGAGCCATTTGCTGGAGATCCACGTAGCAATCTAAAACGTATGTTGAAGCAAATGCATGCAATGGGCTTTACAGATTTTAATTTAGGACCCGAGCCGGAATTTTTCTTATTCAAACTTAATGATAATGGCGAGCCGACGATGAGCTTAAATGATAACGGTGGTTACTTTGATTTAGCGCCGACCGATTTAGCTGAGAACTGTCGTCGTGATATTGTGCTTGAATTAGAAGAGTTAGGTTTTGAAATTGAAGCGAGCCATCATGAAGTAGCTCCAGGACAACATGAAATTGATTGGAAGTATTCAGATGCGATTACGGCATGCGATAACATTCAAACATTCAAGTTGATTGTTAAATCCGTTGCCCGTCGTCATAACTTACATGCGACATTTATGCCAAAACCTATTTTTGGTATTAATGGCTCAGGAATGCACTTTAATATGTCTTTATTTACAGAAGCAGGTAATGCATTCTTTGACCCAGAAACAGATGATCAATTATCTCAAACTGCACGCTATTTTATCGGCGGAATGTTGAAATATGCTCGTTCATTTACGGCAGTATGTAATCCAACAGTGAACTCTTACAAGCGTTTAGTGCCAGGTTATGAAGCACCAGTATATGTGGCTTGGAGTGAACAAAATCGGTCACCATTAATCAGAATTCCTGCTTCTCGTGGTAATTCAACTAGAGTTGAAATTAGAAGTGTAGACCCGTCAGCGAATCCTTATTTAGCCTTAGCCGTATTGTTACAAGCTGGTTTAGAGGGAATCAAACAAGAATTAACACCACCATCTTCAGTAGACCGTAATATTTATGCGATGACTCGTGAAGAACGTTTAGCTGAAGGGGTCAATGATTTACCTGGATCACTGCGTGAAGCATTAAAAGAATTGAAAAAAGAGCCAATCATTTTAGATGCATTAGGGTCACATATTTCAGAAAACTTTATCGCAGAAAAAACAATGGAATATTTTGCTTACCAAAAACACGTTACGCAATGGGAAATAGATAAATATTTAAAACTGTACTAAGCGTATAGTATGATGAACCTATCAATACTTTTTGATAGGTTTTTTTTTACAAATACATCACTAAAATTAAGAGGAGTGAATAGCAATGCAGAAACAGAATGATGTCTTGATGCAGTATTTTGAATGGTATTTGGCAGATGACGGAAGTTTATGGAAAAAGCTAGCTGATGATGCGAAACATTTGCAAGCTTTAGGTATCAATAATGTCTGGCTTCCACCAGCTTTTAAAGGTACTGGTTCTGGCGATGTTGGCTATGGTATTTACGATCTGTTTGATTTAGGAGAATTTGATCAAAAAGGCTCTATTAGAACGAAATATGGAACGAAAGAGGAATATCTGACTGCGATCGAAGAATTGAAAAATCATGGAATTCGTCCAATTGCAGATTTAGTTTTAAATCATAAAGCAGGGGGCGATGAGAAAGAAACATTCAAAGTGTTAAAGATGAATCCCGATAATCGTCAAGAAGATGAATCAGAACCTTATGATATTGAGGGGTGGACCCATTTTACTTTTCCAGGTAGAAAGGGAAAATACAATGATTTTGAATGGCGCTATTATCATTTTTCAGGAATAGATTACGATGCGAAGACTGAAGAAAAAGGTGTTTATTTAATACTGGGAGACAACAAAGGTTGGGCAGATAACCAGAGTGTGGATGATGAAAAAGGTAATTTTGATTATTTAATGTTCTGTGATATTGATTATTCTCATCCCGAAGTCATCCAGAATATAAAAGATTGGACGCGGTGGTTTATTGAAACTACAGGTATTCAAGGTTTCCGTTTGGATGCAATTAAACATATTGATTCAAGATTTATTAAGCGTTTTATTGAGTCAGTTACTGAAGCAATGGGGGAAGAGTTTTATGTGTTTGGTGAATATTGGGTAGCTGATTATGATGCGACCATCAATTATCTTGAAACAATCGATTTTGAATTTGATTTATTTGATGTCAGCTTGCATATGAACCTTCATTCTGCTTCTCAACAAGGAGCCGCTTATGATTTACGCCAAATTTTTCATAATACTTTAATGCAACATAATCCTTGGAATGCTGTAACATTCGTGGATAATCATGATACACAAAGGGGTCAATCTTTGGAGTCAGAGGTAGAGCAGTGGTTTAAACCACATGCTTATGGACTCATCTTATTAAGGGAACAAGGTCTGCCTTGTGTATTCTATGGTGACTATTATGGAGTGGGAGGAGAGAATGCTCATTTCGGTTATCAATCATTACTTGATAAGTTATTATTTATTCGTAAACATCATGCGTACGGTAAGCAAGTAGATTATATTGATCATCCAAATTGTATTGGTTGGGCTAGACTTGGGAATGATGAGCATCCGGATGGTCTGGCTGTGGTTTTGAGTAATGGCGAAGCTGGTTGGAAAGAAATGAATATGGGACCGGCAAATGCTGGAAAGATATTTGTAGATTTTTTACAGCACCATGATGCAGAAATTATGATTAATGAAGATGGTAATGCGACATTCCCTGTTAATGCTGGGGAAATTTCAGTGTGGGTGAATAAAGAAAGTCATTTAGATTAAAAAAAACCTCTTAGCCAACAAAGCTAAGAGGTTTTTTCGATGATTATACGCTTATTTTATTAGCGACGAATAACTTCTTCTGTCGCTTTATCAAAGAAGTGAGCTTTGTTCATATTGAATGATAAATCGATTGTCTCACCAGGTTTGTGGTAGTCACGAGCATCTACACGCGCGATAAATTCAGTATCACCAACTGAAGAGTAAAGCATTGTTTCAGCACCAAGTAATTCTGATACAGATACTGTTGAAGATACAACTGAATCTGGAGATGCTTGTATTGCAATTTGCTCTGAGTGAATATCTTCTGGACGAATTCCAAAGATTAATTCTTTTCCTTCATAGCCACGTTCGATTAACAATGTACGTTGAGGTTCAGTCACGATTAAGTCTAAGCCCTTGCCGTTTGAAATTCTACCGTCTTTAAATGTAACAGTAAAGAAGTTCATCGCAGGTGAACCAATGAAACCAGCAACGAATACGTTAACAGGTAAATCGTATACTTGTTGTGGTGTACCAATTTGTTGGATGAAACCATCTTTCATAATGACAATACGAGAAGCCATTGTCATCGCTTCAGTTTGGTCATGAGTTACGTAAATTGTTGTTGTATCTAAACGTTGGTGTAATTTAGCAATTTCAGCACGCATTTGTACTCTTAGTTTCGCATCCAAGTTTGATAAAGGCTCATCCATCAAGAATACTTTAGCATCACGTACGATAGCGCGTCCTAAAGCCACACGTTGACGTTGTCCACCAGATAAAGCTGCTGGTTTACGGTCTAAATATTCAGTTAAGCCTAAAATATCTGCAGCATTTTCTACACGTTCTTTGATTTCTGCCTTTGGATATTTACGTAATTTCAAACCAAAAGCCATGTTATCAAATACTGTCATATGTGGGTATAAAGCGTAGTTTTGGAATACCATCGCGATATCACGGTCTTTTGGTGCAACGTCGTTCATTAAACGATCACCAATGTACAACTCACCTTTAGAGATATCTTCTAAACCGGCAATCATACGTAAAGTAGTTGATTTACCACATCCTGATGGTCCAACGAAAACAATAAACTCTTTGTCTTCGATATCTAAGTTGAAGTCTGTAACTGAATAATTTGGTGCACCGTCATACATTTTGTGAATGCTGTTTAATTTAATTTGTACCATTTTTTATCTAGCTCCTTTTATTTATAACGCTTCTTTAATGTTAAACCTATTATATTTGAAAGCGTTTTACAATACTATTGACTCATTGCACAAAAAATATTCGGCACATTGTACAGTGAATATGTGAGGAGTTAGTCCGTATTTTAGAAAAAGTTATGAAATAATTGTGTTATTTATGCTTTAAGTTCCACAGATTACTTAAAATTTGGTAGAATAAAGAATGATACTGGGAAATGAGGTTTAGTATGAAAGAAGAAAGAAAACGTGGTTTTGAGGTTGTTTCAACTTACTTGACTAAAGAGATTAATTTGCCTAAACGGGCTACACATAAAGCTGCTGGTTATGATCTTGAAGCAGCGGAAGACATGATTTTACCTACGTTCTGGAAACAAGTCCTTCGTTACGTATTAGTAGAATTAAAGCAGTGGATTTTTTCTTCGCCTGATAAAGAGGATTTAACAGAACGCTCAACAATTGAGCGTATTCTAAAACCTTCTTTAGTACCAACAGGTTTGAAAGTTTACATGCAGGATAATGAGTATTTACAAATTGTTAACCGCTCGAGTAATCCTTTAAAGAGATTTTTAGCTTTATCAAATGGAGTTGGCATTATTGATGCAGATTATTATAATAATGAAGCAAATGAAGGTCATCTGTATGTCCAATTGATCAATTTTGGTTTAGTAGATCAACACATTCAAAAAGGTGAAAGAATCGCTCAAGGAATCTTTTCTACTTATCTAATTAGTGATGATGATGAGGGTGGCGTAGCAGAAAGAAATGGCGGTTTCGGTTCGTCTAATCAATAAATCAGAATATAAGGAGTTGTGTAGATGGCTAAAAAACGAGTCATGTACGAATGCCTTGCTTGCGGTTATGAGTCGCCTAAATGGCTAGGACGGTGTCCGAACTGTGGCGCTTGGAACCAAATGGAGGAGCAACTCGTACAAAGTACTACTGCTTCAAGTAAAGCCCATGTTAGCGTGAATACGTCAAATAATCAACAAACGGGTAGAGCTTTAAAGTTGGATGAGATTACTTACAATAACGAAGTGCGTTTTTCAACGAAGTTTGATGAGTTTGATCGTGTATTAGGTGGTGGGGTTGTACCAGGCTCACTCGTACTAATAGGTGGTGATCCGGGTATTGGTAAATCAACCTTACTTTTACAAGTATCGGTTCAATTAGCCAATGCCAATCAGAAAGTGCTTTATGTTTCTGGAGAAGAGAGTGCACAACAAATTAAGATGCGTGCTATGCGTTTAGCTTTAAATGGTGATAATTTTTGGCTGCTAGCCGAAACAGATTTATTGACCATTGCTTCAGAAATTGAAAGAATAGAGCCAGATATTGTGATTATTGATTCGATTCAAACGATGCAAGTACCCGAACACACCGGTGCAGTTGGAAGTGTTTCTCAATTAAGAGAAGCGACGGCTGTATTGATGCGTATAGCCAAAGGGAATCAAATTGCTATCTTTATTGTCGGACATGTGACGAAAGAAGGTAATATTGCAGGACCTCGAATGTTAGAACATATGGTGGATACGGTATTGTATTTTGAAGGGGAGCGACATAATCGCTTCCGTTTATTACGTGCGGTTAAAAACCGGTTTGGCTCTACCAATGAGTTAGGTGTGTTTGAAATGTTAGATGTTGGTTTGCAGGAGGTTGGCAATCCATCAGAACTTTTCCTAGAAGAAAGGTTACCTGGTGCTACGGGGTCTACGGTTGTCGCAGCATTAGAGGGTACGCGTACAATTCTAGCTGAAGTACAATCATTAATGACACCGACAGCCTTTGGTAATGCTAAACGAACTGCTAGTGGGATTGATTATCAAAGAATTTCACTGCTACTGGCAGTCATGGAAAAACATTGTAATATGTTAGTTCAAAATCAAGATGCTTTCTTTAAGATAACAGGCGGTGTTAAATTAAATGAGCCTGCGATTGACTTAGCGATTGGTATCAGTATTGCATCTAGTTACTGGAATCGAGCAACCAATGCGGATGATGTTTTTATTGGCGAGATTGGTTTAACTGGCGAGATTCGTCGAGTTAGTCAAATAAAAGAGCGTTTAAAAGAAGCAGACAAATTAGGATTTAAACGTGCTTTTATTCCTAAAAACAATTTCAATGATATTGATACTGATTTTGAAATTGAATTAATCCCTGTCGCTACTATTAAACAAGCGGTTCAGCGTGTCTTTCCGCGACAGTAAAGAGTATCAAACAAGCAATTGAAGCTTTTTGAGCTTCAAGTTGCTTAGTTATTTCAAGGAGGTGAAAGAATGTTCAAAAAAGTCGTGATGTTTTTATCAGTCATTGTAGGTTTAAGTTTTGGATTCACAGTCGGACCACAGATTTGGCGTGCACTGAGTCTATCCAATATCGTACTTAGAAACCCTTATGTTAATGGATTTATTTTTGTTGTTATTTTTGCTATTCTGGGATCGCTAATTGCGCCACTGGTTGAAAAAGGTATTAAACGATTATTGGAAATTATTGACAGCCAGACAACAATGAATTTAATTTTAGGTACGATTGGTATGCTAGTCGGTTTGCTAATCGGTTATTTCTTGGCGTTGCCATTTGCTAGTTTAAATATTCCGTTTGTATCGTCAACGTTACCGTTAATTTTATCAATCGTGTTTGCTTTAATTGGGTACCAAACAGCAACTAGCCGTAAAGATGAATGGCGCAAGCTATTCAGTCGACAAGCAACTGAGCAGGAAATTGAAGCAGAAGTTGAAAGCCAAATTTTAGAAAGAAAAGCCGGAGATTCTTTCCGTAAGTATAAATTGTTAGACACAAGTGTGATTATTGATGGGCGTATTGCAGATATTGTCAAAACGGGATTTGTTGAAGGAGTACTCGTTATTCCTAACTTTGTTTTGAAGGAATTGCAGTATATTGCCGATTCTTCCGATTCCTTAAAACGAGCGAAAGGTCGTCGTGGATTAGATATCCTCAACACACTCCAAAAAGAT
>Ga0075011_10001163_pt1 | contig 14129 bp, 12 predicted proteins | sample TARM_MetaG_T_14_FD_72354 | JGI IMG/M metagenome (GOLD analysis project Ga0075011, IMG submission 72354) | Freshwater microbial communities from Pennsylvania, USA, analyzing microbe dynamics in response to fracking - TARM_MetaG_T_14 | ecosystem: Environmental > Aquatic > Freshwater > River...
ATGTTCTTCACTGGATTGATGATGGTCCGGCGCATGGCGAAAATCAGGGCGGAGACCAGCAGGATACCCAGAACCGCCCCGCCGACGGCCAATTTGTTGCGCTGATTATGCGCCGCCGCGGCCAGGTCTTCCTCGTAGGCGCTCATGACCACCTTCCAGCCGGTCTTGGGAGCGGTCTTGAAGACCATATACTTCTCGCGGCCCTCCCACATATAGGTGGTCTCGCCCGTTTTCGCGTCCAGGGCGACCTTGGCGAAATTCTGATCCGACAGATCATTGAGGTACAGGTCCTTGTTCAGCGCATGGGCAATCACCCGACCTTTTTGGTCGAGCATATAGGCATACCCTCTGCCCGCCACGCGGAAGGGATCAACAAACTTGGAGGTGAAATTCTCCCATTTGGGAAATAGCCCGACACCGCCGACGATCTCGCCCGTATGGTCCCGAACCACGCTGGCCGCGGCAAAAATGAGAATCCCGCCGCCGCTCTTGGAGATGAGGATGTCGTTGGACAGGTAATGGTCCGACTTGCCCGAGAGCACGGCCTTGACGTACCCGCGCGAACTGCGGTCCGCCCCGGCCATGTTCTTCCCTTTGGCGTTGTACCCGGCCACCACCATCCCATTGCGGTCAAAGGCAAAGGCCGCCCAATAGCCGTCGGAAGTGGACAAAAAATCCTTGAACAACCAGGACGCGGGCAGCGCATCCCGCCCGGACAGCGCCTCGGCCACGGCCTGCTGGGAGGCGAGCATGCGCACCATCTCATCGGTCTGGACGATATAGTTGTCCAAGGCGGCCATGGTCTGGGCGACCATGTTGTTCATGGATTCCTTGCCCTCTTCGAATACGGTCTGCCTCGTGTCGTAGTTGACCCAGAGCACGGCCATCAGAATCGAAACGGCCATGCTGAGGGAGATCAACAGGGCTATGGCGGTATTGACGCTTTTCATCTTCATACTGAACCCATCCTTAACAGTCTGTGTTGTGCCCCTGTTTATCATCGGTCAAAAGGAAAATGTCCATTAGAACAATATTTTCCCCGAAATAGGAAATGGGACAAAACCGCAACGCGGTTTCGCCCCATCTTTCCCCATACCCAATGTGGCAGTTACATGAACAGCTTCTTGATGGCAAGGTCGTACGGAGGGTAAAGCACTCCCTTTTCAGTGATGATGCCCGCAATGAGATCGTGGGGCGTGGGGTCGAAGGCCAGATTGTAGACCTCCACCCCCTCGGGGGGGATGCGATGGTCGCCGATGTGTGTCACCTCGCGCGGGTCGCGGTCCTCAATGGGCACGTCGTCGCCGGTCGGCGTCTCCGGGTCGATGGTGTACACCGGCGCGGCCACGTAGAACGGAATGTTGAACCTTTTTGCGATGATGGCCACCCCGAAGGTGCCTATCTTGTTAACCGCGTCACCGTTGGCCGCGATCCGATCCGCGCCGACCACAACCTTGTCCACCAGGCCGCGCTTCATGAGCAGGGCGCAGGCGTTGTCGCAGGCCACCTTGACCGGGATGCCGTCCTTGTGCAGCTCATACGCGGTCAACCGCGCGCCCTGCAAAAACGGCCTGGTCTCGTTGGCGATGACCGAGACCTTCTTGCCTTGATCAATGGCCCCACGGATCACGCCGAGTGCCGTGCCATACCCGGCGGTGGCCAGCGCGCCCGCGTTGCAATGGGTCATCACGGTGTCGCCGTCGTCGATGAGCTCACCGCCGAACTTGCCGATCAGTTCGCACATCTCGATGTCGCCCGCGTGGATTTCCTTGGCCCGGGCAAGCCAGATGTCCAACAGCTCGCCAAGGGAGACGCCGCCCGCCTCATCCCAGATGCGGCGCATCTCGCGCACGGCCCAACGCAGATTCACCGCCGTGGGCCTGGCATCGTGAATTTGGTCCAGCTTGGCCGACAGGTTCGCCTTCCAGTCGCCGTCCATGGCCTGCACTTCGCGCCCGGCGAGGTAGCAGCCGTAGGCGGCGGTCACGCCGATGGCGGGCGCGCCGCGCACGACCATGACCACCAGGGCGAAACAAATGTCGTCGGTTGTCTTGCACTCGAACCAGTCCTCCCGGTTGGGCAGGTAGCGCTGGTCAAGCAGGATCAGGGCGTCTTTCTCGGGAGAATACTGAATGTGTTCGGTCATTTTGGTTGCCTCCGGTGGCCAAAGGGGAAACTTTTGAGAAAGTTTCCCCTCTGGACTCCCCTTCAAAACTTTTTATCGCGGCGCTGAAAGTATCGGGGGTCAACGCGATTTCTCGTATGCGCCGGGCGGTGCGGGCACCACCCTTCCATGCAAAACACTGAGTACGGGGAACGCACCCCCACGCCGCCTTGAAGATTGGACTTTCCCCGTGTACTTCCTGGCGGCGTGGCGACAAAAAGTTTGGAAAGGGGGTCCGGGGGAAAACTTTTCCAAAAGTTTTCCCCCGGTCTTCCTTACGAAAGTTTCTTCGTAAACAGCTGCGTGACCACGCCGGGGTTGGCCTGGCCCTTGGACAGGCGCATGACCTGGCCCATGAAGAAACTCATGAGTTTCTTCTTGCCGCCTCTGAAGGCCTCGGCCTCGGTGGGATTGTCGGCGATGACCTGGTCGACCATGGCTTCAAGTTCCGCGGTGTCGGACACCTGGACCAGCCCCTTGGCCTTGACGAATTCTGCCGGATCGTCGCCGGACGCGCACAGGTCGCGGAAGATGTCCTTGCCGATCTTGACCGAGATGGTCCCATCGTCCACCAGAGAGAGCAGCGCCGCCAGCTTCTCCGGGGTCAACCGGACCTTACACGCCTGGGTCTCGCTCTCGTGGCAAAACGGCAGCAGCTCGCCGACCACCCAGTTGGTGACCTTCTTGGCGTCGCCCGCATAGGCCTTGACCGCCGCCTCGAAATAGTCGGCCACGGCGAGATCGTTGGTGATCAGGGCAGCATCGTAGTCGGCCAGCGCATACTCCGCCATGAACCGCTTGCGCTTGGCCGCGGGCAGTTCCGGCAGCTCGGACTTCCACTTGTCCACCCAGGCCTGTTCCAGGACCAACGGCACCAGATCCGGGTCCGGGAAATAGCGGTAGTCGTGGGCCTCCTCCTTGCCGCGCATGGAGTGGGTCGTACCCTTGTCCACGTTGTACAGCCGGGTCTCCTGGATGACCGGTTCACCTTCCTCGACCAGATCGATCTGGCGCTCCACCTCGTACTCAATGGCCTTCTGGATGTGCTTGAAGGAGTTGAGGTTCTTCAACTCCGCGCGGGTCCCGAACTCCTCCTGTCCGAAGGGACGAACGGACACGTTGGCGTCGCAACGGAAAGAGCCCTCCTCCATGTTGCCGTCGCAAATATCGAGATAGAGCAACACGGAACGCAGGGCCTTGAGGTAGGCCACGGCCTCCTCGGCCGAGCGCATGTCCGGTTCGGACACTATCTCGATGAGCGGCACGCCGGTCCGGTTCAGGTCCACGAAGCTGGCGTTGTCCGCAGCGGAATGGATATTCTTGCCCGCGTCCTCTTCCATATGGATGCGGGTAAGCCCCACGCGTTTCTTCTCGCCGTCCACCTCTATGTCGACGTGCCCGTGCTCGCAGATGGGCAGCTCGAACTGGGAAATCTGGTACCCCTTGGGCAGGTCCGGGTAAAAATAGTTCTTGCGCGCGAACACGGACTTGAGGTTGATTTCACAGTCAGTGGCCAAACCCGCTTTGGTGGCGTATTCGGCGACCTTCTCGTTGAGCACGGGCAGCACGCCGGGCATGCCGGAGCAGACCGCGCAGACGTTCTCGTTGGGCTCGTTACCGAACTTGGTGGAGCAAGAGCAGAAGATCTTGCTCTCGGTTTTCATCTGGGCATGGACTTCGAGGCCGATAACGGTTTCGTACCGGGACATGGGGGCTCCCCTATTTCTTGTTTCCGTAAAGTTCCGGGTTGAGCTTGGGGTCGTTGTACATCTTGAACTGAAAATAGACCTTGGGCTTCTTGGTCCCGGCGAAATACTCGTCGATCAGTTCCAAAACGGCCTGTTGCAGATCATTGTGTTGGCGCTTCAGCACGCCGACCTTGTTGTCGCACTGCTGGATGTGATCTTCATCCACATCCTTGCGCGCACACTGCTCTTTCATATGATAAATCTTGAGCGCCTGGATGGACAGCCGGTCCAAAGCCATGCCCACGGTCTCGGTGTTGTACCGCTCCGGGGCCTCGGCAGGCAAAAGCGGGCCCATGGCGGAGATAAGACATTCATCCACCCGCTCAATGAGATCGTTACGCTTCTGGTTGAGCTTGTCGATGGCGTACTTGCAGTCCGCGATGACGATGGCGTCCACGTCCTTGCGCCGGGCGCGGTCCTCGACGTGCCAGAGTTGAAAATTGGCCCAATGCTGGCGGCCCACCAGCTCGCGGAATCCCTGGAGCCCGGCCAGATCTTCGGCGGGGTTGCCTTCATATACGGGTTCGCCGAAGTGCCAGTCCATGACGGACCGGGTCTGGTGGGCCACGGCGTCCCTAATGGTATTCTTGATGGAATCGTGTGTGATGTCAGCCATTGATCAGTGCTTCTTTGCTTATAAGGAGGTACACGGTAGCTTCTGTCTTGATATTGCTGGCGATGGGCGCCACCGCGTTGCCCTCGCCTATATAGTAGTCGACATGTGAGCCCCGGATGGCCGTGCCCGTATCCTGGGCCAGGCCGATGCCCGCAATCTTGCGCTTGCCAGCGGGGCGGCCGTTCCGGACCTCGGGGATTTCAGCCTCAAATGCCAGCAGACTGCCGAGCGGCAGGAGCTTTCGGTCTGTAGCCAGTGAAACCATCGGCGTCAACGGCTTTCCAATGGTCCCCTCGGGCGGCGAGTTCTCCAGACGGAAAAACACGTAGCTCCGGTTTTCGGCCATGAGCTGGAACATCCGCTCGGGATGCTTGGCGAAATATCGTTTCACGTCCTCCTTGGACAGATGCCCGTCCGGGAGCAGGCCCTTGGCATGGAGGATGCGGCCCAGCGAACGGAACCCGTGGCCGTTCTTGGCCCCGTAGAGCACGTTGCGGGTGGTCCCGTCGGGCAGCCTGAGCCGCCCGCACCCTTCCACCTGCATGTAGAAGACATCCACCGGGTCCTTGGCCCAGGCGACCTCGAGCCCGCGGCCGGACAGGACCTTGCGCAGGTCCATATCGCCACGCTTGTAGTATGACAGCACCCGCCCCTTGTCCACGCGGTAGAACCGATAGCGACCGCGCACCGGGCCGTAATGCAGATCCTCGGGCACGCCATAGATGGGGTATTCGTATCCGGGCCGCCGGGTCAGGCTGGCCTCGATCTCCGGGGTGTAGTAGCCGGTCATGAGCGGCTTCTGACGCATGCCGTACCAGACGAACCGCTGGGGCAGCAGGTCCGGGTCGGCGTCCAGATGCGGCAGCAGGTCGAGAAACTCCTCCAGCGAGCGGACCACCTGGCCCCAGGTCAGGGACATGCCGGGCCGGGCCAGGGCGGCCTTGTCGGCGGGCATGTTCAAGGCGTATTCCAGGCTCCGCTGAACCGGGCCCTCCAAGGCGCGCCAGGAGTCGAGCCCCTGGCTCTTGATGTCCAACCGGGCCATATTCTGCGCGCCCTCCACGTTGGACAGGGGAAAGAACATGTCGCAGGCCGGGATGAGCAGCGGCTCACGCACGGGTCGCAGAGTCAGCCGCTTCACTGCTCCGGCGCGGTACAAACAGCCTTCGTCACCGGGCAGCCCGGCCACCATTCCGGCACCTTCCTCCGCAGTTTCCGCGCTCTCGGCATCAAGCGTCCCGGCCGTTTCGGCTGCGGGGTCGACTTCTTGCTCTGTCGGGGCAGCCGTCCTGGACGGGAAAAGCGGCCCGGACCTCACGCACGACAAAAGCGCGGCCAGACAGATCACGGCCAGCAAAAACCGAAGCGCCAGCCACGAAATGGGCCGTATGTCACTGAAAGCTTGCCGCATGGAGTCCCGCGCAGTTTGAGGTTGCTATCCGCACGAGTCGATGGCCACATCGCAGAACTTGCCCACTCCGTACTCCCGCCTGCGGAAGAACTTCTCGGGATTGGGGCCGATGATCTGCAACTCGGGGTGAGCCCGCTGCACGTCCAGGGCGATGTGCATTTCCTTGGTGCAGCCCGTGGAATAGGTGGAGTCCTTACCGGTCCAGACCGGGGGCACCTTGCGCCCCATCAACTCGAAGCTCTTTTCAATATCGAAATACGTCTGGAAACGCCAGACATTGATGTATCCGCTACGCTGGACCTTTTCCCACATGAACATCAGGTCGTCGGCATCCATGCCTTCCTCGAAGTGCTCGCCGGGATTGATGATATACACGTCGTCCAACTGATCGCGCAGATGGTTGACGTAGGTGGTGATGACCTCGATGGCCTCCTTGGTCTTGCCGGGGACCGAGCCGATGATCCCTGAGTAGAACATGACCGTCTCGCCCCGGGCCCTGGCCTGGCGCATTTCCCGGATGATCTCGTCGGCCTTGCCGCTGATGTACTGCTCGGAAAAAATCAGCACCCGCTCGGGCTTGGGCCGGAAGTGGACGTGGAACTCGCCCTGCTCGTCCCGGCGAAAGTTGAGGATGTCCCTGGTAAATTCGTGGGAATTGAGGATCAACCGGTCATAAGTGTCCTCGCCCTTGGCAAGGATCAGGTCGCACTCCTTCCAGGCGCGGGCGAAGGTCACCGAGGTCCGGTAGGGGTTGAACTTCTCGCGCGTGCCGTCGGAGATAACCAGGAAGGGGTGGCGGGCCATGACGGCCAGCAGTTCGTTTTTGGACAACTTGTCCTCGCTGACGAAATGCGCCCCGGTAAAGGCCTTGGCCAACTCCAGGTCGGAGTCCCGGTCCCAGAAGGTCGGATAATCGAAATAGAACCCTTCCTTCAGGGCCATGACCACGCGGTGACCCAGCCGGAGCAAGGTCTTGACAACCTTGAGGTCGAACAGGATGCCGCCCGCCCGATTGGGCAAATACAGGATACGGCGGCGTTGCTCACCGTCCTTGCCCAGCCGCTGGAACATTGGGTCGAGCAGACTCGAGCCCTCGCGCACTTCCTCGGCCAGCCCCGAGGCGCGCAGGCCGTCCAGAGAAAACTTCTCAGGGTCCCAGTGGTCCGTGAAGGTGGCTATGCGCATGAGCCGCTCAATCTCCAACCGGTCGAGCATGAAACGCAGGTCGTCGGTCCGGCCGTCCGCATCGAGATCCGCGGGGGTGCCGTGGACCATCTCGTCGAAATCTCTGCTTTCGACCATCTCCGCGGCCCGCCGGTTGAGCCCCCGGCGGATGTGCAGATAAGGGTCGTCTATGCCGGACTGGGTCATGAAGATGGTAATAAACCACTTCATCAACCGCGAGGGCATGAGAATGGGCGAGGCCAGGACCATACGGAATTTGTGACGGGCCAACTGGATAAACCGCCGGGCCATCATCCGGTCCTCACAAAAGTCGCGGGACAAATGCAGGAACCGCTTCCACTGCTCCAGATACTTTTCAAGCAGCCGGTCCGGCAGCCGCTGGTCCAGGAGCATGAGGAACATCCAGTCCGAGCACGGAGCGTAGAACTCCCCTTCCTTGAGCGCGATCATGAAGCGCATCTGCTCGCCCGAGGCGTTCTTCAGCGGATCGATGGTGTATTCCAGATGGTTTTCCGACATGAAATGGAGCAGCAGCGCGTCCAGGCCGGGGTCGAGCCCGTACTTGATGTCCAGGACCGAATCAAAATCTTTGGCCAATCCCATGGTTACCTCTCGCTCAGAAAACCGTGTTTCTTCAATTTTTCGTAATACGCGCCCGGTCCCATATCCACGACCAGCAGGTCGTCGGACGCCTTCTCCACGACAACCTCGTCGCCCGGGGCGAGCCGTACCCCGGCCTGGCCGTCCTCGGTCAGATGGACCTCGCCCGCCTGCTCCTCAACGCGCACGGTTATCACCCCGTCCGCCGGGAACACCATAGGTCTGAAGCTGTCCTGGAATGGACAGACCGCGGTTATACAGAAGGCCTTAAGCCCTGCTTGGATCAGCGGACCGCCCGCCGACGCCCCGTAGGCCGAGGAGCCGGTGGGCGTTGACACGATGAGCCCGTCCGCCCGCAGGCGGGAAATATCCATGCCGTCAAAGACCAGGGCCAGCCGGACGAGCCGGGCCAGCTCCCCACGGCTGACGACCAATTCGTTGATCGCCAGTCCATCGGCCACCTCTTCCCCTCCGCGCAGCACGGCGTATTTGAGAATCATTCGCCGGGCTGTTTGGAATCCATTGTCCAGGGCGTCCTCAAGCCACGGACGCCATCGGTCACGCTCGATCTGGGGCAGAAAGCCCACCCGGCCAAGATTGACGCCCATGATTGGGGCCTCGAGATGGAGCAGCCGCCGGGCAGCACCGATAAACGTGCCGTCTCCGCCCAATATCACGGCCAGATCAAAGGGGCCGCTGATCCGCTCCGCGTTCTCGCAAGACTTCCGGGGAGCGTCCGGACGGTGCTCGCAGGTCTCGAAGTCCATCCCTCTGCCTGCCAGGTATCCGGCCATGGCATCACGCACGGCTTCGGCCGCGTCATCGCCCGGCTTGTTCACGATGAGCATTTTTCCTACGGAACGTTTCATGATGGTTATTTTTATTTAAATTTAGAGAAACATTCAACCTTTTTCCTTTTATAAGCCTCTTTTCCACTCCCGGGACGACCGGCTTTTCTGGATTTTTTTCCGTTTTACCCCTAAAGTTATTTTGCGTGTGGACGATCGTAACAATCAAGTAAAGGGGTAATACCGTGAATACATCGTCCGCCAATGTTCGCAATATGCTGCGTACCTACGGGAAGCAGCTTACGAGCGCGAAGCGTCTTGCACGCTTCAGGCAGGCGATGGGCGGCGCGGAGCCCCCGGACAACATTGCCAGACAGGCTAAGCGCCGGGAACTGGTGCAGCGCATCGCTCACGAGGTCATTGAAAACCTGATCGTCAATTCCGATCGTTCGCCAGTGGTCCAGGCGGTTCTGGACCAATTGGAGAGCGAGTTCGGCAGCCGGTACGTATTCGAGTACCCGCTCGACGGAGGCGACGTTCAGATAATCAGGGAGACGCCACAGGGCCCGCAGGACGTAGAAGGTTCCGAGAGGAGCAAGGTCTTGCGGAGATTGTGGGAAATAGCATTGTCAAAGGTGGATGGCACCATGCTTTGATAGTCCCGTCCCCAACGGGAGGTAAACATGGTTATTAGGAACATCGTAGGGGATCAAAATCCTTACGCGAACAAGAAGATTGAACGGCCTGAGGCCAAGGATGTCAGGAACGCCCAAGAAGGCGTGAAGACCTCCGGGGAAGCCGCCGACCGCGTGGTTCTCTCGTCCGAGGCCCGGCTACGGGGCACCGCCCTGCAGACCGCCAAGGAAGCGCCCGACGCCCGCCGTGAAAAGGTGGACGAGCTCAAGCGCAAGGTCCAGGACGGAACCTATCGGCCCGACATAAAGAAGGCCGCCGCGAATCTGATTCGCGACGACCTCGATCTTTTTGTTTAGCTCAAGCGAACAGCGACCGAAAGATCAGGACCCTATGGGCCGGAAGTGTGTGGGATAGCCCGCTTCCGTCTGTGGAATCTGAAGACCTATTCTCGTCTCCGTGTTGATGACAATCGGCCCCTGGAGATTGAGAGTGGTGTCTTCGGGTTTGTCCTGTGGAATGGTCACGGTCACCAGGATGGCCAGCTGTCGGATATTCTCCACCTTCAGCGCCTTACGGTCCGGATTCTCGATCTTCACGTCATAGTCGTCGATAAAGCTGTAGGGATCGGCCACCAGAAGCCCGAGGCCCCGGTCGGTGATGCACTGCAACAGCAAAAACGGCGAGTCCCCTTCCCTGACCGGGAGCAGCGTGAACTCGCGTTTGTCTTCGAGCCCGACCAGTCCGCGGGGGAAATAGAGGATGGCGTCGGAACGGATTTCCCGTTCGCCCAGCCGGGTCATTATTTTTTGCGTTCTTTCTTTTGCCATAGCGCCGCCGCCGCGAGCAGGTCCTGCTGGTTGACTTCCAGCGCCTGCCGGTTCTGTTCCTTGATCTTCAAATAGACCTCCTCCCGATAGACAGTCATATCTTCGGGTACGTCCAGGCCGATCTTTATCTGCTTGCCCTGAACGCTCAGGATCTTCAGCTTGATATTGTCGCCCAGGTAGAGGCTTTCTCCCGGTCTCCGGGTCAGAATCAACATTTCGTTACCAAGTCTTTCCTTCGGCTTGTCCGCTTTTTACGCGGTATACGCCTTGCCGACTACATGAGGTTCACTCGCAAGTAAAGTGCATTATTTTATTAATTTATATAAATTTTGAAAGATTGAGCTGCATGATCATGGAGGTCGAGCGCAGAACAGACTCGTAGACGATCTGCTGCTGGGCCAATTGGGTCATCAGCTCGGACACGTCGGCGTCCTCGATGGAACTGAGCAGGCTCTTCTCGTTGAACTTCAGCCCTTCCACGATGTTCTTACTGATTGCCAGCCGGTTCTGCCTCCCCCCCACCTCGGCGATGGAGTTCATGATATGCTCCTGAGCCTTGACGAGATTGGCCAGGGATTGCTGGCAGCCGGTCTGGTTATTCGTTTCGGCAAAGGCCACCAGGTTGCCCATGACCTCGAATAGGTTCATGGAATCCTCGTCCTGCCCCTGGATGGACAGGGACATGTTCGGCGCTCCGTTGGAATGAAGCGCCCGGCTGGCGTTCTGACTGCCCAGCGTCAGGATGGAGCCGTTGGATGACAGGATGGTGTCCGGGTCCATGTAGACGCCACCGAAGATATCCTTGCCCACGTTGTTGACCTGGACCTGCTCACTGGACGAGACATCCAGGTTGATGGCCGCCACGTGCGGGCGGATGACGAACTGCTGGCCCGGCTGCAACTGATTGGAGCCGTTGGAAGTCAGGGTCAGGATACCGCCGTTGGCCACGGACAGGACGGCCTCGTTGGCCGAGGTGTCGGCCTGGGCCACGTTGCCGGTCACCCAGTTGATGCCACCGTCCAGGCTGTAGGAGTACTGAATCGCCTCGTCCATGGTCACGCTCGACTGGTTGTCGATGCGGATGGTCACGTTGGAATCCAGGAAGGAGCCCGAGGCCTTGGCCGACAGTTGTTTCACGCCCGGTCCCATGGAATCCACCCGGGGCGGAGCGTCCTCGTCGTCGCCCACATACTGGGCCGAGGGCCGTATCCACATCCAAGTTCCGTCGGACTTGGACATGTCGCTGGGGTCGTTGACCTTAATGGCGGTATCCCCATGGAAACTCACGCTGGTGCCGCTCTGGGGCAGGTTCAGAACTCCTTCGGTACCGGCAAAATTCATGGTCGCGTCCGTCTTCCATGTACGCCCGCCGTCGATGGAATAGCGCACGCCCAGATTGGGATCGGACAGGTTCATGTTGCCGCCCACGGGCGTGGCCCCGGTGGAGTCGTAGTACTGAACCAGGACCGTGGTATCCGAGGAGCCGTTGACCGTGAACTCAGCGTTGCGGCCGAAGTCCTCATCATTGGTGGTCAGCCACATGATCTTCTTGAAGGCCGGACCATCGGTCTTGTGCCCGGCAAAGATGGAGTTGTCCTCGAAGCTGGAGTTGGACAGGCTGAGGAGCTGGTCGAACAGGGAACGCAGCTCGTAGCTGACCTGCTCGCGGTTGTTCTCGTCCACGGTGCCGGTAGCCACCTGGGTAGCCAATTCCTTGGCCCGGGTCAGGATGGTCGAGACCTGCTGGAGGGCCTCGTCAGCGCCGCCCAGCCACCCCTTGGCCGTGGAGATGTTTTTCCCGTACTGATCCAGCGAACGCAAGGTGTCGCGATGGTCAAGGATACGGGTCATGCCCGTGGGATCGTCACTGGGCTTGTTGATGGCCTTCTGCGACTGGGCCTTGATGTTCAGGTCCATAAGCGAGGTCAGGGACGTGTTCAGATTGAACACGTATTTGTCGAAGAGCATTTGTTGTGTTACGCGCATAGCCTTGTCTCCGTCTCCCGCCTACGGTTTGAGCGAAAGGATGGTCTGGAGCATCTGGTCGGCAGTGGTGATGAGCTTGGCCGCCGCCGTGTAGGACGCCTGGTACTTGATCAGATCGCTCATTTCCTCGTCCAGATTCACGCCCGAAACTTCCTGCTGGCGGGCGTTCAAGTCGTTAGCCAGGGTCTGATAGAAATTCTGGTTGAATTTTGCCCGGTTGGTATCCGTGCCCACGTTGCCCACAATACCGTTGTAATAGTCGAGAATGGTCTGCGTGGTGGTCCCCTCTTCGGCCGTGGAGGTGGTCACGGAGGCCTCGCGCAGACCGTACATGGACAAGGCCGTGGTATTGTCCCCGGTGTTCATCTCCCCTGCCCCGTTCACGTGGCCGGTGGCCAGGTAGTCCAGATCACCGGATATCTTCTCGTTGATGGCCATACTGTTCGGGTCCTGGCCCTTGAAGAAGGTGTTCAGCCCGAGCCCTGCATAAAGTCCGGCCGAGTCCGTGCCAAAGGCGAAGGTATAGCCGTCCTCGGCCTCCAGGCGCAACTTGTTGTTGACGATGGTGGCTTTGATGGCCCCGGCGTAGGTCCGGTTGTAGGCGTCGCGGACATCTTCCAGGGTGTGGATTTCCGGGTTGAAGGTCCCGCCGTTGCCGTCGAAGTCGAGCGCGGCGCTCGAGGTCAGCAGGCCGGTGGACTCGTTGTACACGTACATGAAGGAACTGCCGGACTGGAGCTTGTCGCCGAAGGCCAGGCCCGTGGAGTCGCTGCTCAGCGCCTTGTCGGTGTAGTCCACCTGGTAGGTGCCGTCGGCCACGGAAAAGGCCTGCAGCCCAGCGCCCTGGCTATGCCTGCGGTTGGTCTCCCAAATGACCGACCCGGCCAACTCGTTGAGCTTGGACCGGTACTTGCCAACATAGTTGTCGCGGAAGGAAAGCAGCGCGGCGATGGAACCACCGGTGAGACGTTGGGGGTTCTCCTCGCCGTTGAAGTGCAGCTGCGGGGTGATCTCCTCGGCGTGGGAGGTGTTCTGTACCCAGTACAGCCCCTGGTGCGGGCTGATGACGAACCGGTCGCCGTCCTTGAAGGACCCCGAGGGCGAGCCCTGGGCCCCGGCATTGGAACCGAACCAGATCTGCAACCCCTCAACATTGACCCGGTCGCCGTACTCCCGGGCAGAGAAATGCCGTTCCGTGCCGTCCTCGTTGGACAGCCAGGTCACGCCGCCGTCCAGGGAGACGCGGAACTGGGCCGCGCCCGCGCCCGAGCCCACCTGCCCCACCGGGTCGCCCGCGTTGGAGGACAGAAACTCGATGGTATACTCGTAGTCGTCGTTGCCGTCGAAATAGATGTTGCCGTTGAAACTGGAATCGGGGCGCAGGTCCTTGGTCTTGGTCGGAGCCCGAAAATCCAGGGAAAAAGCGCTCTCCCCGTCCACAAGGGTCTGGCCGGACTTGGTCAGGACCGTGTACTCGCCGCCGCCGTTGTCGATGGTCTTGATGTCCACCAGTTCGGCCAGGGCGCGGACTTTGCGCGCGCGCTCGTCGTACAGGGCGTTGGCGTTGTTCTGGCCGGGCACGTCGTGGACCTGGATCTCCCGGTTCAGGTCGGCTATGTCCTGCATAAGGCCGTTGGCCTCGGACACCTGGGCCGCCACCTCACCGTTGATCCGCTCCTGCATGAGCGAAAGGTTGTTGTCCACAGCCTTGAGGGTGGAGATCAGGGTGGCCGAGTCGTTAAGCACGGTCTGGCGCGCGCCGTAATTGTCGGGCCGCTGGGATACCTCGTTCCAGGAATTGAAATATTGGGACAGGGCGTCGCTCACGCCGCTGCCGCTGGACTCGTTGAGCAGGTTCTCCACGCCCTTGAGCTGCTCGAAGAGGGTGCCCCACATATTGCTCAGGGAGGATTGCCCCAGGTACATGGCCTCGACCATCTCGTCAAAATGCCGAACCACCTCCGTGGCCTTCACGCCCGTGCCGAGCTGGCCGGGCGAATAGTCGACGTAGGGTCCTTCCTCCAGATTCACCGAACGGCGCGAATACCCGTCTGTATTCACATTCGAGATATTCTCGCCCGTAACCTGCAGTTGGACCTGCGAGGCGAACAGGGCCCACCGGCCCATGTCCAGAATGGAGTTGGCGCCGAACGACATTAAAGTCTCCC
>Ga0075011_10001164_pt1 | contig 14126 bp, 21 predicted proteins | sample TARM_MetaG_T_14_FD_72354 | JGI IMG/M metagenome (GOLD analysis project Ga0075011, IMG submission 72354) | Freshwater microbial communities from Pennsylvania, USA, analyzing microbe dynamics in response to fracking - TARM_MetaG_T_14 | ecosystem: Environmental > Aquatic > Freshwater > River...
AATTTTGACTTTATTTTATTTGAAAATTCCAGTCAATAAATTAATTCATTGTCATGGTGTCATTTTGTTCTATAAATAAAAGCCCTGAACTATGATGATATTTTATTGTTTGGCCTCCTAATCGATTGTTAGGAGAGAGCTGTCTTATGTTGAGTCTTTGTTCCGTTCGCCACTGGCCTTGCTCAAGAGCTGGTCGTAAACCGAACAGAATGGTCATCTGTCGCGTTTTTGCGGCACTCTGGTGCATGTCAATGTTGCGGTTTCGCCTGGGTTTGGGATAACATCAGTATGGTCAAAACCCTCAACATGGAGCGATCACTACAGGAGTGGTGATACCCAGAATCCCCATCAAAGTTAGTGATGTATGGACGGAAAATGCGCACCAAGCAGAAGCCACAAGACGAGAAAAAAGTCGAGAGAGTAACAAGACAAGATTGGCTTGTTCATTTTAGGCTTGCCGTAACCCACGATACGCTTGACCACATGGCTAACAGGCTATGGGAATCCATAACCGATGATCGTATTCGATTAGAAATGTGGATTGCTTACGGAGATAGACAAGACGAGATTGACAATAATGTGTTTGTTAATCGAGTGAAATGCCCAAAATTTTATTAATTGTTTTGTGAGCAAACTATTTGCTTGTGTGGCCGACAAAGGAGGAGTCTTCATCACCCCTCCCTCTTCGCTTATTCTTTTTGAATCGATTCCAGATCAATCATGCTTTCGCTAAAGCTCACAGTCTCATCTGCATAACCAATAGGATTGCAGATGCACCATACACCTTTGTGATGCATGTTATATGGCTTGTGAATATGACCAAAAAACCAGACATCAGGCTTGATGTCATCAATTGCAGTTGAGGCAAATGACAGTGAAGTCTTTTCATGCATGTATGATCTTGGGATAAACACAGGAGATGGTGCATGATGAGACAAGATTGCAGTCTTTAGTCCCCTCGCCCTGGCTGCGCCAACAGCGTTGCTTAGGCCGCTCTTGTGCTGTTCGTAAAGCCTAATAACATCCTTGTATGTCATCCCCTTTCCCGCAATTCTGATGCACTTACGGTCGTTTAGTGGCCCTATGGCTTGTTTAGACCTGGCTGGGTTGCCAAGCCCCGCCAATCCTGTCCACAAAGTGGCTCCAATGAATGCCCATCCATCTATCTCAAAAGACATTCCCGCTTGAAGGTGGTGCCACCCATCAGTTTCTTGGCTAAGTTCATGCATCTCTCGGTCAACATCTTCCATGTCTGACCAGTAGTATTCATGATTCCCGCAGATAGATATCACTATTTTTCCGAGCTCTATCAGCGGAAGTACAACCAGTTTGAAGTACGGGTTCTCCCTCCCCATTCCTGAGTACCACGGCATCATATCGCCGACTACCAGCACCAGTCTTGCACCCAAGGGGATTTGAACAAGCGACATGATAGATGTGATGTTGGGCCGATCTTCTTTATGAAAATCCGACAAGCTAAAAACATTCATCGCTTTATTCAAAGCAACTCCTTTTGTTGATTGTAATTCAGACAGCTTAATGATATTATAATTGAAATTTAATTATCAGCAAGGATTTGTTATGAGTCATTCTGTAAACATCATCCCCGTAGGGGAATTGCCGAAAATAACAGATGAGCCGTTTTCGAGTCTTTCAGATCGCAAGGGAACTTTCCTTTGGCTGGTTGAGCAAGTTAATGGAAACTCCCTGCTTGATGTTATAGAGCGTGGCAAGTGCATTAGCATGCTGAAAAACACAATCGACAACATTGATCTTGGTGATAAATGCCTACTGAGCGATAATATTGCATCGGACATTTGCAATAGCTCTGATGAGTATTCCGAGATTTACGATGACTGGAGATTGCTGGTGCGCTTCCTTCGCAGCAAAGGAACTCCTGAGTCTGAAAGACCATCCTTTGAAAAATTCGCAGGAGATCACATGCGGCGGAAAGTCAGAGAGATTGCGATTCGTTTTTACCTGTACTACAGCGCGGGGTACTTGATTGAGTTCAACTAAAAAAGAGTGCAACCTCTACAATCTGGTCTTGGAGCATGATGAGTCTCTTCCTGCTCCACCCCCCAGATATCAAAAATGGTTCCTTGGCTTAATTAGCTACAAGGTCGAGGATGCTGTCAGACATGTTACTGGCAAAGATTTCCTGTCAATGACCGACAAGGATGAGCTGGAGAGTGCTCTGATTGCCCTGATTGAGGACTTAGACAGGGGTGATCAGGGGTATCTATCTGATAAGGTGGCACTATCAATCAAAAATGATTACGTCATCAAGACAGACACAGATCATCTCTTCGAGAACAAAACACCAGAGGCGCTGCAAAACAAACCATCATTCCCTGGCTATGCCAGGTATGTTGGAGACCAGGAGCGGGCCAGGCAGCGTGATATGGCCTCCGCATTCCTGCTTCACCTAAGAGCTGGCTACAGGCTTGTGTTCAAGCCACTGTAGTTATTTTTAGACCAATCTAAATGAGCACCGCCATTCAACGCGGTGCTTTATTTTTAATAAAAATAATTTCTTATCCAGGAGGGGCTTGTGGGTTTTCTTGGTTTCAGTATTAATGCCATCAAAAGCTGGGAAGGAGGTCGCCACAATCCAACATCTCTGACATCAAAGGTTCTTCTTATTATTGAAGATAATCCGTCATTTTTGGGGATTCTTGCGAAATACTAAAGCCCCGTAGCAGGACTTTAGTATTCACAATATTACTTACGGCCAATGGCCTTATTAAATTCATCTGAAAATTTCTTTGGCATATCAGCATCCCATCTTCCATCTGCATCAAGAAAAGCATTAGGAAGCTGGTTTTCTTTATCGACATATGCCCATGAGCGAGTTTCCATTTCGCATTCGTTTTTATCCCAGATCTCTCTTACCAGAGAAAGGCGTTTTTGCTGGCATTTTTCTGGCTTGGACTCTTCGATAAAGCGAATGGCATCCTTTGCTTTGTCGTATCGCCAATGATCTACGATTTCCCCAGCCTCGTAAGTATCATTGCTTTCAGTTACAACCTGCTCGATGTTCCAGTAGTAATTGACTGCCATGCTAATCTCCTTGTTGGTTATCCCTTATTATACCCCATAAAATGAAAACGCCTTCATTTTGAAGGCGCTATTTCATTTACAGCCCTGGCTCGGTAACAACAAGCCCACCCTGTCGTCCATTCATAATTCGCTTATTGTGATTTTCACCGTGCGAAAGCTCTGGACTTAAGATCCATTCAAATTTGATTGGCATATCAAATGCAGCAACCCTCCCATCAAAATCCATCATTCTGTCTTTTCTGTCGGGTGTTCGCCCCTGAACAAAACACATTGCCTCTGGCATGTATTTAGATTCAATACCCTTCATAGCAACAGCCTTGTTGTCCAGGTCGCATTTTACAAAGCAAGTGCCAACAACCTCTGCGCCAAACCCTTTGAGAACAAACAAGTCTGTTCTAAACACCTTTCTCATATCTAGCCCAAGGTCTTTGCATGTACTAAACAGAGCGCTCTTTACTTTTTCATAGACACCAGGATTGTTATAGATGACGAGCTCATCAGATGTAAATTGTGCAACCATATCATCCCCTACTCCCTCTTTACCAAGATGCTCAAGGATGCTACACATAATATGGAACTGAATTTCTTGCTGCAAATTTGAATTTAACCCGCTAAAAATCAAATGGGCAATCGTTTTTGATTTCTTTAGCACATCGTGCTCGGTATATTTTGAGATAAATTCAGGGTAATCATCGCATTCAAAAACCAGCTTTGGCTTTGCAAACTTAATTGCCTGGAAGCAAGCATTAACCATATCAACAGAAATAAAGCTCCTGCCGATATGCTCTTTGCTATAAAGTGTATTTTTTCTTCCGAGGCTTTTCTTTAGCTGTCCATCAAAAGCCTTGCGATTAAATTCATCGAAGCCAGGTGCGGCCTTAACATCCTGAATGGCAGATTGAATGGTGTGAGCTTTGGCGCTTCCATAAGTGTCACCTGCCTCATAGAGAGCCATCAGCATCTTTAGCTTTTCAAGAGAGCGATAAATCGGGTCAATAGTGCAAACCTGATGAAAAAATATATTTCCATCCAAAATAACAGGAACTGGAAGGTTAAATCCATTAACGAAAGACTTTCTTTCTTTTATTGAGAGCTTGTTTGAGAAAGCCTTAAGCTGCTCAATCTCTGCTTTTTTTATAATTGTCATGATAAACGCCTCTTTCGTTTTTTTGTATTTTACACATGTTTTTATGATTGGTCGAATGGAACTAATTCAAATAAAGCAGATGACGGCCATGACATGCTTTTTATTACGGAGCTCGCCTCTTTCTCAATCTGATAAACCACCTCCAGATTATTTAGCTTGGCACAATCAGAGGGCTTCACTCTATAATCGCCTGGCTTTGACAGCCTATTTAGCGGTTCGATGCATTTTTTATTAAATTCATCAGCCATAGTCTTTCTTTCTTTGCTGCCATTAATCCATTTCTGATAAACATACTCTCTTGCATCCTTGTTAGATTTTTGAATTTGCGCACCTTGGGCAATGCACACAATAAGAAACACCATAAGCACAAAGAAAACTATCGATGGCATGAATGAAAGAATCTTTTTAATTTTCATTGAAATACTCCTCGTCTTTATCAATTAAAGATATCTCGTTGAAGTTTTTTGCTGTGTCAATTACCCACCCTACAGTATCTTCACAACAGGAATGACAGTATCTTTTAATTCCATCTTTTTCTGCTGTCCATTTCGTATACCATGCTGGATTTCCATAATCATCAACACCTTCTGATGCATCACCTGGGGTAAATTTAACACCAAGAGTTAAAATTATATTGTCGCGATAGACTGCTTCTTCAATTGCACCCAAAAGAGGATATGGAATTTCATTTACTCTCATAAATTCCATTTCATCAATACAGGTTGATTGATATGCTCGACATATTAACTTCCACAGAGGGTTTGATTTTATGTCGATGTCTTTGTTTCTTATCAGCCTGCCAAGAAGCTTGCTTGCTTTAAGTCCATACCGCTGGATCTTCCAGTATGGGCAGTTATTCTCATTTATCCAATGAAAATCAGGGATAGCGAGATCTGATTCGTGAATCTCTGTGTTTGGTGTTGCCACCACATACTGATGGGTCTTCCAGTATGGGTGTGCATCCTCATTTATCCAGTGAAAACCAGGAATGCCGAGAACCGATTCATGAATCTCAATGTTTGCTGTTGCCACCACACACTGCATCAGCAACCAATTGGCAGCATCCTCATCAGATCCAAGTTCAGTATATCGATTTAGATGAGATGGAGAAAATCGTTCAAGATAATTCCCTTCGTATCGGATGCCATCCATATTGATTACTCGCCCTGCTTATTGATGGCATTTAGCATTTTCTCAACTGCTTCAATCCGGTCAATGCAGGCATTCTTTGCCTCCATTCCCTTTTCAACAAGACGAACCAGATGATCAACATCAGGCTCGGTCATTGCTTCAATTTTGTTTACCGCATCCTTCAATTCGGCATAGTTTTGCCAAAAGCTTTTTGATTCATTGGTCATTATTACACCTTAACTGCTTTAAAGCGGCCATCTCGCATTTGAATACTAAACGAATCGCCTGGGTTTATATTACTTCCATCACCAACGACCTTTCCTTCATCATTCAAGATATATGCATATCCCTTATTAACGACTCTTGAAGGGTCAGATGTGATTGCTCTCATTATTAAGCTATTAACTTGCTCTTTTGCCTCTGCAACCTTGCCCTTAGCAGAGCTAATGATTTGCTGGCATTGAAGTTCAATCATTTTTCTTGAAAGAATAATGCTCTTAGATGATTCGCTTTTTATTCTTCCCTCAAGGTTTTCACAGAGGGTTCTCGCTCTGCTTAATTTTTCCATTGAAAGAGAGTTTATCTTTTCCATGTCAGCCCTGGCTGTCATGGCATTATTTGTGATTTTTGATGAAATTAAATTGATAACCATGCTTGGTGTTGCGCAACTGATGCAGCAAATCTCATCGAGTATTGTCGAGTCCCTTTCATGTCCAATACCTGTAATTACAGGAATAGGAGATGTGCAAATCTTGCTGGCAATACAGAGCTCATTCAGCTCATAAATGCCTGACTTATCTCCGCCGCCACGAATAAGAACAATTGCATCATACTCAACGCCTGACTTTATTTTTTTGTTTACCAAGTCAAATGCATCAACAATACTTGTGCCTTTATCGCCTTGGAATTTCGCATGAAAAACATCGAATTTGCAGAGCTTAAATGACGACAATATATCTGCATGAGACATAAAATCACCAAGTCCTGCTGCATCATAAGGAGAAATTACAGCTACGCTTGTATACTCTGGAGGGTACTGCTTAGAGCTATTAAGGTCATATATCCCCTCCTTGCGCAGAGACTCTCTAATACCAATAAGCCTGGCCTCCATGTCACCTAATGTAAATCTCTCATCAATATTTACAATATGAAGGCTTAATCCATACTTTTCGGAAAATTCCACCCTAACTTGGCACAGTATTTTTACCCCTGCCTTTAGGCTGATCCCTGTTTTTCTCTCAAACTGACGAGCCACACCTGCATCTCTACTCCAGATCATTGCCCTGGCTTTTGCCGTATCCCTGCCGGAGCCATCATAATCTGAAAGCTCCAGATATGAGTGCGGCTTAAATTGGCTTATATTTACAATTTCAGCACGAACCCATACGGTCTGAGGAAATGCGTTCTTTATGACGTTTTTAACGTCAAAAAGAAGCTTTTCAAGAGTGATGCCCACAGGCCCTGCTGGTTCAGAAGGTTTGTTTTCAGCAGGAAAAAGAAGATCCAGCATCTCCTTATCCATCCACTTTTTTAGGCTGGTTATATCTTGATTTGCGGGAGCATAGAAATAGAGAAAGGAGTTACCCTGATAAGCAGCGGCGGCACCCATTGATATAGCCAGCTCCTTATCAGAAGCACCAACATTTAGTGGTATATCAAAATCAAATACAGCACCCATCGTTATTCCTGAATGTTTTTTCTTTGAATGCCAATGAAAGTAGCTAATTTATACAAAAGACTGCTTTCTCTCTTTTTTATTTCTGCCGCTTTTCTGTAGTTGCTCAAAATCTTCGGAATGGCAATTGTTCTCCAGAATTTACAGCTAATCATACCCCTCCACAGGCCATCCCCATCCAGCTTATTCACATACCTCAAATCTCCGAAATAGAGACTGAATCCGGTTATTTGCAGGAAGCTTAGCTGAATAAGCTCAAGAAACCTCTCTTCCGACTCTGGGATTGCAATGTTATTAAAGCTGTCTTGGATGCAGCACCATAGGAACCGATCTCCACGATAAAGCCAGGAGTCTGGGCGCTCATCAAAAAGAGAGCTAGCGGAAGCAACTCGATGATCGCCATTTTTCATGTTGAGCTCTCTCAAATCTTGGTTATCGCAGAGATAGTTTTTTCATCCATCTCAAATAAGTACCGATACTTCAAGCCGTGCAATGAAGAAGAAATTAAGCTGTTTATAGCATCTTTTTCTTGTTCATTGCACACACCTGGAGACATCAAAAGAGCAATCGTGCCTTTATCAACAGCATGATCAATCATTCTTTCGTCAATCAAGGCAGTACAAAACATCACTCGAAAAAAACAATACATACAATAAAAAACACTACACACAGTCAAAAATAGCAACAGTTCCTTCATTTCAGGCCATAAATGAGTGGACAAAAAGAAGGAAACACAAGCAACAAGAAGACACACAATAGAGAAGTGAAGCTGTTGATGCCTGGCTTCATTATCCTGCCCTATTTTTGCATTTAATCGCTCTATCAGCAGTGTATGTCGCATCATGTTGCCACCATTATGTTGACTGATAAGTTATTTATTGAAAAACCCACATGAATAAATTATACATAAATAAACCTCCTCGTCAATGAAGGAGAAAGGATGTATAGAGCACTGGGTATATTTGGCCGTTAGGCCAGGATCACAAAATCACATGTTTCTTGCTTCCAAGATTGCAATCCCGCTTTTTATAAAAACATAAACGCCAAGTGAGAACAGAATTATGCTTGCTTGCATGGCTAAATCATATGTCTGCTTACTTGAAAAAATCAAATTTGTGTACTCGCAAATAAACACAGTCAAGTTTGCCATAGCAAGAAGAAAGATGCCCAAAAGCATTTTTGAGACATTCTTGGATGAGCCAGGGCAATCATCAACTGCCCTGCTCTCATCTTCAATACAAGTTGCATTTCTGCTTGTCATATAAAATGCCCCTTTAGCCATTTTCATTCTGATATGCGCCAGTCCAAGGCTTAATTTTGTCGGCCTCGATACTGAATCCATAATGGTTAGCCATAAAAGCCTCAGCGGCCAGCTTGCGTGGAGAAAACTTATCTTTTAGGCCAAGCTTCTCAAGCTCGTAAAATGAATGTCTTTCATCCATCGGGCAAAGATATGGATCAAAACCAAATGCATCCTTTGACACTTCTGATTCAGGTGTCAGTCCAGACAGCTTGCACATCACCGTTCCGTAGAAGGCGCGGATCTCTGTTCCTGTATTGTAACCAAGAATAACCACCCACTGAATGACAGGTTGCTTGTCAGCAGGAAGAGAAAGCAGCTCTTTTAGTCGCCACTTGATGTCTACAATAGGAGTGCCATCAATAATGAGGGTTGTATCCTCTACAACCCTGTCAGGGCCAGCTTCAAGAGCTTTGTAAACAATGACACCAAGGGGATCTGCCATGACCTCTTTCAAGTCCCGTCCTTTTTCGATATCCAAGTCCAGTCCAAAGCGAGAAAACTCTTTGAGTTTGTTTTCGTTTGAGCTTACAAGAATCGGCTTTTTCATTTTGAACCCCCGTTGTTTGTCATTAGTCGCCACCACCGCAGCCACCACCACTATCTCCGCCGCCACCGCCACCATCACCACTGCCAACATCACCACCAAAGAGGAACGAGGCTGGAGTGTAGTCATCCCTGTTACTTTTACCTCGGCCACGATCCTCCTCTTCAACCTCTTTCCAGCCTCCGAGATTTCTTACCCCGCGATTGGATTTTGAAGCCAGAGCTCGCTGCCCTTCGCGTATCTTTCTTTCTTGTCTTTCTTTTTCCAGTCTTTCCTGTCTTTCTTTTGACTGGCGGAGCTCATTAATAAACTGATCTTTTGCTGCGTTCACTTCAATCTCTTTCATTAACTGCCTTGCTTCCTTGGAAACAAAAACAAATGCGAGAAATCTTTTTAGAAGATTCATGTTTACCTCTCATTTTTTTTGTACTTCCCTGTTGCCGGATCTTTCTGTTTTGTATCCATTAGTGCAATGGAGCCCATTACACCCATAAAAATAGCGACCGACATCAACTTCAATGCATCAAACAAAATATCGATCAAAACGATAGAGCCCATATCAAACACCTACTTTTTTCATGATTTTCTTGAAGAAAATCTTCTTGAAAAGAAAAAAACCAAAGCGCAAAAAGATGTTCTTTGAAGTAAACTGATTGACTGCAAACATCGCTGTTGAGACAGCCCTTTTAAGAAGGAATTTGAGAATTGTTTTCATTTTTTAAGCTCTTTAGATATCTTATTGTTCTAATGATATAGACAAGCCGATGGAAAGATCTGAATCTATCGGAGTAGTATTCCAAAGTCCCTGGTTCGTACTCGTAATTCTCCTTCCAGAGAGCTTCCATTTCTTGTTGGGAGCGATAAGGACGCTCGTAATTTTCTTGCTTTTTGTATTCTTTCAGAACTGCCTTTTCCATCTTAACTAGACGGAGGTGATTCGCCTCTTTACCGAGGGCTATCCCAAGCCTCTGACTTAGGGTTTCTGGCCGCATTGTAATGATCTCCTTTATTTATCATAAAAATAATATATCATCTCTTTCTCTTGAAGTCAAATATTTATCAGTATATTATGTGTGGAGAAAGGTAGCTCTTGATTGAGCCTAAATGAGTTTTTGTTCGTTTTTTGTTCTGTGGAGATGATGGATGTATAAGCCAAAATTGGTTGTCTGTGCAGGCGCAGGCATCAGCGCGGAAAGTGGAATTCCAACATTCAGGAATGCCGATGGTAAGGGGTTGTGGGAAAACCATAATCTAAGAGTTGTCTGCGACATGACGACCTTCTATGACAACTATATCGCCAGCAACGACTTCTATATCGAAAGAGTTGAGAAGTTTACGGGGGCACAACCAAACCTGGCGCACAAAAAGATCGCCGAGATGCAGTCAGACTTTGATGTCATTTGCATCACTTCGAACGTAGACACCCTTTTCGAGCAGGCTGGTGTTGCACCTGACAGGGTGATGCACATTCATGGTCGCCTGGATGAGGTAGTCACCAACTACGGGACTAAAGAGCATAAGATCAACAAGATAAGCTCATCTGATGACTACAGAAAGCTGTTCGCAGACAACAAGAACTATCCAGTAAAGCCAAATGTGGTATTCTTTGGTGAGAATGCTCCCCTATACCAGAGCATGTACAACACATTCCAGGACATGAACAACAATGATCTGATGCTGGTCATAGGTTCATCAGAGCAGGTGGTTGATTTTTGCTATGAGGCTCGATTCTCCGGCTACACCGGACGAATCTTTTTTGTGAACACTGATCGAGAGCTATGCGACAAGAAAGTCTCTCTACATAATGTGCTGCCATTCTACGGAACCGCTGTGGACTTTTTCCAAAGGACTAACAGGGATGGCATTGGCCTGTATTCCTTCCCTACTGGGGAGGAATAGACTTCCATTAAAAGCAGGCCCGTAAATGCGGGCCTTTCTTTTGAGTCCTGCACTGTCGTGCAGAAATTAACCCAGTTCTTTTCCCGCTCCCCCATCATTTAGTTTGCAGAAAAATATAATTAAAAAGTTATAAAATATCTCTTGCCATAATAATTATTTTCAAATATACTATCTTCACTGAGTTGGAAACGGCTTCTGTGAAGTGCGTTTTCTGGTCTTGAGTCTTATTTTTGTGTCAAAATGGAGTGTTTCAATGAATAAATCTATGTCCAAGAGCGTTATCTTCATTGCCCTGGCAATGTCTGTAGGTGTAGTAAATGCCAAGCCGTTTGATGGCCGACAAGATGCGATGGGCGGGACTGGGGTGTCTGGTGCCAACTACAAGTCTGGCGCACTCTACAACCCTGCTCTCGTTGCCAAGTTCAACAAGGACGACGACCTGGCAATCATTCTGCCTACCGTGGGCGTAGAGGGTCATGACAAAGATGGCGCAATTGATAACGCCGATGATGTTCAGGATGCCTACGATGGCCTGGGGGCGCTGAAAGGTCTGGATCTGACCACTGCTACTGGTGCTGATCGTCAAAAAGCTACCGATCTGAGCGGCAAGGCCGCAACTGCTCTGCGCAGCCTGGACGGCAAGACCGTTGACGTAGAGGCTGGTGTGAACATGGTTGTTGCCATTCCGTCTGAGACTGTCTCTGTCGCTGTGCATGCTGCAACCTACCTGAACGCTCATGCTATCGCCAGCGTCAGCGAGAACGACTTCGAGACCCACACTGATCCGTATACCGGTGCTACCGTTACTGCACCCACCGATAAGGATGATCTGGAGTCCTTCGCTGTTGGCTACGCCGCTGCAACTACCGATATCGGTGTTACTCTGGCTAAGGGGTTCGATGGCCCGTTCGGTAAGCAGTGGTTTGGCGTCACTCCGAAATTCCAGCGCATCGATGTTGCCAACATCACCAGCAGCGTTGCTGATGACGACAGCTTCGACAATATCCGTGACTACCAAACCACCAAAAATGGTTTCAACGTAGACCTGGGCTATGCAACTGAGCTGCCGCACGATCTGGTTGCTGGTGTTGCCGTGAAGAACGCCATCCCGCAAAAGCTGTCCGCACCGCTGACCAAGGGTATTCAAGCTGAATACACCGTTAGCCCTGTCGTGACTACCTCCCTGACTTGGAATCCGATTGATTCCATTACCCTGTCTGGCGATGTAGATCTGACTCCGGCCAAGCACTTCACTGGCATGACTGGCGTTAACCGCTTCGATGCCGCAGATGATGATGTTCAGATGGTTGCTGTTGGTGCCGAGTACAATCTGGCTAAGTGGCTCCAGGTTCGTGGCGGCTACAAGCAGAATCTGGTTGGTAACAAATCCGGCATGGTAACTGCTGGCCTGGGTATCTCCCCGTTCGATGTGTTGCATATCGACCTGGCAGGCTCCTACGGTGGTAGCAGCGATGTAGGTGCCACCCTGCAAACCTCCCTGACCTTCTAATCAAGGCTCAGGACACAAAAAGCCACGCATAGCGTGGCTTTTTCTCATTCAGAATTCAGTCTTGGATATCATTTTCATGAGAGAAATTGAGATTAAGTTTCAAATAACCGATGATCGGTTTCATGAGTCTCCTGACTTCACCGCTTTTGTTTGCGAGCAAATGATTGCTTCAACCTCCGAATCAGAATCAAACAACACATATTTTGACACCCCATCACAACGGCTTCAAAAGCTCGGCATGGCGCTTCGCATCCGTCAGTCCCAGGATGTCGTGGAGCAAACCATCAAATGCGGCGATAGCGATCTTGGTGGCCTTCATTCGAGGGCTGAGTTTAATGCTCCTATCGAAGGCTCTTTACCTACACTAAAATCATTTCCAGATGACATTTGGCCGAGTACACAGGAGAGAGATTCGATCCAGTCAGAGATCTTGCCAGTGTTCTCTGTCAACTATCACCGGAGCAAGTGGCTGATCTTGTATCATGACTCCCACATTGAGCTAGTGCTAGATCGAGGACTGGTCTCATGTGGAGATAAATCAATCAAGATCAATGAGATTGAGATTGAGCTTAAAGATGGGTACATGTCAGACCTTTTTTCTTTTGCAAGAGATATGGCAAAACTAAGCCATATCCGGCTAGGCTCAGGCTCTAAGGCAAAACGAGGCTACCAGCTCGCTGGCCTTGAACCGATGCCTGGGTATAGGTCTGAGCCGAAACATCACGGCAAGCCCCATACAAGCCGCGAAGAGCGAATTTTAGGATGGCTGTTGCACATGCTTCATCATGAGGATGTCTATTTTGATGGCCCAAGCGATGATCGCCTTAATGCAGCGATTCAGATGCTCCGAAGCTGGCGCATGATCACAAAGACTGCATGGCTACTTGAAGAACAGCCCGACTGGCTTGATCGATGTGACCGATTTGACTCTGAGATTGCTCACATCCAGAACACATTTTCAGCCACATCTGCCAAAGCCATCAATTCGCTTTTTAGTCGTGACGCGCTACTGTTGCAACTACAAATCGCCTCTTGGGGCTACTACACACTACAGAGCGCATAGCATCAAAAAACCACCTTTCATGGTGGTTTTTTCTTGCACTTATATTTATTTTTGGTATTATTATTTCCAGATAGACGGAAGACATTCGTGTTAGCCGCTATAGCGTTGACTTCCCTGGCATGAACGAAATGCTAGCGCAATCCCGTTCCTTTAGATGTGAGTCAGGAGGGAGGTTAAATCAGTCTCTGTTATTAACAGGAATGCAAAATGCAACAGGTATTCATAAAACATAACGAGGCTTTCTTCCCATGCTGACTGGGATCAAGCTACGCGCCAATCCGAATGCTACTCAAAAACAAACATTGAGCCAGTGGATGGGGTGCGCTCGCGTGATCTGGAATGGCAAGGTCGATGAAGAAAAATACCATCGCACCTATGCCCGTAAATATTGCGCCATTGGCACCTATCCGCCCATTGACCAAAAAGCAGCCCAATTCAAATCCCAAGAGTTAACGCCATGGCTATCAGACTGCCCCAGTCAGATTTTGCGTAACAGTGCGGTTAACTGGTATCAGACCTATCAGAAATTCATGAAGGGGTTGTGCGGGCGACCCAGGCGCAAAGTCAAGACAGACAAGGGCTCTGTTTATCTTACTCGCGAACTGTTCAATTTCGAGCATTGCCAAGACGGTAATATCAGACTGTTCATCGGCACCAAGACCAATAATATTGGCTACCTTTCATTCAAGACGCACCGTGAATTCAAGATCCCGAATTCGCTTTATGTCAGAAAAGAGCGCGGCCAATATTATGTGTCCTTCTGCTATGAAAACAGCATGGATGAAGCATCG
>Ga0075011_10001165_pt1 | contig 14121 bp, 12 predicted proteins | sample TARM_MetaG_T_14_FD_72354 | JGI IMG/M metagenome (GOLD analysis project Ga0075011, IMG submission 72354) | Freshwater microbial communities from Pennsylvania, USA, analyzing microbe dynamics in response to fracking - TARM_MetaG_T_14 | ecosystem: Environmental > Aquatic > Freshwater > River...
GTTGAACAGATAGGGCTCATTTCGCAGAATATAAAACTGCAAAATATCTATAAGGTCAAAAATGCCCCGCAAATATATAACGATTATACGGAAGTCGCCAAACGTCTCTCAGTTAACTTCCGCTTTGAAAGCAGCAGTAATGAGATAGACAACAAAGGCAAACACGATCTGCAGCGTCTCATCGATTTTATGGCCGACCATCAGGGAAGACGGATAGTGTTAATGGGTTTTTCAGATTCCCTGGGAGATGCGCAAAAAAATATGACCTTGTCACTGTTACGCGCCAATGTCATTGAACGGGCGTTAATCGAGCGGGGGTTGAATGTGATTGCAGTTGAAGGTTTTGGTGAACAGCTGCCTATCGCCTCTAATCACAATGCATTGGGTAGAAGTAAAAATAGACGTGTAGAAGTCTGGTTTTTCTAACGGTACATCACTGAGGGAGCTAAATATGAGTTTATTCGACAAAATCCAAGCCACATTAGCAGATATCTTTAGTAATTTTGACTCGCAGCAAGCCTTAACAGTAAAACAAAACATCACAGAAGCATTACCGAATTTAACAGCCCCGGCACATCAGCTGTTAATCTTAATGAAAGATAAAAACATTAAATTTGATGAGTTTCTGGCTGATAAGTGTCTGCCTTTACTGCGTTTTTATTTAGCTCCCACAGCAATGCAGCAGGCGATTTTCCTCTCTCAGTCACAACTAACGCAATTTTTCAGCTTAATTCCAGTGGTTGAGGCCTATGTTTTAAAAGAAAAAATTACACTCACGCTGCATCTTTTAGAGCGCAGGGACGATAGCTCGGTTGTGCCATTTCCCCCGTCTGATGACAGGCTACGTATAGCAGAATCAGCAAAGCTGAAGGAGCTGCAAAAATCCTTTCACAGCACAAAAACATGCGCTTATTTAGACTGTTTTTATCAGCTAGAGGCGGGGAAATTACAAATAGCCGATAGCCAACAAAACTTTCATCAAAATATGATTTTATACAGTGAATTATCGCCACTGCAACAGTTAGAAGCGCAGGCGTTAGTCAAACAGAGCAAAAACGTGGCATCCGCTTAAAAACAAGCGCCTCTGCTTGTCATTAATTTATTATAAAAAAGTGATGGCAAGCCAGTTTTTTTTGTTCTATACCTATTGTGCAAGGTGGGATTTCCCATACGATTAACAATCTTAATAAGGAGTCAATAATGAAAATTGTACCTAGAGAGCCATGGTTCGGTGTTGATAATTTTTTTGATGATCTGTTTGCGCACAGGCACTTAATCGGTGATTCTGGTTCTTTTCAACCTCGCGTTGATATTATCGAAAAAGAGGATCAGTACGTATTTGTCGCTGAACTTCCGGGAGTTGCCAAAGAAAATATTAGTGTCAACCTGCAAGATGGCGTATTAACTATTGAAGCTAAAGTCGATGAAGAGAAAACATCGGAAACAGATCGTATGATTCGCAAAGAAAGGCGTTCCGGTTTCTTTAGCCGCAGCATCAATGTAGGAGAAAACATTGATCCTGACGAGATCAAAGCGGAGTTTATCAACGGATTATTAAAACTCACTGCACCTAAACCGCAAAAAAGCAGCAAAGAAGTTAGAAAGATAGATATCCTTTAATGCAGCCATAAAATCTAAGTGCCGGCGAAAGTCGGTGCTTAGCCCTTCCTCAGCCCCTTAAAGAAGGGAAATAAAGCCAATTATTCGCGCTCTTTAGTAAAATAATGGATAACCTGATTGGAGCTACCGCGCCATTGCAGGTTCGGCTCAGCTAACGCCTGCACAAACTTACCGTCAATTAACACATCAATCAAATCAACAATCTCCCGTTGCTGCGCATTGAGTTCAGCCAACTGATAACCTGTCCAGATCCAGATATCTTTGCCAACACATTGCAGCCGTACCCGTTTCACCAAGTTTAACACCTGCTCGACATTAGCTGGGTGCAGCGGATCGCCGCCCGATAGCGTTAGCCCCTGTTTTTTAATGCGCGTATCGTTAAGATCTTCAATAATTTGCTCAGCAAGCTGCTCAGTAAAAAGCTCGCCCGCATCCGGCGACCAGGTAGACTGGTTATAACAGCCTCTGCAGTTGTGCACACACCCTGAAACAAACAATGTACAACGCGTCCCTTCGCCGTTTAATACATCAAGCGGGTAATATTTGCTGTAATTCATAGCTATAAATCCTATTATTAAAACAAAAACACCCCACATAATGCGAGGCGTTTTATTTTTTTACTCTATAAAGATGCTAAAGATGCTTAACGCGACGCTTAACCTCTTCCTGCTTACCTTCATTAAAGGGTCTTGCATCCGGGCTGCCTAAGTAACCGCAGACACGACGTGTCACGGCCACTTTGTCTGAGTCAGAATTGCCGCAGCTGGGGCAGACAAAACCTTTACTGGTGCAGTCAAATTCACCGTGGAAACCACACACATAACACTCATCAATGGGTGTGTTTGTGGCGTAATAGGGAACACGTGAATAGCTGTAATCCCAGACATCTTCTAATGCTTTGAGGTTATGCTGCATGCTCGGGTATTCGCCGTAGCAGATAAAACCACCGCTCGCAATTTCAGGATAAGGCATTTCAAAATCCAGTTTATCGTAAGGATTGACAGCCTTTTCCACATCTAAATGGAAGCTGTTGGTATAGTAACCTTTATCTGTGACCCCTTCTAACACACCAAACTGTTTTGCATCTAAACGGCAGAAACGGTCACATAAGTTTTCTGACGGTGTTGAATAGAGGCTAAACCCATAACCGGTTTCACTTGTCCAGCGCTCAGTCGCTTCTTTTAGATGGCGAATAATCGCAATGGCTTTGACCTGTTTCTCTTTATCATCAAACAGATGCAGCTCAGAACCATACAGAGCATTAATGGTTTCATGTAAACCTATATAGCCAAGTGAAATAGAGGCACGCCCATTTTTAAAGATATCAGCCACGCAATCATCTGCTTTTAAACGTACACCACAGGCCCCTTCCATATATAAGATAGGAGCGACACTGGCTTTTACTTCAGATAAACGTTCAATACGCGTATCCAATGCTTTTTTAGCAAGATCTAAACGGGCATCTAATAATTTGTAGAATACCTTTTCATCACCCGCTGATTCCAATGCAATACGCGGTAAGTTAACGCTTACAACACCAAGGTTATTACGACCATCATGAATTAATTCATTATTCTCTTCATAAGTGCTCAAGAAACTGCGGCAACCCATAGGCGTTTTAAATGAGCCGGTCACCTCAACCACTTTTTCATAATTTAAAATATCAGGGTACATACGTTTTGAAGCACATTTCAGCGCTAACTGTTTGATATCGTAATTTTGATCGCCACTTTTATGATTGATGCCATCTTTTATAGCAAATACCAATTTTGGAAAAATAGCTGTTTTACGGTTTTTGCCCAAACCTGCAATACGAATTTTAAAAATTGATTGCTGAATTAAACGCGATTCCCAACTGGTGCCCAAGCCGAAACCAAAGGTCACAAAAGGCGTTTGCCCGTTCGCTGTGTGCAGTGTATTAACTTCATACTCCAGCGACTGAAACGCATTGAAACACTCTTTTTCGGTTTGCTGTGCGGCATAAGCTTGCGGCTCGCCTATTCCCCACTCTTGCGCTATTGCTAAATGTTTTTGGTAACTTTTAGCAACATAAGGGGCTAGCGTTGTATCAATGCCATTAATTGTGGTGCCGCCGTAAATATGGCTGGCCACTTGTGCGATGATTTGCGCGGTCACTGCGGTCGCCGTTGAAATTGATTTTGGCTCTTCAATTTCCGCATTACCCATTTTAAAACCCTGGGTGAACATCCCCTTAATATCGATTAACATACAGTTAAACATAGGGAAAAATGGGGCGTAATCTAAATCATGATAATGCAATTCACCTTTATCATGCGCGCGCACCACATCACGCGGCAAAATGTATGATTTGGCATAATGTTTAGCCACAATACCTGCGAGCAGGTCACGCTGTGTTGGAATGACTTTACTGTCTTTATTGGCATTTTCATTGAGCAGTGACGCATTGCTCTGTTCAATCAAGCCGTAAATTTCATTATTCAGGTGGCTTTTTCGTTCACGGGCGATATCTCTGTCGTGGCGGTACTCAATATACACACGAGCCAGTTCAGTGTGGCCGCTTTTCATCAAACAGACTTCAACTGCATCTTGAATATCATGGATATCGACTTCTGCCTGACCATCTAATTGACATTCAACTTCATTGGCGATAGCAAATGCATCAACGCCTTTACAGCGCGCTGCGCCTGATGCTTTTAAAATGGCTTCCGCGATGCGTAGGGCATTAAAAGGGGCTTGGCTACCATCTCGTTTAATAACAACAGGTTTCATAACAGACTCCAATAGAAACAGAAAAAACACAACATGTAGTGGACGCGAATCATACATAACACTATATGTTGGGTATTGATATAAATCAACTTTCATCTCGGGTGAATATTTAGTATCAAAAAACGCCCGCTTTAGTCGATTTTTTATTTTTTGTTGTTGCTATTTCAGGAAGCGCTTTTGAGCGGAATTTATAACGATAGCAGTTGCTATTTATGTCACTCCGCAACATATATTCAAGTGCATCAAAACAACGGCTGCAGCAAAGATGGGATAAAGTAACTTAGCCCTGCTGCTATTTTTTCACTGATTATCTACTATTTTATTGCTATCATAACAGACTGCTTTACGCCCGCTAAATACACTTACAAAGGTAGTGGAATTAAATTCTTATGAGCGACTATATTTTACTGTTTTTCAGCACTGTGCTGGTTAATAACTTCGTCCTGGTAAAATTCTTAGGTTTATGTCCTTTTATGGGCGTTTCCAATAAAGTTGAAACCGCTGTTGGCATGTCATTTGCGACCACCTTTGTTTTAACTTTAACGGCGGCACTTTCTTATATTGTCAATACTTATCTGCTGCTGCCCCTTGATTTACTGTATCTGAAAATATTAAGTTTTATTTTAGTGATCGCAGTCGTAGTGCAGTTTACTGAAATGGTGATGCATAAAACCAGCCCGACGCTATACCGCTTGCTGGGAATATTTTTACCGCTGATCACCACCAACTGCGCCATTTTAGGTTTAGCCCTGCTTAATGTCAGTGAACATCATAATTTCATAGAATCAATTATTTACGGCTTCGGCGCGGGCATCGGATTCTCCCTTGCGCTAGTGCTTTTTTCTTCAATACGCGAACGCTTAGCAAGCGCCGATATCCCCCTTCCTTTTAAAGGCGCATCCATTGCGATGATCACCGCAGGATTAATGTCTCTTGCCTTTATGGGCTTCACTGGCCTTATTAAGTAAAAAAGAAAACGGAATAAACGAGATGATAATCAGTATTGCAATCGCCATTTTTACACTGGGAATTTTGGGCGCTATTTTCGGCTCTATATTAGGCTATTCCGCATTACGTTTTAAGGTAAAAGCGGATCCGATTGTTGAAGAGCTTGATGCTATTCTGCCACAGACACAGTGTGGTCAGTGCGGCTATCCCGGTTGCAAACCTTATGCACAAGCGATCGCTAACGGCGAAGATATTAACAAATGCCCACCCGGTGGTGAAGCTGTTATGCGTCAACTGGCAGAGCGTATGGGTGTTGAACCTAAAAATTTAGACGGCCCGGAAAAACCTAAATTAGTGGCCTTTATCCGTGAAGATCTGTGCATCGGCTGCACTAAATGTATTCAGGCCTGTCCGGTTGATGCCATTTTAGGAGCAACCCGGCAGATGCATACGGTTATCAGTGATGAATGTACCGGCTGTGAGCTTTGCGTTGCCCCCTGCCCCACTGATTGTATTGATATGGTCCCGATCGCCTTAACTACACAAAATTGGCAATGGGATCTTAACCTAATTCCCACTAAAAACAGCACTGAGCGCTAGCATGACAACACACCCAATTAATCTTCTCAGTGAAGAGCAACTCGCTGAAATATCATCAGGAAAGCACTGGGATTTTCACGGTGGCATTTACCCTAAAGAAAATAAGCGCCAAAGCAATCAAGCCGTTATTAAAGATGCGGGGATCCCCCCATTTTTAGTGATAGGTATTGAGCATAAAGGCCATACGCCTGAGCTATTGGTTAACGTTGGCGATCCGGTATTGAAAGGACAAGCGTTAACTAAAGTATATGGTGCAATGGTCGCACAACATGCGAGCAGCTCCGGTGTTGTTAGCGCCATCGAAAAACGTAGCGATCTTCATCCCTCCGGCTTACCTGTATTATCTGTTGTCATTGCAACAGATGGTTTAGACAGAAGTATCGACTATCAGCGATGCGCGGATTACAAAAAACAAGCACATGCGCTGTTGATTCAAAAGATTCAGGATTCCGGCATTGTTGGTTTAGGAGGCGGAGGTTTTCCAAGCCATTTAAAACTCAATCACCCAGACAGTATTCAACTGCTGATTGTTAATGCCGTTGAATGTGAGCCCTATATCAGCGCCGATGATCGTTTAATGCAGGAGCATGGCGACGAAATTATTGACGGTATCTCTGTGCTGGAGCATATTCTTAAGCCACTATTAACCGTTATTGCCATTGAAGATAACAAGCCCGAGGCGATTGCAGCTATCCGTCGCGCAGTACAAAAACAACAACTGAGCAATATAGTTATCCGCACCATCCCCACGCGCTACCCATCGGGCAGTGAAAAGCAGTTAATTGAAATTATTACCGGGCGACAAACCCCGATTGGCAAGCACCCCAGTGAGCTGGGAATAGTGATGCACAATGTCGGTAGCGTTTTTGCCATTAAAGAGGCTATTCTTGACGGTAAACCCCTTACCTCACGCATTGTCACCTTAACCGGCGATGCCTTCAGCAGTAAGGGTAACCTGAGCGTGCGTATCGGCACCCCGATTCAATACCTGTTAGATAAATACGGATTTAATAACCAGCCTTCGCAAAAGCTGATTATTGGCGGACCTATGATGGGATTTTCAATCAATCATACCGATATCCCCGTCACCAAAACCTGTAATTGCATTATCGCACCAAGCCCACAGGAGATGCCAGATGCACCGCCTGAGGTTCCCTGTATTCGCTGCGGTGAGTGCGCAGAAGTTTGTCCTGCCCTGTTATTACCACAACAGCTTTTATGGTATGCAAAAAGTCAGGATCATAACAAGTTAGCGGAATATAATCTTTCATCATGCATAGAGTGCGGTGCCTGCGCTTACGTTTGCCCCAGCCATATTCCCTTAGTAAAATATTATCGCGTCGCCAAAGCACAAATAAACAGTGCCGAAGAGCAGGCGAAAAAAGCGGAAATTGCGCGCATTCGTTTTGAGCAACGCGCCGCCCGTTTAGAGCAAGCAAAAATAGATCGTCAGGCAAAACATAAAGAAGCTGCTGAAAAACGTCAACAACAACTACAAGCGACAAATGGCGGTGAAGACTTAATCGCCGCCGCGCTTGCCCGTGCCAAAGCTAAAAAACAAGCGCTCGCGCAAGACGGCGAAAACGCAGCAGACGACACGAAAAAAGAGACGATTTCTGCCGCCGTCGCCCGCGTTCAAGTTAAAGCTAAAAAACAAGCACTCGCACAAAGCAGCGAAAGCGCACCCAAAGACGCTAAAAAAGAGGCCGTTGCTGCCGCTATTGCCCGTGCCAAAGCTAAAAAACAAGCACTCGCGCAAGACAGCGAAAGCCCAGCAGACGACGCTAAAAAAGAGGCCGTTGCTGCCGCTATTGCCCGCGCCAAAGCTAAAAAACAAGCGCTCGCGCAAGACAGCGAAAGCGCAGCAGATAACACTGGGCTGAATAATACGGAGGCGGTCGACGCAGCCACGCAAATTGCCGATAACAGGCAGCCCGCAGACGATAGAAAAGCTAAAATAGCAGCCGCAATTGCCAAAGCAAAAGCGCAAAAAGCGGCACAAAAGGATCAATGAAAATGTCATTTATGAATTCAACGTCCCCACATCAGCGGGTCCGACGCAGCACTTACCAAATTATGCTATTACTGCTGCTGTGCTTAATTCCCGGAGTATTTTTGCAGAGTTATTTCTTTGGCTTTGCTAATTTATTACAAATCATACTTGCCGGCGTGGTGGCACTGCTTAGCGAAGCGTTAATCTTAAAATTACGCCAACGCCCTGTTTTACCGACCATCAAAGATGGCAGCGCATTAGTCACTGGAGTACTCATAGGGATATCCATTCCACCACTTGCGCCATGGTGGATTGGGGTTATCGGCACTGTTTTTGCCATTGTCTTTGTTAAGCAGTTATATGGCGGACTCGGGCAAAATATTTTTAATCCGGCAATGGCCGCTTATGTGCTGCTGCTTATCTCATTCCCCGTGCAGATGACCACCTGGATCCCCGTACAGTCGCTACACCCTTTTTCACTGACATTGATGGACCAGATAAGCGCCCTGTTGACAGGTTTCACCCTGGATGGCTACACGGTTGCACAGCTCAGTGTCAGTATTGATGGTTTAACCATGGCAACGCCTCTGGATACAGCGCGCAATGCCTTGAATGGCGGTGCAACCATCAGCGAAATATTAAGCAGCCGTGAATATGACGCCTCGTCCTGGCAAGCTATTCGATGGGTCAACCTTGGCTTTTTAATCGGCGGGCTAATTTTATTGTATCAACGGGTTATTCAATGGCATATTCCCGTTGCTTTTTTAACCGGCATCAGCGTTTTTTCTTTTATCGCTTTCATCTACAATCCCGATCTTAATATTTCACCGCTTTTTCATCTTTTCTCCGGTGCCACTATGCTCGGGGCATTTTTTATCTTAAGCGATCCGGTGACGGCCTCGACCACCGTAAAAGGACGGCTTTTTTACGCTTTATTGATCGCATTGATTGTGGTGATTATCCGTAATATTGGCGGTTATCCGGATGCCGTAGCCTTTGCCGTATTGCTTGGCAATATGTGTGTTCCTTTTATCGATTATTACACGCAGCCCAAAGTATATGGGAGAGGTCACTAAAATGTTAACAAGTATCAGCCGTAACGCTTTTATACTCGCCGCATTTGCCATTGTCTGCACAGCAGCGATAGCAATTGTTAATGTGCTGAGCAAGCCTGTTATTGAGCAGCAGGAGCAAAAGGCACTGCTGAAAATAGTCAATCAGCTTATCCCCGCACAATCCTATAATAACGACCTTTTTGCCAGCTGTTTTACCGTTCGCGATGATGTTTTATTAGGTGAAGGAGAGTTACAAAAGGTCTTTCTCGCGAAAAAAGATAATCAAGCGGTGGCATTAATGTTAGAAGCCAGTAGTTTTCGCGGTTACGCAGGCGAGATAAAACTGGCTATCGGTATTTACGAAAATGGCCAGCTGGCAGGTGTACGGGTTATTAGCCATACCGAAACCCCGGGGCTGGGTGATAAAATTCAAGCCAATAAATCTGCCTGGATTTACTCTTTTAACAATAAATCTTATCAGCAGGCGCAAGATAAACGCTGGGATGTCAGTAAAAATGGCGGCGATTTCGATGCATTTACCGGGGCAACTATTACTCCGCGTGCTGTTATTTCAGCCGTTAAAAATGCCTTGATCTATTTTGAAAAGAATAAAGAGACGCTTTTTGAGCGCCAGGCAAACTGCGGAGAAGCCAATGAGTGAAACACAGAAAATCAGCATACAAGATGCGCATGAAAAAGAGACAAGTTCAGTTTACAAAGCACTAATCTGGCAGGGGTTATGGAAAAATAATCCCGGCATAGTACAGTTACTCGGGTTGTGCCCTCTGCTTGCTGTCACTAATACAGTCACCAATGCGCTGGGGTTGGCAATCGCGACACTGTTTGTTTTAGTCGCCTCAAACAGCCTGGTCTCGCTGCTCCGCTTTTATGTTCCGAAGACGATTCGCATCCCCATTTTTGTTATGATCATCGCCTCATTAGTTACCTGCGTACAACTGCTGATGAATGCATTTACCTATGAACTCTACCTTTCTCTGGGGATTTTCATCCCCTTGATTGTCACCAACTGTATTATTATTGGCCGGGCCGAGGCATTTGCCTCGAAAAATAGTGTTCAACATGCGGCCTTCGATGGTCTTATGATGGGACTGGGCTTTAGTGGCGTGCTTCTCTTATTGGGCGCCAGTCGGGAAGTGTTGGCACAAGGTACCCTGTTTGCCGGCATGGATGCCCTGTTAGGTCCTTGGGCAAAAGATTTTACTGTGGTCATTTATCACGCCGACAGTAGCTTTTTACTCGCAGCGCTGCCGCCCGGCGCGTTTATGATCATGGGCATGATCATTGCGTTGAAAAATGCCATTGACCAACGGGTTGCAAAGCAGTGAACAAAGAAAAACGACGGGAAATATTAACGCGCCTGCGCGCTAATAATCCGACACCACGAACCGAGCTAAATTACAGCTCCCCCTTTGAGTTATTGATTGCGGTTATTTTATCCGCGCAGGCAACCGATGTCAGCGTCAATAAGGCCACCGACAAGCTCTACCCGGTGGCCAACACCCCTGAAGCCATTGCCGCATTGGGCGTTGAAGGGTTAAAGCCCTATATAAAAACCATAGGTTTGTTTAACAGCAAAGCCGGCAATGTGATAAAAACCTGCAATATGCTTGTCGCCCTGCACAATAGCTTAGTACCCCAAAACAGAGAAGCATTGGAAGCCTTGCCGGGGGTCGGCAGAAAAACTGCAAATGTGGTTTTAAATACCGCATTCGGCTGGCCGACCATTGCCGTTGATACCCATATTTTCCGTGTTGCCAACCGCACTAAACTCGCAGTGGGAAAAAATGTCGATCAGGTTGAAGCCAAACTGTTAAAGGTGATCCCCGCTGAATTTAAGGTTGATGTGCATCATTGGCTTATTCTACACGGTCGCTATACCTGCATTGCCCGCAAACCTCGTTGCGGATCCTGTCTAATTGAAGACCTGTGCGAATATCAGGATAAAACTGAGGTTGACTAACTTAGAACTTGTGAGGGATGAGTATATTTGTCAACACAACTAGCGTTATTGTGATCATGACATTCTAGCTCGCACCCCATAGCGCCTTAGATTATTTACTCTAAAATTAGTGCTGTGAATGACTTTAGATAGGCACAAAAAAGGCTACCATTCGCTAGCCTCCAAAAAAAAGGCACATAACGGGTGTTATGGCAAATACAAAACAACACCTACAGATCGCTAGCTTATTATTATTTATATAGCTTTTCTATGCCCAACTTTCACTACTAAAACAATCATTTCAATACTATGAATCTCATCAAATAGGGCTAATAGATGAGCTACCGTTCGTGGCACTAGTCTCCGGTCAACTTAGTTGCCAAATCGAGAATATCGCCGACTAACGCCAATACTCCTGAAGCAGTTACCTCTTTGACCAAGGCCTGGTTCGGCATAGGAACTTCCGCCACAGCACATATTCTAAAGCATTAATCATCACAATCAGATCTGCTTCCTCTGCACTCAGTCTAGCTAATCGTTTGTTAAGCTTGCGCATCGTAGACCAACGCCAGCGCATTTTTATATTCAACAATCGGAAAAGCATCTATTGAAGACCTAGAGAATAGTCCTAAATTCTTGGGGAATTATTACAGGCGATTACACTGTGATGCTTGCTTGTTCAGAACAACCATTTTTTCATTGCATAAAAAAACACTAAGATAGTAAGAAAATTATCTATTTAAAGTCTTTTTTGTATAAGCATTAAAAATGTGAAGTGATGTTTACTTTTAAATATAAAAAAATGACTTTAACAAATAAAAGCACATTATTACAGGTGTAAAAATATTATTAACATCATTACCATACTGGAGACTAACATCATGTTAAAAATTCAACCTAAAAGAAAAACAGATCTTCTGATATTTTTTTCTTCTGTCGTATTGCTGGCGACTAGCGGGTGTACCACAAATATAAAAGCGAAGACAGAAGTGGCTAGCTGTTTACAGGAAAATAGCGCGATCGTATCCTATCAGAAGACTATCGATTCGACGGATCCCCGCATTGCCGAAGCATTGAAGGCATTTCCTAAAGGGGGGGATATCCATAATCACCTTTCTGGCTCTATCATGCCAGAAGATTTCATCGCCATGGGGGTTGTAGATGGTTACTGCTTCGATCCATCTACTTACACCATAACAAAGTCATGCTCCGCTGATACCAAGCACCTTTCCGAAGCAAGCCAAGCCGATACTGAAAATCTCAAAAAATCACTGTCAATGTACCAGTTTCCCTATGCTGATTCAGGCATGGACATTCAGGGAGGCCACGACCATTTCTTTTCAACATTTGGAAAATTCGGTGCTGTCTCAGGCACGAATCAAGGTCAGATGTTTGCCAAACTCCTAATGCAAGCGGCAGAAGATAATGTGACTTACGTCGAAACCATGATGTCCTTCGGGCACGATGATTACGACTCATTATATGCCACATTGACCAAGGCATATCCAAACTCTGCAGACTATAATAATCCAGAAAAATATCAAGGCATGCTTGCTGTACTCCAAAAGAACGGACTTCCCACGACAATTACCGAAGCTAAGCGTCAGATTGACCAATATGAACAGATAGCGAAAAATATTCTTGGCTGTGAACAAGCTGCCCCGAGTGCAGCCTGTCATGTTAAATACCGTATTCAGGGTGAAGTAAACCGCAACCCCAAAGCACCTCTAGGTCTTTCTCGCGTTTTTATTCAGGCTGCGATCAATTTTGAATTAGCCAAAGCCGACGAACGGGTTGTAGGCACTAACCTTGTGAGTGGAGAAGATCTAACAACATCAATGGAAGGATTTGACTCGCAGATGCAGATTTTTAGTTTTTTCAACAAAGCCTATCCAGATGTGAATATTGCTCTTCATGCCGGGGAGCTAACCCCTTGCTTTGTTGGTAAAAATAACCCAGCACTATTTGACCATTTGACTGGATCTATTAACGCTGGGGCGAAGCGGATTGGCCATGGTGTTTCATTCGAATACCTGACTGACGAACAAAAAGAAGCTATCGCAACTCAAATGAAAGAAAAGAACGTGCTTGTCGAAGTCCCAATGACCAGTAATGCACAAATTCTGGGAGTCACGGGAAGCGAACACCCTTTTCCACTGTATTTTCGACACTATAGTGTGCCAGCTGCTTTTGCAACAGATGATGAAGGCGTGTCGTACAACAACTTCACGAACGAGTGGATTTATGCCTACTCTGCTTACAACTTAAGCTACGACGAATTACTCACTCTGTCACGCAACAGTCTGCAATATAGTTTTCTATCAGGCGATCCACTCTGGGACAATTACCCTTCAGGTGAAATCAACGGTCAATGTGCAAAAGATAAACTGGGAATACTTCCCCAATCGGATGATTGTAAAGATTTTTTGAAAGGGAGCGACAAGGCGGCGCTGCAGTGGAAGCACGAAATAGAACTGAATACTTTTTCGAAAAAATACAAAGAGATATTTACAAATACGTTTCTCCATACAGCTAGCCAGTAAGACTTAACATTTCAGGAAATATGAGAGGAAAAAATACTGAAAAGGTTTTACAGACAATAAAGATGCATCGAAAGGGTCACTCCTTAAGGGGTGACTCGCATAGGTTTGACCGTGACAACTGTAGGGGTAACTTATTTGTTAGGGCAAAAGTAAAGGCCCAATTTATGCGTTTTTTTTATAAATCTAGTAACTTCCCCATAATTAACATCCAATCTGTAAAATAAATACCTTGATAAAAAGCGGAGTTTTTTTAATTAGCATTCATTCTAAGTCGCTTTGTGCCCCTTTGCGAGTTAGAAAGCTAAGTCTAATGAACTGAATGAAATTGTATTGTCCATCGGCAACAGATACTGGCGAAACCTGTTACGATAGACTCGATGAGTAACTTAAAAGTCTAGAACGGCAAGACAGCTATTTTTGTAAAGGATTTCGGGTTAAAAAGGCCTTGAATATTTGCTTAAAACCCTATGATTTACAAAACCATTATTTTCTGTAATTAATTTCTGTCAACTTAAACAACCCAAAGCCTATCAAAGCTCAAGCCTCACTCACTCACCCTCTGGATTAATTTATTTTTGGTGGATATAAACAAAATACAAAGATAAAACTGACGATTAATATGGCTGTGGATCCGCTGCAGCAATAGTACAG
>Ga0075011_10001166_pt1 | contig 14119 bp, 8 predicted proteins | sample TARM_MetaG_T_14_FD_72354 | JGI IMG/M metagenome (GOLD analysis project Ga0075011, IMG submission 72354) | Freshwater microbial communities from Pennsylvania, USA, analyzing microbe dynamics in response to fracking - TARM_MetaG_T_14 | ecosystem: Environmental > Aquatic > Freshwater > River...
GTTTAATTCCCGGTATTTATGATATACTGATTTCCGGTAGGGCTGATGATGAAAACGGAGAGTCATTTCTTATGAGTGGCAGCTTGGCAAAAGTGGCTATCTTGTCAGATAAAAAAATAGTAGAAATGCAGGCCGACGGAGTTAATATAAAGCCTCTTGTTTTTAGTGAAATATATTATTGTGGCTCTAAAACTCCCTTGAATTCAAACTGGTTTCGTGACCAGTTTTATGAGATTTACAATAATTCGCTGGAAGATATGTATTTAGACGGTTTATATTTTGCGAACTTGGTACCTACGGCCACAACGACTACAATTCCTACTTGGCCGGAAACAGACGGCAGTGATTATGTGTATGCCGACAGGGTATGGAAGATTCCGGGTAACGGAACTGATTATCCGTTAGCGCCTGGTGAATCATTCGTTATTGCCCAGTTTGCAGCCAATCAGCAATTAGACATTTATAATCCGACATCACCAATCAACTGTTATAATGCGGAGTTTGAATTTAATATGAATAATGCAAATTTCCCTGACCAGCCGGCTGCAGATATGCTCCATGTTTTCTACAATGGGAAATCGGATATAGGTACCGTTCCACAATATTTAACGCCTGTATTTGGAGGAGCTTATGTCATTTTCAAAGTTCCGGAAGGAGAGGTGTATGATCCTGTTGCTAATCTTGGTTTACAGACTAAAGATTTGTCGGGCAACTTATCAAAGACTGCTATTTATGCTAAAATCCCCATAAGGTATGTACTGGATGCTGTTGAAGCCGGAAGAAACGAAGCCGATATTCAACGGAAAAGAGTGGCGACTATTTTAGATGCCGGTATGACGTATGTGGGAAATACGTATATTGGTCAGGGAGTAGCCCGAAAGATGATTGGACAGAATGATAACGGGACTCCCATATTGCAAGATACCAATAATAGCACTGATGATTTTGAGAGAAACGTAATTCCTCAATTTCGCCGTCACGGGTCCCAAATGCCGGCATGGAACCATTCACTACAGGGAAAGTAACACGGATTAATTGAAATAGAGAATGATATGAAAAAATATATATTATTGAGAAATATGGTTGTTTCGTTGTTTATTGCCGGTGCATTTACCTCAATGAACGCGCAGCTGTTGAATACACCGGCTTCTTTAGAACTAATGAAGGAAAGTCAGATATGGAGGAATTCGGGAAATGCAGCCGGATTAATACTCGATGCTCCGGTGAAATATGGTGAGTTCAATATCAATTATACTACTTATACGGGTGATTTTCATCGCCCGCAACAAGCCAATAATGGTAATAATCTTGATTTCTTTACGGAAGGTGCTACATGGTTGAATAAAATATATGTTTGGGGACAGTTTGATTATTCCAGAGATAATCAGAAAGGTGTAAACTTTAAACAGTCAATCATAGACCCTTATCGTGGCATGCCGTATTATATAACTGATCTGAATGAAAGCAACTGGGAGAATCAATTTTATAACATGAGGTTTAAAGTGAATTTTCCGATAAGCAAGAAGATTTTCTTAGGACTTGATGGTAGTTATAATGTTGCTCAGGGCGCCAAGCAGCGAGATATTCGTACTACAAATTTATCTTATGCGCTGCGTGTGAAACCTGCCATTGTTTATACTCCCACGAAATCACATTATCTGGGGATTGGCATGAAGTATAGTAATTTTAAGGAGGAGGCTAACCCCGATATGGTTAATGCTTCTGATTATCAGAAGTATTATGAATTGTATGGACTAGGCACGGCTGTTGAGAATATAGGAAGCGGCAAAACGGTCAACTACATGGGCAACAATGTTGGGGGTAATGTACAATATGCTTATTATCATAATCGATTGAAAATATTGGCAGAAGGTTATTTCCTTTTTCAGGTTGAAGATGCCGAATTCTCTTTTACGCAACCTCAGAAATTTGGTACTGTCAGGAAGAATTCGTGGGGCAGCAATTTGTTCGTGCAATATAAAGGGGAGGATTTTTCTCATTACCTTGACATGAGTTATGCCGGCAGTAAAGCCGATGGTATACAATACATCAAACAAAATACTTCGAGTGACGGATGGCAGGTGCTACATAGCAATGTAAGGTCTGTTTATAAAGCTGATGAAGTAGCATTAAAGTATAGTTTGATTGCTAATAGGGGAGATGAATACAAGTGGCGTTTAGGTGCTCAGGTTCGCTATCAGGATAATGAAGATGAGTATATTTTGCCTCATTCAGTGAAGCAAGCCGAAAATTTATTATTCTCGGTGAATGGAAAAGTAAACCTGGCACTGTCTGAAGCACTAGAGCAAAGGTTATTGATAGGGCTCACGGCCGGATACAACAAAAATCTGTCGGGGGAATATCAATATAATGGCAATAACACAGATTTTTCAGTAGTAACCGACTTTGAACAGAATGATTTAAATTATCAGATTACTGATTTTTATCATTTGTCAGGTTCGGTAGGCTACTCGCAGAGAGTAAGCGAGAAATCGAAAACGGCTGTGCATATTGAAGGTTCTTTTCATTATCAGCATACTAAAGATTTTGATTTTGGGAACAGGAGTCTGTTCCGACTTTCATTGGGATGTAATTTTTAAATTAATTTAGATTGTCATGACAAATAGAACGTATTTATTTATAATCTTTTCGTTGTTTACATCTGTTGCCGGATATGCCAAAATTGTGATTAAGCCCGGCATCAAAAGTAAAACAACTTTTGCTATAGTTGTTGATAGTGTTAGTTACGCGAAAACGGCTCAGGATATGGAAGCCTATAAAAATGTGATTGAAAAAGATGGGCTGGGTACTTATATTTTTGCCGCTAATTGGCAATCACCCGATGAGATACGTCAGTTATTAATTGAATTGCATGGAGAAAAATCACCATTGGAGGGAGTTGTATTGGTTGGAGATATACCTATACCCATGATTAGAGATGCTCAGCATCTTACATCAGCTTTCAAAATGAATCAGCAACGCGATTGGAAATTGTCGAGTGTTGCATCTGACCGTTTTTACGATGATTTTGGGTTGACTTTTGACTTTATTCGGCGTGATAGTGTGAAAACGTTGTTTTACTACTATTCGTTGCGGCATGATTCTGAACAACGAATCCGATCGAATATTTATTCGGCCAGAATTAAACCATTAGAAAAAGGAAAAACTGATAAATACACTCAGTTAAGCAGGTACTTACGAAAAGTTGTTGCTGAGCGTAGCAAAGAACCGAATGTGCTTAATTACTTATCAATGGCTCGCGGTCATGGTTATAATTCGGAGTCGAAAGTCGCTTGGGCTGGTGAACAGATGGCTTTGAAGGAGCAATTTCCGGAACTGTTTAAAGCAGGTAACCGGGTTTCTTTTATGGATTTTGAATCAATTTGGCCCATGAAACCCGTATGGCTTGCAGAAATACAGCGCGATGAACTAGATGTTATGTTATTTCATCATCATGGTTCCAATGATGTTCAGTATGTAAATGGTTATAAAAACGGAAGCGATGTGAATACGTCTACTCAAAACATAAAACTGTATTTACGTAGTAAAATCAGAACTGCTGCAGAAAAAGGAAAAAATAAAGAGGAAGCAATTGATTATTATCAGAAATATTTGGATGTACCTCGTGCTTGGTGTGAGGAAGCATTTGATCCTGCTAAGGTGATGGAAGATTCGATCTATAATTTAGGTCTGGATATTCATGTGAATGATATTCTTCAGATAAAACCTAACGCACGCTTTGTGATGTTTGACGCTTGCTATAACGGTTCTTTCTATGAAGACGAATATATAGCAGGGGCCTACTTATTTAACGATGGACATACGCTTGTTGCTCAGGGGAATACAGTCAATGCCATTCAAGATAAGTGGCCTGATGAGTTCTTGGGGCTATTAAATGCAGGCCTTCGCGTGGGGCTTTGGGGAAAGCAGGTGCATTATCTTGAAACACATATATTGGGTGATCCTACTTATCATTTTGCGAATCGATCAACGGTAAATTTCGACGTTAATCATGCTTTAACTACTTATGAAGCTGATAACAAATATTGGTTGAAAATGGTCAAACACCCGAATGCTGATATGCAGGCAATGGCTCTTAAAAGGCTTTATGAGAATGCCTATGAAAAGATATCTCAACTGTTGTGTGATGTTTATTTCTCTTCAGAAAGTTTTGTTGTCAGAATGGAGGCTATGCATTTACTTGTATTGGTTGATGACGCAAATACGATTAAGGTTCTTAGTGCGGCGGTGGATGATAGTTATGAACTAATTAGGCGCTTTGCCGTTGAGTACATAGCAGAAAATGGTTCCGATCAGTTGATCCCTGCTTTTGTGAAGAGCTTTTTTGTTGATAATGTATCGGAACGTGTACGTTTTAAGCAGCAACAATCTGTTTTGTTTTTGAATCCGGATTTGTTAATTAAAGAAATGCAGAATCAAAGATTAAGCCATCCTTTTTATAGCGATGAGGTGGTTGACTCCTTGATTAAGAGTATTGAATCGAATGAAAAGTCGGTGCAAGATGATTTGGAACTCATTCTTGATAGCATTACACCTGTGAAGAAAAAACGTTCTGAAATTAGCATTTTCCGTAACCGCCCTATAGCGGTAGCGATTAAACCTTTAGTTTCTTTTATGCTCGATAATTCACGCGACATAGATTTGAGGATTCAAATAGCAGAAGTACTCGGATGGTATCACAACTCTTCTAATAAAGCTCAAGTAGTGGAAGGATTGCAGCAGTTGCTAACTCTGACTGATAATCAACAGCTAAAGGCTGAGGGTAAGAAGAGCATCAGGCGACTGACCAGATAGGCTTTTTAGCCACGAAAGTAGACATTGACGGCCTGACTTTCGTGGCGATTATCTAATATATCCCTCCTGTTCATATCCTCGTCTGTAGTGATGAATCATTTCGATGAGTCGTTTCAGTCGTTCATCTGATACATTCATGAGTCGATAACGACATTGCTTTTCATAGAGAAGACGATTACCACTTTGCAAACGTTGTTCTATGTCTTCGGGAATAAAGAATTCGGCTCTTACTCCTAAATGGGTATAGAATTCATTTAGAAAGATATTAATTCCTGCTAGGTCGAAATCACCGAAATGGATATAACGGTTCGGGATGCTCTGTAACCAAGTGCGCAAATCGGCTGAGTAAGGGTAGCGGGAAACAAACAATACTTGCAAATTGGGGAAAAGGTATTGCAGTTTGCGAATCTGTTGAAAATTCTCACTGTTTTCCATGCCTACCACCACTACTTCTGATGGAATGCGGAAGTGTTCGTAGTCTTCAATAAAGAAAGAAGTGCCTAGGGGCGGAGAAATAACGAATGTTTCTTCTTGCAGAGTTGCATGAATGGGTGCGTAGCTATTCACCAAGAAACCTTTGAATACATGTGATTTTCGCAGCTTAGAGTTTCCTGCTCTTGTCACTTGCTCCGAACGGGAAACTTCAGTTTCGCGTGTTTTCACTTCGATCCATTGCTCAAGGTCTTGTATATCATAGTTTTGTGCCAGAAACATTCGTAACCCTTGGGCGTTCAATAATCGGAATGAACCTCTGCGAGAGGCTGCCGTGAGAATACCTTCTTCTGCCAACTCCACTCCCAAAAAATAGGGGAAATTACTATAAATAACTTTTCCACCCTCTAAGAGATGAAGTAATCTGCGAGCTACGCTTAATGTAAGGTCTTCTTTCTTCATTCATTATTCTTTTGATGATATGTCAACAAAGGCACCACTTGTGTGTTTGATTGTCCATCTTTGCTTAGTAGATAAGTGTAACGATAATCCTCCACATTATAGGTGGTGGGTGAACTGTTTACCAGTAAGATATTTCGGCAGTTGGCAAAGTCAAGAATACCTTTCACATTATTGGGATGAAGTTTACCTATTTCATCCATCATGCAATGAATCTTGAAATCACCGAACTTACGCGATGCTTTTTCCTTGAAGACATTGATGAGCATGATGTTTACCATTGCTTTCACCAGAATGTCCGTTCCATCAGATCCAACATTGGCTATCTTCTCTACCCAACCCGTATCATTGTCATTTTCTTTCACTTTGAATTCCAACTTGAAGGTGTCGGCCAGTGCTAATCGTTTCCTGCCCGGATCTTCTAGCAATGATTTCATAAATGCCAATAGATAGCGAACGGCAGTTGCGTTGACATCCTCACGGGAGACTTGTGAAAAAAGATCAACTTCTCCCATATTATATTGATTTTCGTCGCTGAAACGTTTAATTTCAAGCAATAACTGCATCAATCGGTCGCTACTTTGCAATGGACGAAGGGCTATTTCCTTGATGACACCTGCAAAGTTTCGTTCTACAAAGTCATTATTGATGGCGCTAATGGTGCGGTGTATTTCGCTTTCGTTCCGCATCAAATCGCCCACTTCTTTCGATATGCGGCGGATGATGTCTGTATAACGCTCGCTAATATGCTTCTGATAGTCGGAAATTTTATCGTTATCCACAAACTCGCAGAGATTGGAGGCGAAATCGTAGTAATCTTGTTCGGTAATCAGTTCCGTGCGAAAGTGGAAGGTGTTTTTGGGTGAGAAGTTTCCGTTGAACTGAATCACCGCTTTCTTAAATTCTTCTGTTTTCCGGTTGGTGGAGACGATGAGAGACATCAACTCGTCAACCAAAATCCGGCAGGTTTTGCGGGTGAACTTCTCTCCCACTTCCATAGAGTAGGAGGGGCAGAAAGTATCATCCTTTCGAAATTTATCCACAGCTTCCAGCCCTTGTTCCAGTTTCTCCAGATATTGACGGATGCTGATAAGTTGAGTCTCTATCTCTTTCAGTTCATTTTGCAGTTTCTCTTTCTTCAACGTATATCGCTCGTCTACTGCTGCAAGTTTGGCATCCAATTCTTTCTTCCGGTTTCGAATAGAAGATTCTTGGTCGAAAAGTAGTGCTTTGTCTTGCAGGTAAAGGGTGACATGTGCGCGGTTCTGTTTGATGTAGTCTAGCTCCTGGCGAATATCCGATATTTGCTGATCATATTTGCGGATGGTCCTGGTATCAGCTCCTTTCCCGTTTAATTCTAATTCTTTAGCATGAATAAATTCTTGTTTGCGCTCTTCCTTTTGCAGCACAAGGTAATCTCTTTCTTTCTGAATGTCTGCTGAAAATTGATCCAGCTCTTGTTGCAAGCTGGCATTGGCTTCTTTATAGTTCTTCTGACAAATCTTTAGTTGTTTCTCACGTTCGATTTGTCGTTTAGTTTTTTCTTCTTCAGCCAGCATTAGCCGATGGGTAGTTTCGTGCACGTCCGATTGCAACTCTGCTGTGCGAGTGTTCTTCCAATCGATCTCCCGAGTATTCCAGGAAACCAAGTCTGCCTGCACATTCTTCAGTTGATTAGGAATCTGCTGACGTTCGGCTTCCATTAAGTGTTGCACGTCCGAAATCTCACGTAACTGTTTGGAATATTTCTTTTCGAGTGCAGCCACTGTCAGCAAACTTTCTTCGGATAATCGGGTAATTTTATCTGTACACGTCTGCCGGTCGGTTTGCAACGTTGTACGTTCCAGTTTCAGTTCTTCGGGAGTGCGAATGATGCGGTCTATGGCATTTAGTTGCAGAGATACACCAAATAGCGTTGAATCTTTGGTATTGGTCAAGACCGGAGCTAACTCACTATTATATAAGATAGATTCTTCGTCTGCCACCTTACCTATGGTTGTTTGCCAACTAGGCTTATGCTGGTCTAGCCATTCGCACAAAGAACCTTTTCGCTTTTCGATCAGTGAATCCAGAGCCTGTATTTTTTCTTCGATGGCAGAGCGTTCTTGACGAATAACTTCTGTACGGGTCTGATAGTCTCGCTCCAATTCTTTCCGCTCCCATTCACCTTCTTTTCTGAGGCTGTTGGCTTTCATCTGTTGCTGCTGAATCTTTGCTTCCAAGTCTCTATCTCGTTTGTGAAGGTCGTTTATGCTTTCTTCGCAATAAATTATTTCTTTACGATGGGGATGCTCGTATGTGAGTTTTTGGAGTTTCAAGTTCCATTGTGCCTGTTCGTCACGCAGTTGCTGTAACTGGTTGGAAACAAGCTCTATTTTCTCTTCGTGAGCGGTATGTACGTTTCGTTCGTCAACACTCAATTGTTGCATCAAGGCTTCACGTTTGCTACCTATTTCAGATTGTTTCTCCAGTATTCGAGATTGCAAAGCATTGGTTGACAAGCGAAAATCAGTTTCTAGTTTATCAAGAAGTAAATGATATTTAGCTAACACGTCGTCATACGCTCTGGTTAGTTCTGCCTTTAGAGCTCGTACTCGTTCTTGCTCTTCAACAAGCAAATCTTCGCGAGACACGCGGTGAATGACTTCTTCTATTTGAATTCGGTCGTAGTGCTGACGCTTTTCACGAATTTGCTTCAACTTGTCGTTTTGTAGGCTGATATCGGAAATAAGTTTATCTCGTTCTTCTTTGTATTTTTGATTGAGTTCGCCCATCAAGCGCTGGTGGCGTTCTTGCTCTGATTTCTTTTTGCCGATTTCCTCTTTCACATGTGGAATCTCCTCCACGGTTTTTTTTTGAGCAAAGTTCAATTCCGCACACCCCTCGTCAATTTGTTTATGCGTATAGATAAGACTTCGGTAGGCATCCATCACTTTCTGCGCCATTTTTCGGATGGGGATTTCTCCATTTTTGTTCTTCTCAAACCAGATCATAACGTCCCGATATTCTTGATCGAACTCTTTAATTTGGCTCCGATAGAAATCCAGATCTACTGATATGTCTTCATCGCTCATGGAACGGATAATGGTGTCTTTAATGAAATCGGCATCCAACTTTGAATTGAGAAAGACGTTCTGAATTGTACGGGGAATGTTCTGATACTTCGTGCTCTCTACAATGGCGAACTTGCGATAAGGAATCATCTCTTGTTTGCGATTATTGCCGAAGATGATGTCGCGATATGTTTCGTAATTCGTCACCTGTGGTGTGATTTGCACTTTACTACCCACCTGCTCGCGAACACGCCCCCATTCGGCATAGACTTCATTTCGATTACTAATGAACCACTCCTTAGCGAAAGGTGCATCAATAAAACGGAAGGAGGCTCTTCCTTGCGATTTAGCTGCTACCACACAGTAGGCTCCATTTTCGCGCATCACCTCATAAATAATGTAGGAGTTGGCATAAGGAAAATAGAAACTATCGAAGTTTTTCTTTTCCTTAGGAATGCCCAGTTTTAGTTTGTCGGCATTATAGAAGAAGAGCAAAGCACGGAGTAACGTACTTTTACCTACTCCTTGTGTGCCAATGAAGTGCACATTACCATCTAGCCTCACTTCGGAGTAAGGGATGTGGGCACTATTCAGAAAGATTATCTTATTCAGGTATCTCATCTTGCACCTCCTCTGCTATAGTGATACTATTAATTAAGTCTTCTAGATAATGGAAGGCGGTGAGTACTTTGTAGGTACCGTCTAATTCGTTCTCCTTCTCTACTAGTCCCATTTTTTCGAGTTCAGAAATTAGTTTGCTTACTACCTCATCGTGCTTCTTTTTGTCGGAGAAAAGTTTAGACGCTTTTTCTTTGAGTTCCATGTCGCAACTTATCTGAATTTCGATGTCGGCAGCACGAAAGAGAAAACCGGGACCGAAGGCGGAGTGAAAGGTTTTCAAGAAACTCAAGTAATCTATCCAGCGTTGAGCGGCTTCTAACTTACGTTCCAAATCGACTTTAACTTCTCGGCGGGAGAAGTAATAATATCCATCACCACTCTCCAGATAGAAACCGATGCCTTTGTAGTAGTCGTAATAATCGGATAGTCCTTCTTCGATGGCATCATAGTATCGCTTCATTTGAGTAGAAATGCTGTTGGAGGAGATAAATCCGCCTTTGCTGAGTATATTGAATATTTCTTCGGTATATTTCATAATAGATAGGGGGTTATCGGGCATAAATTAATGGGTATTCGACTTCGCCAGAAGTTTCATAACAGTCAGTGAAGAGAAGCTCGTCGGCATACTGCGATGCCAGTTGGCAGAAGTAAACTAGGCGTTCGTTAAGATCAACCCTTTTTCTGTATTTGTAATTTATTACAAAGTAAAATAAATGGTTGCCGGATGCCATGAAAGCATTATGTACTTCTTGCAGGTTTACAGTATCAATCTGTTGAGCTTGTGCATTTAGGTAGCCTTCGGGAATGGCTTCTGCCAATAGTCGCGAACCTTTGAATTTATTCTTCTGGCGATTGGCTAGTTTCTTGATTAACTCAAAAGCTTCATCGGAGGTACGAAGTGTGTCAATAGAAAGCTTGATGCGGTAACTTGCCTGTGGCTCTATCCAAACGGGGTTTTTCTGCGACATCAATTGGCGAATGTTGGTGTTCTCTTCCAGCAGAAACTGTTCACTTAGGTATTTTAGTTTCTTCACTTTCTCGAAGATTCGATTTTGATAATCTATCAAGTTCAAATAGTGGATAATCTGTTTCTGTATTTCGAGCAGGTTATGGTAAGAGTCGTTCAGCTGAAGTTTTACGTCACTCACTACGTTGCGCATCTGCACATCCATTGCAACATGGAAGAAGGTAGGCTGCTGATGGTCTAGTAACTCTTCACTTTTACGAATAAGCAAGGCGATGTTGTTTCTCTTTTCGTCGAGCCGAACGAGCTTGGCTTTCTTTATTTGATAGTTTGGCTCGTTTTTATAGGTATTATCCATGTTTCTTTTCAGGTCCATTACATTTCGGACGGTGGTGAGGGCAATGTTCTTTAAGCAACGTTTCACTTCGCGCTGATAGTTATACTTTCGTTGTTCATTGGTCTCTTTGAGGTAGTAATCGATATTTTCGTTCAGCTGTGTCAAGTACTCTTGTACAAACGATACATTGATTTCTTCGTTAACCTCAAGCACATCTTCGAAGAACTTCAGGTAGATGTCCTCCATCTCCAAGAAGTCGCCCGTGTCTCTAATAACACCATAATCTATCAGGAAACGGATACGTTCTTCCTTATACTCCGTCATAGCAAGTGCATAATCGTAGCGAAAAGAGAGTGATTTTCGTTTCGAAAACATTTCTTTCAGAAGTTCCTTTTCCCGATCAAGGCTCTTTACCAGTTCTTCTATGGAACGGAATGTATGATTCATCGCAATTTAGGGTTTCTTCAGTTTCTAATTATTTCCCACCTGCAAGCAGCTTTCCAAACATATTTAAAATACCTGCAACGCTCTCTTTGTTTGCTACCGGAATCCGAAGTACCGTTTGCCCGGTTTCTTTATCTTCCTCCACAATGGAGTCTACTAATTGGCGGGTAGCTTCCGGTGAACTGAGTGTATGTGCCAGTCCGCTTAGGAATAACATGCCTTGTTGTACCAATTGCTCCGGATTTTCGGCTATATTCGTTGTTAGTGATGCGTTGGTTTTCTCATGATCAGTAGGTGTTTCTTCTTCTTCTGACTCCACATTAGTTCCCTTTTTTTTCAGTTCCTCATGATCATCTGATGCGAGGTTGCTGCCGGCTTCCGGAGTATTTGTATCTGTAAAGTCGGACATAGCTTTGATATTGTTCATTATCTTTTCCAGCTTGCTGTCTTCGAGGAAGATGGTGTCTTCACCGTTGTCTAGAATGCCTTCGAACAAAGAAGTCTTAAAGTTGAGTGTTGACAGCATTCTCTCTTCTATTGTCTGACTGGCAACTAGGTTTATGACTTGTATGTTATTCTTCTGTCCAATGCGATAAATACGCGCAATACGTTGTTCCAAGATAGCCGGATTCCAAGGTAGGTCAAGATTGATAAGGACAGAAGCTGCCTGCAGGTTAAGTCCGGTGCTTCCGGCATCGGTTGACAGGAATACACGACTTTCGGGCAGTTCGGTGAAGTTTTCCGTCAACTTCCTTCTTGTTTCCGAGGGTACTCCACCATGCAGGTATTCATAGCGAACACCCATCTGGTCCAATTCTGCAGCAATCAGACGAGCCATTCGTTCCCATTGACTGAAGATAACCACTTTCTCGTTTCCACTCTCGAAGATGTTTGTCAGAATGTTGATGGTCTCCTCTATTTTAGTATCGTGGCGAGTTTTCTGGTCTAAGATATAAGTACTGTCGCACAGCATTCGCATTTGGTTAAGCATCAGCAATAGGCGTTTCCTGTCTTTTTCACTCAAAAAGCGAGTTTTAGTCCACTTATAGACTAGTTGCGACACGATAACCTGACACTCTTCATGCATATCGCGTTGCTGCTTGGTCATTGGAACAAACAATACTTTATCCATCCGCTGTGGTAATTGTAAAGCGACCTCTTTCTTACGCCGACGAATAAGCACATGCTTCATCTGCTCACCAATGGCATTCAGGTTCTTATAACTGATAATTTTACCGGTATCGGATTTCACCACTGCCTGATCCATAAACTGATAATAGGGTCCTAGGCAATACTGATCTACAAATTGCACGATCGAGTAGAGTTCTTCTAGTTTATTTTCTAGTGGAGTTCCTGAAAGTACAACTGCGTAATCCGACTCAATGTGTCGTGCGGCTTTCGAAATTTGGGTATTCCAGTTTTTTAGACGCTGTACTTCGTCCATAATTAAGAAGTCTGTATGCATTGATTTCAGTATTTTGATATCATTGCAAACACTGTTATAAGAAACTATTTTGTAGAACCCTTCCGCAGAATTATATTGTTTTTTCCGGGATAAGTGATTTCCTTCAATAACTACGGCGGTAGCATCTGTAAATCGTTCAATCTCTTTTTTCCACTGATACTTTAATGAAGTCGGACAAACAATCAAAACGGAAGAGATGAAATGACACTTACGCATCAACTCTGCCGTGCCGATAGCCTGAATAGTCTTTCCTAAGCCCATTTCATCTGCTATAATGGATTTCCCGGCGCGGAAAGCGAACCGTATTCCTTCCTTCTGATAAGGATAGAGCTGGGTTTTTAGAAGTACGTCCAGTTTCTCGTCAGATGCATAGTCTTGGGCAAGGTATTTCCGATTTTGTTCATCACGCTTCTCCAAAATAAAACTCAACGCATCGGGATACCAACGGAAAGTATTATTTAGTCGGATAGCACTACGCAGAAAATCATTGATTGAATGGATTGCTTGGGGGCGCATTTCACCATCGGGCGTAAAATAGGGTACTGCCAATTGGCGGAATTCTTCTTCATTATCTGTTCCTATGCGGAGACGTACTTTTCGTTCGTTCTCGTAAGACAGATAAACAGATGTGTAAGGAGGTATTGTTCTGCATACTCGCTGATTATTCTCTTTAAGCCAATATTTCAATGCCTCCAGATGTTTACAAGTACCAAGTTGGCTGGTCTTGAAGTCCATGCACGAGCAGTAGTTCCAAGAACAGTTTTCTCCTCTATATACTACACGGTATTCATTTTTAGTAACAGGATTAGTTACAGAATAATAACCGGGATGCTCTTTCCGATTCGTTTCTTCTATAGTGAAGTGCTCTTTTAGAGCAGCTTGTTTGCGCAAGGCTATTTGCCATTGTTGTAATGTCATGTTTTCTGGCTTGTAATGATATGACACTTTGGCCGTAGTCTCCTTGATGGTCTTAGATGTTTTCTTTTTGCCTTCCATTAGTGAGTCTTTTTATGATTTAAAATAGATTCACAAGTGAGAAAATAGATTCCTCGCCTTATTTGATTTCAAAAGTAAGAGATATTTTCTAAATTTTCATAATGAAAAAAGGAAAAAGTAGATTAATTAAGTGTTTAAATGCGCCTGAATATAATATTGCCATATTTTTAGGTTTTATCGTGCGCATATTTTTTCGGCTAAGTAATGGTTGGAGTACATTAGTTATTTGTGTCACTTGTGTTTCTTTTGTTCATCCCACATATATTCTGCCTATCTCTTTGTACAGGTAAGACCCTGATTTTTCAAACAGGTATACAAATCATTGTTTGATTAAGAAAGTATAGACCTACGCGTTAAATGATTATAGAAATGTTTGGGTAATATTGAGAAACATACAATTGACACATCCCTCGTTTTGGCATTAACAAAAAGGATGGAAATTTTCGCTGATTAGACACACAAAAGGATGCTTTTTTCTTATTCTAAGCAATTTGTCACGAAAAAACGTTAACACATTGCTCTCTTTTCATATA
>Ga0075011_10001167_pt1 | contig 14117 bp, 8 predicted proteins | sample TARM_MetaG_T_14_FD_72354 | JGI IMG/M metagenome (GOLD analysis project Ga0075011, IMG submission 72354) | Freshwater microbial communities from Pennsylvania, USA, analyzing microbe dynamics in response to fracking - TARM_MetaG_T_14 | ecosystem: Environmental > Aquatic > Freshwater > River...
ATACAATGATGTCTGCCAATCCGAAAGTCCCGGCTTTAACGGTGACATCTGTCGGTTTAGGACACTGGGCGCTGGGCGGGTACATCCCGAATTACAGAAATATTGGTGCTGATCTTGCCCAGGATGTTGTTAATGTTCTAAAAGAGAATAACAAAAGCAAATCGCTAAAGGCAGAAATTATTCCCAATTCTTATTCCTTCGATGCAAAGAAATTAGACGAAAAGAAGATAAGCAAAGAATCGCTCCCCCCCCTTTCAACCTTTGTAAACGTAAAGGAATCTCCGTTAATCGAGTACAAATATGAGATACTGCTCACTATAACTATTTTTTTATGTCTATTCAGCCTCACAGGTCTCTACTTTTACATTCGCACCAAAGGGCTGAAAGATCACTTACAGGATGTTGAAAAGGACAATCTGATTATTCTAAACAATATTAAATCATCTATTAAGTTTGTAACTCCTCAGTTTAATGTAAAATGGAGCAACCAGGTTCCTTTCTTTTGCCGTTCCATAGATGGAGAAAAATACAGTTGTCTGGCATCAGGATCCCTTGAAGACTTCTGTCCAAACTGTCCAATAACCAGTGCTATTAAAGCTAAAAAGGAATCGGAAGTGATTAATGAGTTTCCCAACAAACAATTTGTTAGGATATTTGCCAATCCCGTTATAGATAATAATTCTAATTTAATGGGTGTTGTTGTTAAAGCGGAAGACGTTTCAGAACAAATGCGAATTGAAAACGAACTGCGTAAGGCAAAAGAGCATGCCGAAGAATCCGACAGGTTAAAGTCGGCATTTCTTGCTAATATGAGTCACGAGATCCGTACACCACTTAACGCGATTGTTGGTTTTTCAGAATTGCTCGCCTCGGCGGACGAGCAACAAGAAAAAGATGAGTACGTAAATATCATCAATAACAATAACGAAGTTCTGTTACAATTAATAAATGACATTCTGGATCTTGCCAAAATTGAAGCAGGGACTCTCGAATTTGCATTCATGGACGTTGATATCAATAAATTGCTTTCAGACATAGAACAGAGCTACAGACTCAAAGTTGATCAGCAGGTTAAGCTTGTCTTCGAAGAAAAAGAACCGCGATGTATAATCAGGACTGACAAAAACCGAATATTGCAAGTAATTACAAACTTTATTAACAATGCCATCAAGTTTACAAACGAAGGAAGTATTGAGTTTGGTTACCACATACTCAATAATGAAATCTATTTCTACGTATCCGATACCGGATGTGGTATTGCACAGAAAGAAGCCCGAAAAGTTTTTCAACGCTTTGTTAAACTAAACAGCTTTTCTCAGGGAACAGGACTTGGGCTCTCCATCTGCCAGATGATTGTTGAACGCTTAGGAGGAAAGATAGGCGTTAATTCTGAAGAAAGAAAAGGTTCAACTTTTTGGTTTACTTTACCCTATAATCCTGTTGAAAAGGATATGCTGGAATCTTCCATTAATCCTGCAAGCGCCATCTTATCTGAGAAAATGGCCACCTTGTTAATCGCTGAAGATAATGAAAGTAACTTCAGGCTCTATGCCGCCATGCTGAAAAAGTATAAAGTATTTCATGCCAGAAACGGGAAAGAGGCTATAAAACTTTACAAAGAAAACAACCCCGATCTTATCTTAATGGATATCAAGATGCCAGAAATGGACGGGTACGAGGTAACGTCCGTTATCCGTCAGGAAAACAAAGCCATACCCATAATTGCTGTAACGGCTTTTGCTTTTGGAGAAGACGAACAACGTATCATGAAAAGTGGGTTTAATGCTTATTTATCCAAACCAATTAAAAAAGAAGAACTACACAAAACCATTCATGAACAATTAATTAAACACATCTACTCTGTATAAATCATCTTCTTTGTCATCCCCCCATCTATAACGATATTTTGTCCATTGATAAAATCGTTCTCAGGAGCACATAAAAACAGGCAAGCGCGGGCAATATCATTTGGGGAACCTACCCTGCCTGATGGATGTTGTTTATGATCTGTTTGGGATAGAGAACTGTAAGACTCATTCTGTATCCAGCCCGGACTAACACAATTTACTGTAATAGCATACTCGCTGAACGACAATGCAAGGGCATGAGTAAGCGAAACAATTCCTCCTTTGGAGGCAGCATACCCTTCGGAGCCAGGTTCACTCATCAAGTAGCGTGTAGAAGCTATATTCACAATGCGACCGTACCTTTTCTTTCCTTCCTCCGTATTACGCTGTACTGCTAATGCCTGAGATGTTATAAACACCGGACGAAGATTGGTCGCAATAACACGGTCGAATTGTTCCAGTGAAGTTTCAGTTAGCGGAGAGAAAAGACTTACTCCCACATTGTTGATAATAATATCCAATGTTCCCCAACGCTGAAACAATAAATCCATCACCTCAAGCAAACGAGTGGCATCCGTTACATCAACTTTATAGAAAAGAGCCATTCCCGAAAGTTCATTACGCAACTGCTCTCCCGCCTCTTTGTCGTAATCGCAAAAGGCTACTTTGGCTCCCGCATTGGCAAATAAGCAAACGATGGCACGTCCAATGCCTTTTGCTCCACCGGTTACAAACACATACTTTCCTGCTAATTCTTCCATAAACGACTAACTTACTATATCCGGTAATAAAACAATTCAACATCCAACTAATGTTGCGGAAAACACAAACAAAAAAAAAGGAAGCGAAGAAATATCTCTTCCAAGACACTTCTTCGCTTCTTTCCTATTTAGCAAATATCCTTAGTAAGGTTTGAAACCGATAATCCGGCGAACTTCCTGTATGGTTTTCGATGCACTTTCGCGGGCTTTTTCTGCCCCAAGACGGGCAACCTTATCCATATATTCGGTATTGGAAGCAATATCCTGAATGCGTTCGCGTATCGGAGAGCAAAACATATTTATATCTTCAGCAAGTTGCTTCTTCAAATCACCGTAGCGAATTTCGCACGTTGCATACTTTTCGTTGAAGTAATTATAGGTGTCTTGAGAAGAAACAATCTCCATCATAGTAAACAAGTTTCCAATAGCTTCGGGCTTTTCACTATTCGGTACAGTAGGACCGGAATCGGTAACAGCCTTCATCACCTTCTTCTTGATTGTCTTTTCGTCGTCGATAAGATAAATAGCATTCCCTTCCGATTTACCCATCTTTCCGGAACCATCGAGACCAGGAACCTTAACAGCCTTATTTGATAACGAGAAAGAAGCTGGTTCAGGGAAATAATCCACGCCATAAAATGTATTGAAACGACGAGCAAACTTACGTGCCATTTCCATATTTTGCTCCTGATCTTTTCCAACTGGCACCTTAGCCGCTTTATGAATAATAATATCCGAAGCCATAAGCGTTGGGTAAGTAAGAAGTCCTGCATTTACATTTTCAGGTTGCTTACGCGCTTTTTCTTTAAAAGAAGTTGTCCGCTCCAACTCTCCCAGATAAGCATTCATATTCAGATACAAATATAATTCCAACACTTCGCGCACATCACTCTGTACATATATAGTAGCCTTCTCGGGATCAATTCCGCAAGCTAAATATTCAGCTAAAATTTTCCGAACACCGCTTACGATATTATCCGGATGAGGATGAGTGGTCAGTGAGTGCCAGTCTGCAATGAAGAAAAAGCAATTATACTCATTCTGCATCTGCAGAAAACTTTTTACTGCCCCAAAATAGTTACCCAGGTGCAGGTTTCCAGTTGGCCTGATGCCACTTACTACTGTTTCCATATCTTGATTCTTGGTTTGTTATTCTTATAATCGGAGGGCAAAGTTACAAAATTTTACAGAGTATCTTGCAAAAAATAAGTTGCCCCAAGTAGATAAATAGTAGACAATTGTGAATAATTAAACAAAGAGCAGGAATTAGACGGTACAGTTCGGTTCATTTCTCTGTTTTTGGACATATATCTTGTTTATATTGCATGCGTTAGTTACTTTTACTAACGCATTTTTTTGTCCTTTCAAAACACGAAACATTCTATGAACAATATATTAATAAACAAAACAATCAAATTATTATGGCAAAATGCGGAATGAAAAAAGTGATTGTGCTGGGATCGGGCGCCCTTAAAATTGGCCAGGCAGGAGAATTTGACTATTCAGGTTCTCAGGCTCTTAAGGCGCTAAAAGAAGAGGGCATCAGCACGGTGTTACTTAATCCCAACATTGCAACGATTCAGACTTCGGAAGGAATCGCAGACAAAGTCTACTTCTTGCCGATCACGCCTTACTTTGTTGAAGAAGTGATTAAGAAGGAACAACCGGATGGAATTCTACTGGCTTTTGGCGGACAGACAGCTCTGAATTGCGGAACAGAGCTTTACTTAAGCGGTACACTGGCACAATACGGGGTTAAAGTACTTGGTACTTCGGTAGAGGCAATCATGAATACCGAAGATCGCGACTTGTTTGTAAAGAAGCTGACTGAAGTTGATGTTAGAACTCCGGTTAGTCAGGCTGTAGAAACAATGGATGATGCCGTTGCTGCGGCTTATCGTATTGGTTTCCCTATCATGATTCGCTCTGCTTATGCATTAGGCGGCATGGGTAGCGGGATTTGTGCCGACGAAGCCGAATTACGTACTTTGGCAGAAAGTGCCTTTGCTTATTCTAAACAGATTTTGGTGGAAGAGTCGCTGAAGGGTTGGAAAGAGATCGAATTTGAGATTATACGCGACCATAAGGACCATTGCTTTACTGTGGTAAGTATGGAAAACGTAGATCCTCTGGGTGTACACACCGGCGAAAGTATCGTGGTTGCTCCTACTTGTTCGCTTAACGAAGATGAGTTAGACTTATTAAAGGGACTTTCTATCAAAACCGTTCGTCACCTGGGTATCGTGGGCGAGTGTAATATTCAGTTCGCTTTCAATTCCTATACGAACGACTACCGTGTAATCGAGATTAATGCCCGCCTCAGCCGTTCGTCGGCGCTGGCTTCCAAGGCAAGTGGTTATCCTTTGGCTTTCGTTGCAGCTAAACTGGCCTTAGGCTACAGTCTGGACGAGATAGGCGAAATGGGTACTCCAAACTCGGCTTACAAAGCTCCGGAAGTTGATTACATTATTGCGAAAATACCTCGCTGGGACTTAACCAAGTTCGAAGGAGTATCGCGTCAGATTGGTTCAAGCATGAAGTCTGTGGGCGAAATCATGTCTATCGGAAAGAGTTTCGAGGAGATTATGCAAAAAGGCCTTCGTATGATCGGTCAGGGAATGCATGGATTTGTTGGCAACAACGACCTCGAATTTGATGACCTGGACGAAGAACTGGCCAATCCCACCGACTTACGTATCTTTGCCATTGCAAAGGCTTTCGAACAAGGATATACGGTGGATCGCATTTACGAGCTTTCAAAAATAAATCCGTGGTTCCTTAATAAGCTTAAGAATATTGACGACTTCCGCAAGGTGCTGGAGGGATACGATAAAATAGAAGCTCTACCTGTTGAGACATTAAAAGAAGCTAAACGGTTGGGATTTTCGGACTTCCAGATTGCCCGTTTCGTAGAAAAGCCTACAGGTAATATGGAAAAAGAAAACCTGAAAGTGCGTGCGCTGCGTAAAAAAATGGGCATTCTTCCCAGTGTAAAACGTATAAATACCATTGCATCGGAGCATCCGGACCTCACCAACTATCTCTATCTTACTTATGATGGTTCAGAGCATGCGATTCCTTACTACCCGAACGACAAAAGTGTGGTTATTTTAGGATCGGGGGCTTATCGTATCGGGAGCTCGGTAGAATTTGACTGGTGTTCGGTTAATGCGGCACAAACTGCACGAAAGCTGGGTTACAAGTCGATCATGATCAACTACAATCCCGAAACAGTATCAACAGATTACGATATGTGCGACAGACTTTATTTCGACGAACTGTCGATGGAGCGTGTGCTGGATGTTATTGATCTGGAGATTCCCAAGGGAGTAATTGTATCCGTGGGTGGTCAGATTCCAAACAACCTGGCCATGAAATTATATCGTCAGAATGTACCTGTGCTGGGAACCTCACCTCTATCCATCGACCGGGCAGAAAATCGTCATAAGTTTTCGGCAATGCTTGATCATCTTGGCATAGATCAACCTATATGGGGAGAGCTTACAAGTCAGGACGAGATAGACGGATTCATCGAGAAAGTTGGTTTCCCGGTATTGATTCGTCCGTCCTATGTACTTTCGGGTGCGGCAATGAATGTATGCCATACCCGCGAACAAGTAGTCACCTTCCTTAAGCTTGCAGCCAAAGTTTCTAAAGAATATCCCGTGGTTGTAACCGAATTCCTGCAGGATGCCAAGGAAATTGAGTTCGACGCGGTAGCTAAAAACGGCGAAGTAGTTGAGTATGCCATTTCCGAGCACGTTGAGTTTGCCGGGGTACACTCCGGAGATGCCACTTTAGTCTTCCCTGCTCAGAAAATATACTTCGAAACGGCGCGTCGCATCAAGAAGGTTAGTAAAATGATTGCCAAGGAACTTAACATTAGCGGTCCGTTTAATATTCAGTATCTGGCCAAGAACAACGAAATAAAGGTAATCGAATGTAATCTGCGTGCTTCACGAAGTTTCCCCTTTGTATCGAAAGTACTGAAGCGCAACTTCATTGAAACAGCAACCCGAATTATGTTGGATGCTCCATATTCGCAGCCGGATAAGACCGCTTTCGACGTTGATTGGATTGGTGTTAAAGCTTCTCAGTTCTCGTTCTCTCGTTTGCACAAAGCCGACCCGGTACTGGGCGTGGATATGTCGTCGACCGGCGAAGTGGGATGTATTGGCGAAGACTTCGACGAAGCGTTGCTTTCGTCCATGATTGCTGTAGGAAATACCATTCCGAAGCAAAACGTGATGGTCTCTTCGGGAGGTGTAAAGAGCAAGGTAGACCTGCTTGATCCGTGTCGCTTGCTGGATGAGAAGGGATATACAATCTATGCTACCGCCGGAACAGCCCGGTTCCTTTTAGATAACGGTGTGAATGCAACGGTCGTATCGTGGCCGGATGAAGAGGGCGAACTGAATATTATGGACATGTTCAGCAAGCATGCTTTCGACCTGGTGGTTAATATCCCCAAGGATCATAGTCGCCGCGAGCTTACCAACGGATACAAAATTCGTCGTGCAGCCATCGACCATAACATTCCGCTAATAACGAATGCGCGTCTGGCAAGCGCCTTTATAAAAGCGTTTACTAGTATGAAAATGGAAGATATCAAGATAAAGAGCTGGCAGGAATATTAATCCACCACATTCCGACTATACTATAGAGGGGAGACAATATCCGGTATATTTACCGGCTTGTCTCCCCTCTTTTATGTGTAAGCCTTATAGGAAGTAGTCCAATGCTAGCGAGAAACTAATTGTATGCATAGCCGGACTTACTTACTCTATCATCTTACGAAAGTACCGGGGCTTGTAATCCGGCAACAATTCCGGATGAAAAACCCAAACAAGATCCTTAAGCAGGTAATCCGGATGCATGGGAAACTCTTCATAGTAAGGCACCTTTCCTGTGTTACAGGTATAAATTGTTTTATTCCTGAAAGCATCGAAAGAGCTGTACGGTGTATATTCGGTCTTCAATGCCTGATAATCCATTTCTTCCGCCAGGTTATACTTTATTAGCCAATAATCCGCATGAATTGCCTTGTCGAGCACCGTTTCGAACGAAAGCGGCGTACTACCCGCACCATCCAAATCTGCAAAACGGTAGCTAGCTCCCGCATCGGCAAACAGCACAGCCATGTAACTCTGTCCAGCTGGCACAAACCAGGAAGCTCCAAACTTCTTCTCGGATAATACCGTTGGACGTTTCTCTACAGAAGCTGCCAGCTTACGAATAGCAAGATAAGCTGATTCAGTTTCACGGAATATTTTATCAGCCTCTTCTTCTTTATCGAAGAATAAGGCTATAAACCGGATCCATTCGGCACGTCCCAAAGGAGTAGCTTCCATATAGTCTGCACACTCAATAATGGGTAATCCCAGCTTCTCGGCCGGACCATATCCCGCATTCTCGAAAGGAGAAACAAGAATAACCTCCACATTGATGTCGATCATCTTCTCAACATTCGGGGCAGTTGCTTCTCCCAAATCGGTAACAGAACCTTCCTTAATTCCCTTTTGCACAACCGGACTATCTATGTATTGAGGTTCGCAAACGCCCACTACTTCATTTGCAACCTTAAGCTGCTCCAGAATGGAACAGTGAACGGAGCTATAAACGGCCAATCGTTTTAGAGGAACCCGCACAATTGTTCCCTCAGGAAGATTCTCAGGAATATCCTTATTCCGGTCAACCAAAAGATATCGTTGAAGAATTCGGGTACTATCCCATGGATCGCGCACCTCAACCTCCCGGTACGAGGGATAATGCTTAACCGTAAATCCCGTAGCATAACGGATGGTGTCCGAATAAGTCGCCTCGCCTCCTCCTTTTTTATTTCCTTTTGAACAGGAAGTGAAAAAGGCCAGCAGAACCAGAATAAAGAATACTTGTTGTTTCATACGGATGAAATAGGGTACTACGTTAATACTCCCCGGAATTTAATTATTTATTGGAAATAAAGAAGGCTCCCACAGGATTTAGTCCTACTTCAAATTTATTGATAAGCTTGCCTTCTCTGGAGAAAATATACATATCACCGTTTGTTTGATAGTCTGAATCACCTATATATATATTGCCAGTTACCGGATCAACTTTTATACAAGCCGGACCATTTGTTAGTTTTGTGCCGTCAGTGATAAAATTGTTCGAAATTAGTTTCTCGTTTTTGGCATCATACTTAATGTAAGAAACTGTAGGCTGGTTCCACTGCGAATAGATAGCATAAATGGTATCATTGCAAATTGTCATTATTGTAGCATCCATTACAGTTGTAACAGCCTGGGTCTGCTTGTCGATACGCTGCAAGGTGTTGTTTGCCGTTGTACCATAGTCGCCCATCGATATAACATATACATCGCCCTGACTGTCCGAAAGTACGTTGATGGGGTTCTTAACAACATCAATTTTTGTTACTTCAGCTAGAGTTGAAGCATTAAGTACAGCAACTTTGGTTCCGGTATTCGGATAATTCAATCCTTCGGAAACAGCAACATACACTTTATTGTTGGCTACAGTTAATTGTTCCGGATTTAGTCCGACCGGAACTATCGTTCCGATTTCGAGAGAAGTGGTATCAATAACTCCTACATAGCCATCAAAAAAAGAAACATATACCTTTCCATTGGCAGATGTAAAACAACGTGGCTGGTGCAATGAATTGTCCGCATTCTTTGAAGTTAGGGTTTTCAACGACTTACCCTGCTTATCCATCACTTCTATCTGTTTGGAGCCATACATTGCAACATACATTTTACTTCCGTAAATAAGCATATCCTGCGCAGTATCTCCCAACTTTCGTCCGTTCACAGAAGAAAACACATCCGAAACAACTGTTTTGCTTGTTACATCGTAATAAGAAAGCGTCGCATTGTTGCTTCCGTATTTACCATTATTAAGGACATACACACCTTCTGTAACCTCGGGTATTTCAACAACTACAGGTTCGTCATCATTCTCGCAGGAAGTAAATGGCAATATGAATGCCGTACTCAAAAAGACACCTAACAAAAATTCATTCTTCTTCATTTCTATACGTTTAAATACTGTTAATAGTTTATTTTAAGTGAAACCCGGAAAGATCGTCCGGGCATGGGATAATATTGGATAACCTCGTAATTTATATTACCCAGGTTAATAATTTCGCCTTGCAACCGTACAGATGTATTACCTAATGCAAACGTGCGGTTGGCAGAAATGCCTTGTTCTATGTAACCACTTATGCGGTTCTCTCTTATATTTTGCGGAAGAGCATAACGGTCTCCTACTGCTGTAAGCAGATAACCAATATTAAGCCAGGGAGTCTCTGCAGTTAGAGAAGCTGTTCCTGAATGCTCAGGAGTATAAGGAATCTGATGCTTGTAGTTTTTCTTAGACGGATCTGTTATGTCAATGGCCTTTTGCCAGGTATAGGTTCCTGCCAGCTGCAGGGAGAGTTGTTTGGAAACCGGCAAGCCTGTTTCCATATTAATATCTACTCCTTTGATGGAAACCTCTCCTAAATTCATCATTTTAGCAAACGACAGTGAAGGTAAAACCACTATTTTGTCATGCACCCGGTTATAGTATCCATCAGCCGACAGACGTAGATAACTAACAAAAGGGAATGGAGTCCCGCTCCAGGTAACTCCCGCATTGTACTGTGTAGCCCGCTCCGGACGCAAACTTGTATTGCCTATACGCAAATAGTATAAGTCATTGAAGGTAGGTACCCGAAAGATATCCTTGAAAGAAGCGCGTATGCGGATATTCTCATCTTCCAATATTCGCCATGAACCGCTCAGAGCTGGAGAGACACGCTTGCGGTCTGCCGGACGATCACCCGTCTTTACCCGTTCTGTGATGAAGGTTCCCAGTAAACTTCCTGTCAAGGTAAGTCTTGAATCCTGATATTGTGCGGCAAGCACAGAAAGAGATGTGTAACGTGTAGGGTACGGACTCTCGGGAATGGTTGCATCCAGGGTATTCACAAACAAATCGGTTGAAAAGGAATAGGTAAGAAAATCCGTTGGGGTATACTTTAAAGCACCCGATCCATAGTACTCTTTCTGCGTATAGCGGTCATCTTGCCGGCCACCTGCATATTTGTTATTAATGTCCTGGTACCGGTTATAGGCATAATTGTATTTAAGAAGTCCCTTTACCGACCATGCACGGCTTAGCTTATTTTCATATCGGGCCTGAGTAAAGAAGTTGCGGTCCCACATCCGTTCGCGTGCCTCCGGATTATAGAGGCTGACCGAACCCGGTAAACCTCTTTCCGAGTCAAAGTAGTAAGCTTTAAACATGAGCTGACCGGCATGTTGTAAATCAGCATACACATTCGCCTCTCCCCTCCAGGAATTGATATCACTGTTTAATCGTTTTTGTTCTTCACGCAATGTACCGTTTACCAGGGTAAAAGGATAGTTGCCATCTGCCCGCATCCAATCGGTTTGAGCCGTTGCCGACACCCGCTTGCTAATCTTTTGGCCATAACGGAACGAAGGGTTGAAGTACCCGAAAGAACCTGTTTTAACCTGTCCTTCCAGCGTGTAATTCCTTTGGGCAAAACCGGGTCGCGATGTTTCTATCTGCAAAGCTCCTGCAGAGGCATACATGCGTGCGGTCTGAAAGATATTATCAGTCTGACCGATGGAAAGGACAACTTGCTCCACATTGTCCAGCGAATAGCGGCTAATGTCTACTTGCCCGCTTTGCGCATCACTAATTGTTATTCCATCGTAACTAACGGCTGTATGCTGAGCGCCCAGACTGCGAACTGAAACAGTTTTTAATCCTCCGATGCCCCCGTAATCTTTAATGGTTACTCCGGAGAACCTGCGTACTACTTCCGACAATTCCTGCATGCCTAACCGCAGCATCTCGTCCCTGTTCATTACCTGAATCGGTGCACCTTCGCGGTTTACTACCGGTCGCGCCCTTTCAACCACCTCAACGCCGTTAAGGTCTCGGTGGCGCATAGACACGGTGTCCTGTTGGGCACGTAATCCGACTGTTGAGACAAGACAAAGCAGTCCTGTACAAAAACATCCTATAAATCGATTATATTGCATAAAAAATTCGTTTACGATACCTTCACCCGAAGTACCGGTATAAGAATTGTGGCAGGTTTTCTGGCTTGCTCTCCCTTAGTTCGGCCGCCTTCCCGTCCGTTTGGTGGACAGTGGCAATGGTATACCGAGGTTTAATGTGAGCTTACAGCTGCGGGTACAGCTCCGGTATTACACCGGATTCCCTTTTACTAACCGTTCATGACAATGAAGCAGTTACACCATGATTCGGCAACAAAGATATATAAAAAGAGAGAGTAACAAACATTTTTAGAAAATTATCTTCTGTTTTATAATTACTAAGTAATACTTTGTTATATTTGTTGAACCGCAACTTCTAATTACAAACATTATGAAAACCAAAGGATTGATTGCTATTATTCTACTATTGTCGGCCCATTTTATCACAGCTCAGAATGACACACTATCAGGTGTACTGCGAGATACGAAAGAGAAAGCGATTAAACGCTACGAGGTAAGGTTAGGAAACAATCCGGGCGTTACCGTAAAAACCGATAGGAATGGTGTTTTTGTATTTCCTCAGGCAAATTTGCAAGACACTATATACGTTGAAATGAATAAAAAAGGGAAAACAGCCAAGGTTCCTGTTTCAGGTTATTCGTTTCTTACTATCAGCCTGAAAGAAGGCTCTTTTGAAGTAGATCATGCCTATGAACCCGATGCCGCTTTGCAGGAAGTAATGCTTCGCGAGCGGAAAAAGATGGTTAGCTCGTCTACCCTCAACAAAGCTGAAATCCTGCAGACACGTTGCCAGGATATATATTGCCTGCTCAGACGCTTGTCCGGAGTAATGGTTCAAAGCAATGGATCAGTCCGCATCCGTGGTGGAGCCTCTTTTAATGCTCCTTCCAATGCTTTAATCGTTGTAAACGGGATTCCTATGCAGGATTCCAGTATTATGAGTACAATTACGGTTCAGGACATTGAAGAAATTACTGTGCTGAAAGATGCTACCCAATACGGAGCAATGGGTGCAAATGGGGCTATTGTTATTAAAACCGGGAAATAAGCCCTGGTAAAAGCTTCGCTCTGTGTTATTGGTATATTCCCTTTTTATAGTAACTTTGTTATTTATCAAAAAGAGTGCCGGAAATGAAGCGATGGATGAAATGGATAGGTATTGTATGCTTGGTGCCTGTGGCGCTTATAATTCTGCTGTCTCTTCTCTTATACTTTCCTCCGGTTCAGGATATGGCCAGAAAGAAAGCAATTGCGTATGCCGAAGAAACGACCGGAATGCGCATACAGATTGATAAGGTCAGGCTATCATTTCCATTGAATCTTGCCGTTCAAAACGTTTTAATCGTTAATCCGCCTGCCGACACCCTTCTTTCGCTTCAAAGTCTACAGGTACGGATTAAATTACTTCCGCTACTTAAAATGCAGGTAGTTGCAGATGCTGTGGATTTAAGAGGCGGGCAGATTAACTCGGGAAAGTTTCTGAAAGATATGCTTGTAAAGGGATCTGTGGGACATCTGCATGCTAAGGCCAATCATATTGATCTTTCCAAAAAGAGAGCCATTCTTAATTCATTTGATCTATCTGATTCACATCTTTTTCTTCGGATTGACTCTGCATCCACTCCGGAAGATATAACCTCGACTCCTTCGGATTGGAAGCTGGTGCTGGAGAAAGTCACATTCAACCAGGTTTCTTTTGCTCTACAACTTCCGGGAGATACTACAAAAATGAGTACCACTGTTGAAAAGGCAGTGCTTTCAGGAGGAACAGCTGATCTGGCCCGTTCGAGCTATTCGGCAAATAAATTCTATTTCACGGGAGATACGCTGACATACGATTCGGATACACTTGAAAGAAAATCGGGATTGGATTTTGCTCACCTTGCCATCGGTCAGCTTCAGGCAGAGGTAGACTCACTTTCTTATTGCGGAAAAGAGTTCAGTGCGCACATTCGGGATTTTTCATTCACAGAACAATCAGGACTTAAAGTTACTTCAATTGAGGGAAGCATAAAGAGTGATGGCGTTCTGTTGGAGATTCCTCAACTCCTTCTTAAAACTCCTTATTCGGAAGTACAGATTCTCGCAAATGTGCCATGGAGTGCTTTCAATGAAGCACCGGAAGGTTCCATGAGAAGTTTGTTTATTGCTTCAATCGGGAAAGAAGATATACTGCTTGCAGCCGGAGAATTACCTGAAGATTTTCGAAGTGCATTTCCGGATAAACCTGTATCAATTACCGCAGGCATAGAAGGAAATCTCGGTAAGTTAGAGCTTCGCGGTCTGAAAAGTGAGCTCCCCGAGGCCTTTCGGGTAGAAGCTTCAGGTCAGCTTAGTGAGATTACCGACAGCCTTCGTCGTTCAGGAAAGATTTTGTTTGCTGCAGAATCAGGTAATTTAGAATTTATCCTTGGTATGCTTGACAAAAAACAGCGGAACTATTTGGAGATACCATCGGGCATGAACTTAAAGGG
>Ga0075011_10001168_pt1 | contig 14106 bp, 8 predicted proteins | sample TARM_MetaG_T_14_FD_72354 | JGI IMG/M metagenome (GOLD analysis project Ga0075011, IMG submission 72354) | Freshwater microbial communities from Pennsylvania, USA, analyzing microbe dynamics in response to fracking - TARM_MetaG_T_14 | ecosystem: Environmental > Aquatic > Freshwater > River...
CCCCGAGGATGGCCCCCAGGATGATGTAAAAGCCCAGGTCCGAAACGGTGTCGGGGTTTAGGCCCCTGGCCCGCGCCTCGCGCATGGACCAGGCGATGCCCAGCAGAAAACCCGCCGCCACGAAGAGTCCGTAGGCGTGCAGCGTGAAGGGGCCTATTTCAAGTATTGTCGGGAACACAGCGCCGCCTCTGCTGGTAAAAGGATACGAGCAGTGCCCCAGCGCCGACGCAGATGCCCATGTCCGCCACATTGAAGGCTGGCCAGTGCATGTCGCCCACGTAAAAATCCAGGAAATCGACCACCACCCCAAGCCGTACGCGGTCCAAGAGATTGCCCAGGGCCCCGCCCAGGATCAGCCCCAGTCCGTAGACATAGAAAGGGCCATCGTCATCCTTGCTTTTGGCCAGCACCCCGATGAGCCCCACGGCCACGATGGACACGGCGATGAAGAAGGGCCGCTGCCAGTCTATGTCGTGGCGGTTCAGAAAGCCGAAGGCTGCGCCCCGATTCAGGATGTGCACGATGTCGAAGAAGCCGGGGATGACCGTGAAGCCCTTTTCCCAGACCGGGATGGCCTGCTGGATCCAAAGCTTGGTCAGCTGGTCCAGGACAAAGACGGCGGCGGCGACCAGACCAATGGTCCGGTAGCGCCGCCCCATGTCGGGAGTGCAGGGTACGCGGACAGGCTTAGCCATGGTATTCCTTGAGTACCTGCGTGCAGCGCGGGCAGGCCTGGGGGTTTTCGGGGTCCGTGCCCAGGTTTTCGTCGTAGATCCAGCAGCGGGCGCATTTTTCGCCCAAAGCCTTGGCGATGACCACGGCCACGCCTTCGATCTCGCCGCGCACGGCTTCGTCCGGAGCGGGCTCGTCCGTGATCAGGGCCTGGCTGACGATGAACACGTCGCGCAGGTCGGCGGCCACCCCGGACAGCGCCGCAAAAGCCTCGCCGGTGGCGTGGACAGTCACCCGCGCGTCCAGGGAATGCCCCAAGGCCTTGGACTGGCGCATCGGTTCGATGGCCCGGGTCACATCGCCGCGCACGGCAAAGACCAGGTTCCAGACGGCCTCTTCCTCATCGGTCAAAAGGTTCCCTTCGATCTCGGGCACGCGCATGGCGAACACCGTGCTGCCCGCCGGACGCATGGCCTGAGGCAGGTGGTGGAAGATCTCGTCCGCCGTGAAGCTCAGGATCGGGGCCATGTCGCCCATGATCATGAGCAGCATGTGATACAGGGCGGTCTGGGCCGAGCGGCGCTTCAGGCTGGTCGCACCGTTGACGTAGACACGGTCCTTGATGATGTCGAGGTAATAGGAGCTGAGGTCCGTGGTGCACAGGTTGTGCAGGGTGTGGTAGACCTTGTGGAATTCGAAGGTTTCGTAGGCGGCCTGGATGGTCTGGTGCCTGGCGCGGACCATGTTCAGGGCATAGCGATCCAGGGGCAGCATGTCGGCCGTGCCTACCAGGTCCGTGGCTGGGTCGAAGTCGCTCAGATTGCCGAGGATGAAGCGGCAGGTGTTGCGAATCTTGCGGTAGGCGTCCACCAGACGGCCGATGATCTCATCGGAGATGCGCAGGTCCTCCTGGTAGTTCTCGGAGGCCACCCACAGGCGCAGCACTTCCGCGCCGTGCTTTTCGATGATCTCCTGCGGGGCGACCACGTTGCCGATGGACTTGGACATTTTGCGGCCCTGGCCGTCGAGGACGAAGCCGTGCGTCAGCACGGTTCTGTAGGGCGGCACGCCGCGCGTGCCCATGGAGGCCAAAAGCGAGGAATGGAACCAGCCGCGATGCTGGTCCGTGCCTTCGAGGTACAGGTCCGCCGGGAAGGAGCATTCTTCCCGCCCCTCGACCACGGCGGCGAAGCTGGTGCCGGAGTCGAACCACACATCAAGGATGTCGTCCTCTTTTTCCCAGTGGCTGCCGCCGCATTTGGGGCAGGCAAGGCCCGTGGGCACGACGTCCTCAAGCGAGGCCTCGAACCAGTAGTCCGCGCCGGTGGGATGCGTGGCGAAGCGATCCACAATGGAGTGGGCCCAGTCGCCGTCGAAGTATGCATCCCCGCAGTCCGTGCACAGGAGCGCGATGATGGGCACGCCCCACATGCGCTGGCGCGAGATGCACCAGTCGGGACGGAACTTGATCATGCTGTGGATGCGTTCCTTGCCCCAGGCCGGAACCCAGCGCACCTTGTTGTCGATGGCGTCCAGGGTTTTACCGCGCAGGTCGGCGTGTTCCATGGCGATGAACCACTGGGTCGTGGCCCGAAAGATGACGGGTTTCTTGCAGCGCCAGCAGTGCGGGTAGGAGTGCCGGATCTTCTCGCTCCCCAGGAGGTGCCCCACCTCGGTCAGCTTGGCCATGACCAGCGGATTGGCCTCGAACACGTTCTTGCCGCCGAAGAATTCCACACTCGGCAGGAAGCGGGCCTGGTCGTCCAGGGGGGAGAGAATCTCAAGGCCGTGCCGCAAGCCGGTCTCGTAGTCTTCGCGGCCATGTCCGGGGGCGGTGTGTACGCAGCCCGTGCCCGCTTCGAGGGTCACGTAGTCGGCGGTGACCACGGGAGACGGTCGGTCGTAAAAAGGGTGGCGGGCGACGAGCCCTTCCAGCCGGCTGCCAGTCACAGTGGCCACGGCTTTCCACTCGGTCCAGCCGAATTTCGCGGCGCAGACCTCGGCCAGTTCCTTGGCCAGGATGTAGAAGGAGTCGCCGGCCTGGATCAAGTCGTACTCGAAGTCCGGGTGCACGGCCACGGCCAGGTTGTCCGGGATGGTCCAGGGCGTGGTCGTCCAGATGACGATGAAGCTTTTCCCCGGTGCCGCCTGGGGGAAAACCTTTGCCAGCCGGTCCGCCTCAAGGGGAAAGCGCACGTAGATGGACGGCGAGGAGTGGTCGTCGTACTCGACCTCTGCCTCGGCCAGGGCCGTTTCGCAGGAGCCGCACCAGTAGATGGGCTTCTTGTTGCGCTGCACGGAGCCCTTTTTGTAGAAATTGGCCAGCTCGCGTGCCGTGGCCGTCTCGTAGTCCGGAGTCATGGTCAGGTAGGGCTTGTCCCAGGTGCCGAGCACGCCCAGACGCTTGAACTCCTCGCGCTGGATGTCCAGGTACTTGAGCGCGTACTCGCGGCATTTTTTGCGGATTTCGAGGGTGGAAAACTTGTTTTTGCCGCCCAGTTCCTGTTCGACCTTGAGCTCGATGGGCAGGCCGTGACAGTCCCAGCCGGGCACGTACTGGGCTTGGCGGCCGGTCAGGTTGCGGTGCTTGACGATGACATCCTTCAAAATCTTGTTCATGGCGTGGCCGATATGGATGTGCCCGTTGGCGTAGGGCGGGCCGTCGTGCAGGACGTATGTCTCCCGGCCCTCGTTGGCACCGATCATGGCACCGTAGGCGTCGGCCGTATTCCAGCCTTCCAGGACCTTGGGCTCGTTCTGGGTCAGGCTGGCCTTCATGGGGAAGGTGGTGAGGGGGAGATTCAGGGTTTTCTTGTAGTCGCTCATGGGACGGCGTTCCTCCGGGTTATCTGCTGTGCCGACGGGCCACGGGCGAGCGTGGCGAGCACAAATTTTCGTTATTTGCGTTGCAATGAAGGGCAGAACAGTGGAATATCCCGCATCCGAAGTCAAGTTTGGTCAGGGCCCCAGGCTGTCCCAAAACGGTGATCTGCGTCGTCGCTACAGAAAATCATCGTTTTTGAGCAGCTTGGGCATCTGTACTTATCAGCCGTGTGCTAGAGGCCCATTTCCCACCTGTAAGCCGAGAGGGCGATGGCGTGGATGTCGTCGTGGGCCGGTTTCCAGTCCATGGCGGCGCGGATGCGGGCCGGGTCGGAGATGAGCGCGGGCGGGTCCCCGGCCCGGCGCGGGCTTTCGATCACGGGAAAGTCCACGCCGCTGGCCTTCTTCACGGCGGCCGCGATCTCGCGCACCGAGTAGCCGTGCCCGTAGCCGCAATTGAAGATGCTCGACGGGTTGCCTGCTTCCAGATGCCCAAGCGCGAGCACATGGGCCCCGGCCAGGTCGGCCACGTGGATGTAGTCGCGGATGCAGGTGCCGTCAGGGGTGGGGTAGTCCGTACCGAAAATGTGCAGGGCGTCCCGGCGGCCGAGGGCCGCCTGGGAGGCGACCTTGATCAGGTGCGTTGCGTCGGGGGTAGACTGACCGATGCGTCCCTTTGGATCGGCCCCGGCTACATTGAAGTAACGCAGAATGACAAAACTAAAATCCGGGTGCGCGGCGGCGGTGTCCTCTATGACCCACTCGCTCATGAGCTTGGTGCGGCCGTAGGGGTTGATGGGTTTGGTCGGGCTGTCTTCGGTCACGGCCGGGGTGTCCGGCATGCCGTAGACCGCAGCCGTGGAGGAGAAGATGAAGCGCGGGACATGGTTTTTCACCGTCAGGCGGATCAGTTCCGTCGTGTTGTTCGTGTTGTTCAGATAATATTTGAGAGGGTTCTCAACCGATTCGGGCACCACGATGGAGCCCGCGAAGTGGAGCACCGCCGAGAATTTTTCCGCCTGCATGAGGGCGTCAAGCTTCCCGGTTTCGGCCAGGTCGCCGACCACGAGGCGTGCCGGGGGGAGCACTGCCTCGGCCTTTCCCGTGGACAGGTTGTCGTAGACCACGACTTCGTAGCCGGCCTTGATCAGGGCCAGGGTCGTGTGGGAACCGATGTATCCGGCACCGCCGGTGACAAGCACTTTGGACATGGAATTCTCCTTTCAAGCATTGACTTCGCAGTCCCGCTCTTTACAGAAGTCCTTCGGACTTGCAAAGGGACTGGTTTACAATAACGCCAAGTCCGGCGCAGCACGATAAGCACAACCACCGTTTCGAGGAGATCAATCGCCCATGGCCAAAGGATTTACCCGCATTTCAACAACGTATGTTCAGGAAATTTCATCGCAGGCCGACATCTTGGTGCACGACAGGACCGGGGCGCGCATCCTGTCCGTGAAAAACGACGACGAGAACAAGGTCTTCGGCATCAGCTTTCGCACCCCGCCGTCGGACTCGACGGGGGTGGCGCACATCCTGGAGCATTCGGTGCTGTGTGGGTCGCGCAAGTATCCGGTCAAGGAGCCCTTCGTGGATTTGCTGAAAGGTTCCCTGCAGACCTTCCTGAACGCCATGACCTATCCGGACAAGACCTGCTATCCCGTTGCCAGTCAAAATCTGAAGGATTTTTACAACCTGGTGGACGTCTATCTGGATGCGGTCTTTTTCCCGCGCATCACCCCTGAAATCTTCGAGCAGGAGGGCTGGCACCTGGACCTGCCGGAGGCGGGCGGTGAGCTGGCCATCAAGGGCGTCGTCTATAATGAAATGAAAGGGGTGTACTCCTCCCCGGACTCGCAGCTCTCCGAGCTTTCCCAGCAGTCCCTTTTTCCGGACACGACCTACGGCCTGGACTCCGGCGGCAACCCTTCCGCCATCACCAGCCTGACCTACGAGAGATTTCTCGATTTTCACCGCACCTTCTACCACCCGTCCAACGCCTGGATCTTTTTCGCCGGTGACGATGACCCGGAGTCCCGGCTCGAACTGCTGCGCGAGTACCTGGATCAGTTTGACGCTCTGGACGTGAAGTCGGCCGTGGCGCTGCAAAAGTCTTTCACTGCCCCGCGTGAGGTGCGCCAGGGGTTCGAGACCATGGGCGAGGAGGAGGCCCTGGGCATGCTGACCATGAACTGGCTGCTGCCCGGCAAGGAAGACGCCGAAACCGTGCTGGCCTGCAGGATCCTGGATGGCCTCCTGACCGGCATGAACGCATCCCCCCTGCGCAAGGCGCTCATCGAGTCGGGCCTGGGCGAGGACCTGACCGGAGCGGGCGTGGAGCACGAGATGGCCCAGATGTACTATTCGGTGGGCATGAAGGGCGTGCTGCCGGAAAATTTCCAGGCCGTGCGCGAACTCATCATCAAGACGCTTGAAGACATCGTGGCGCAGGGCTTCGAGGCCGACCTCATCGAGGCCGGGATAAACTCCGCCGAGTTCGACCTGCGCGAGAACAACACCGGCTCCTACCCGCGCGGGCTCATCGTCATGCTGCGCGCCCTGGGTTCGTGGCTTTACGATCGTGATCCGCTGGAGCTGGTGGCCTTCGAGAAGCCGCTGGCCGCTTTGAAAGAGCGGCTGGCAAAGAAAGAGCCGGTCTTCGAGAACCTGATCGAGCGGCACATCCTGAAGAATCCGCATGCCAGCGTGGTCCTGCTCGAACCCGAGGAGGACCATGGGGCCAAGGTGGAGCGCGAAGAGCAGGAGCTTATCCAGAAGCTGCGCCAGGCGCATTCCGCCTTGTCCGACGAGGAGCTGGCGCGGCGCACGGAAGAGCTGCGGCGCATGCAGGAGGCGCCTGATGCCCCCGAAGCCCTGGCCATGCTGCCGTGCCTGTCGCGAGAGGACATCGACCCACAGGTGCGCCTCATCCCCACGGAGGTGCGGGATTGGGACGAAGTTACGGCGCTGCTGCACGATCTGCCCACCAACGATATCTGCTACATGGACCTGGCCCTGGACATGAGCGCGGTGCCGGACCGCCTCATTCCCCTGGTGCCGCTGTTCGGCCGCGCCCTGACCGAAATGGGCACCACGCGGGAGGACTACGTGTCCTTCTCCAAGCGCATAAACAGCAAGACCGGCGGGGTCTATGCACGCAGCCTACTGTCCCAGCGCGAGGACGGGTCGGCGCCTGTGGCCCGGCTGGTGGTCCGCGCCAAAGCCGTAAGCGCGCGTGTTGACGACATGCTGGACATCGTGCGCGACGCCCTGATCCTGGCTCGCTTCGACGACCGCGAGCGCTTCCGCCAGATGGTGCTGGAGGAGAAGGCCGGACTCGAACACGCCCTGGTGCCCTCGGGGCATCATTTCGTGGGTCTGCGCCTGCGGTCGCGCTTCAACCTGGCCGACAGTCTGCAGGAACGCATGGGCGGCATCGAGAATCTCTTTTTCCTGCGTGAGTTGGCCGCACGGATGGACACTGACTGGAACGGCGTGCTGTCTGACCTGGAGGAACTGCGCCGTGCCCTGGTGCGCAAAAACGGCGCGGTGATGAACCTGACCATGGACGAGACCATGCTCGCAAGGCATGGCGACGGATTTCGCGCGTTCATGGGCAGCCTGCCGGGAGGGGTAGCTCCCGCCGCATCCTGGTCCGCGCCGGGCCGGGACGGACACGAAGGGCTCGTTATTCCGGCGCAGGTCAACTACGTAGGCAAGGCCTGCGACCTGCATCAGGCCGGCTACCAGTTTCACGGGTCGAGCCTGGTCGCGGTCAAGTACCTGCGCACGACCTGGCTTTGGGAACAGGTCCGGGTGCTCGGCGGGGCTTACGGCGGCTTTTGTAATTACGGCCGCCTCTCGGGGCTGATGAGCTTCGGCTCCTACCGCGACCCCAACGTGAATTCCACCCTGGCCGCCTTTGACGGGTGCGGAAAGTTCCTGGAGACGGTGGGCCTGGACCGGGGCGAGCTGTTGAAGGCCATCATCGGCACCTCGGGAGATCTCGACCCCTACCAGTTGCCCGACTCCAAGGGCTTCACGGCCATGAGCCAGCATCTGGCCGGGGTGAGCACCGAAACCCGCCAGCGCATCCGTGACGAGGTGCTGGCCACGGACGAGGGACATTTCCGGGAATTCGGGACCCTCCTGCGCGATGTTGCGTCTTCGGGTCTGATCTGCGTACTCGGCGGGGAAGACGCCCTGACCAAAGCCGGGGTTCAGGGCTTGGAACTCGCGCGTACGATTCGTCTGCTTTAATCGGACTTGAGTTCAATACCAATCCATGGCCGCACGCTGCAGTCTTGTCGCGTGCGGCTTTTTTTTGGCCTCTGCTTTGATTTTAAAAAGGTTTTGATAAATTATGGAGCTCGTGGCATGAACTTGGAACAAGCTGGTCCGATTTGCGAATAGCCGTTCCCGGACTGGTCTCAAGCACGCGGAGAACCCAGATGCGCGACATGGACCCGGGCATTTCCCTACCCACTTCGGATGAGCTTTTCTTTGCCGACGAGCAGGAGACGGCCCTGTCCCGGACCTTGCCGGGCTGGAAGCTGCTTGTCGTCGACGACGAGGAGGAAGTGCACGTCATCACGAAAATGGTACTTGAAGGGCTCAGTTTCTCCGGCAGGGGCCTGACTTTCCTGAGCGCGTATTCCGCCGCCCAGGCCCGCGAAATTCTGCGCGAGCATGGTGACATCGCCGTCATCCTTCTCGATGTGGTCATGGAGACTGGGCAGGCGGGGCTTGAGTTGATCGAATTCATCCGTTCGGAACTCGGTAACCGCTCCGTGCGCATCATCCTGCGCACGGGACAGCCCGGGCAGGCCCCGGAGCGGGAAGTCATCACCCGCTACGACATCAACGACTACAAGCACAAGACGGAACTCACCGCACAGAAGCTCTTTTCCACCGTGACCACGGCCATTCGCTCCTACCGGGACTTGAACGTCATTGAGAAGAGCAGGCAGGGGCTGAATTTGATTATCGAGTCCACCAGAGGACTTTTCGAGCGACGCAACATGATCCTGTTCGCGCGCGGGGTGCTCGACCAGATGAACGCGCTGCTGCGCATCAACGAGGACAGCCTTTTTTTGCACTCGCCCTCGGGATTCGCGGCCACGGTCAGGAACGGGGACATCGCCGTTCTTGCGGGCACGGGGGAATTCGGCCATTGCGGAGCTGAGGACACAGCCTGCGTGCTGGACGACGCCGTGACTAGGCTTCTGCAGCAGGCCCTGCGGCAACAGGGCAGTGTCTTTGGCGAAGATTCCTTTGTGCAGTATTTCCGTTCCCGACGTGGGTCCGAGAATCTGCTCTACTTCCGTCTCGACCGCACCTTGAACCCCTTTGAGCGCAGACTGGTAAAGGTTTTTTCCGGGAACGTGGCCGTGGCCCTGGACAACATGCTCCTGAATACGGAGCTCATGCACGCCCAGAAGGAGATCATCCTGACCCTGGGAGAATGCGTGGAGTCGCGCTCCAAGGAGACGGCGGGGCACGTGCGTCGCGTTTCGGAGTGCTGCAGGCTGCTCGCTGCGCGGCTCGGGTTCGAGGAGCAGGAGGTGGATCTGGTGCGTCTGGCCTCACCCATGCATGACGTGGGCAAGATCGGCATCCCGGACTCCATTCTGCTCAAGCCCGGCAAGCTGAGCGTGGAGGAGTTTGAGATCATGAAAACCCACACCCGGCTCGGCTACCAGATTTTAAAGGGTTCAAGCCGCCCCATCATGCAGGCTGCTGCGGTCATCGCCCATGAGCATCACGAGCGCTGGAACGGGAGCGGTTATCCCCGGGGCTTGGCCGGAGAGGATATCCATCCCTACGGGCGCATCGTCTGCCTGGTGGATGTGTTTGATTCCCTCCTGTCGCGCAGGGTCTACAAGGAGCCTTGGCCCCTGGACCAGGTTCGTGAATACATCCTTTCCCAGCGCGGGGAGATGTTCGATCCGCGTATGGTCGACGCGATGCTTCTGGAACTGGACGCCTTTGTGACAATCCGTCAAGAATTTCCCGATTGATTTCCGTCTGAATGGAGCCCCACTGATGAAAGCCGATCACATGATGGAAGAAGTCCAGTTCGCCGACGAGACTCCAGCTCTGCAATCCGAGAGCCCAGGGCGTTGCAAGGTCATGATCGTGGATGACGATGACTTCGTTCATAAGGTCACGGAACTGACTCTGGGGGACTATCGCTATCAGGGCTCGCCTGTTCAGTATCTGCACGCCTATTCCGCAGCCGAAGCCCGCGCCCTTTTGCATGAGCATCCGGACACGGCGGTGATCCTGCTCGACGTGGTCATGGAGACGGAGAACGCGGGGCTGGAATTCGCGCGGCACGTGCGCCAGGAAGCGGGCAACTCTTTTGTGCGCATCATCCTGCGCACGGGCCAGCCCGGACAGGCCCCGGAACGCAAGATCATCACCGAGTACGACATCAACGACTACAAGCACAAGGCGGAGCTCAGCGAGCAGCGCCTGTTCACGGCCATCACTGCGGCCATCCGCTCCTACCGCGACCTGCGCACCATCGAACTGGGGCGTCTGGGACTGCAGGAGATCATCAGCGCCTCCTCGGCCCTGTTCGCGGCCTGCTCGGTGCAGGATTTTTTTGTTCTGGCCCTGGAGCACATCCTGCGTACCGGACGATGCGCGGGTTCCTGTTTCCGGGAGCACGCCCTGGTGGCCTTGTGCGTCGACGACGGGTTCGAGGTGCTGGAGTCCCGCGGGCTGGCCGCAGGCCCCGGCGAAGCGCTCACGAAGCGGATGCGTGAACTCAACGAGCGTGCGGTCAGGCAGGGGCCGGTGCTGGTGCTGGAGCAGGAGTTCGCGGCCAGGTTTTTCAACACGCACACGGACCAGAACTATTTCTTCCACGTCTTTTTCGGCCGTCCCTTGAGCGAGACGGAGCAGGGCTTGCTCCACATCCTCGGCGGCAACATCGCCGTGGCCTTGAGCAACCTCTTTCTGACCGAGGAGATCGTGGCCACGCAGCGGGAGGTGGTGCTGACCCTGGGCGAGGTGGTGGAGACCCGGTCCAAGGAGACGGCGCATCATGTCAAGCGCGTGGCCGAATATTCCTATCTGCTGGCCGTCAAGGCCGGGCTGTCGGACGAGCGGGCGCACCTGTTGCGCATGGCCTCGCCCATGCACGATGTGGGCAAGATCGGCATCCCCGACTCCATCCTTTTTAAGCCCGGCAAGCTCACCGACGAAGAGTTTTCCATCATCAAGACCCATACCGTCATCGGCCATTCCATCCTCAAGGCATCGCATCGTCGCATCATGCGCACCGCCGCGACCATTGCCCTGCAGCACCATGAGCACTGGGACGGCGGCGGCTATCCCCACGGTCTGGTGGAGGACGAGACGCACATCTTCGGGCGCATAACGGCCCTGGCCGATGTTTTCGACGCCCTGTCCTGCGACCGGGTCTACAAGAAGGCATGGCCCATAGGCGAGGTCGTGGAATATCTCCGGGAGAAGAGAGGGCGGCAGTTCGATCCGGTCCTGGTCGACATGTTTCTGGAAAATCTGGACGAGATACTGGCCATCCGCGCCATGTATCCGGATTGAAACGCTCGGACGGAGGGTTCATGACCGGTCATGAGTTGCGCGACGACATCGTCTTTGCCGCCGAGGACACCGCCGGGGCGTCCGCCCGCGAACGCAAGACATGGAAGCTGCTGATCGTCGACGACGAGGAGGACGTGCACAGCATCACGCGCATGGTGCTGGAGGGCTTCGAGTTCGAGGGCGGGAGGCTGGAATTTCTGAGCGCCTTCAGCGCGCAGGAGGGCAGGCGGGTCCTGGCCGCCAATCCCGACGTGGCGGTCATACTCCTTGACGTGGTCATGGAGACCGGCCACGCGGGTCTTGATCTGGCCCGGCAGGTGCGCGAGGAACTGGGCAACAGGCTGGTGCGCATCATCCTGCGCACGGGTCAGCCCGGCCAGGCTCCGGAACGGCAGGTCATCATCAATTACGACATCAACGACTACAAGAGCAAATCCGAACTCACCGCGCAGAAACTCTTCACCGCCGTGACCACGGGCATCCGCTCCTACCGCGACCTGCGGGCCATCGATTCCAGTCGGCAGGGTCTTGAAGACATCATTGCCGCCTCGGCAGACCTGTTCCAGGCAGACAGTCTGGAGTTGTTCGCGCGCGGGGTGCTGACCCAGATGACCTCGCTTTTGCATCTGGAGGACAGCTCCATGTACATGGGCGACGCATCGGGGCTCGCGGCCCGGGACAGAGCGGACGATTTCATCATTGTCGCGGGCACGGGCGATTTCGCCAACCAGGAGGCCCGCCTGGCCAGCGAGGTGCTCGATGTGGACGAGATGGATCTCATCCGCCGGGCCACGCATGAGGACCACTGTTTTTTCAGCCGGTCCAGCTACGCGGGTTGCTTCGGCATGGCCAGCGGGGCCCGGCATGTGCTCTTTTTGCGCCTGCGGCGCGAGCTGTCTGTGCTGGAAAGGGATCTGGTCCAGGTGTTCGCGGCCAACGTGACCGTGGCCTTCGAGAACCTGCAACTCAACCAGGAGATCGCCCGGACTCACCGCGAGGTCATCTTCACTTTGGGCGAGGTGGTGGAAAACCGCGCCCTGGTGGGGGGCATGCATGTGCACCGCGTGGCGGAGATGGCCTGGTTGCTGGGCCGTCACGCAGGATTGCCCGTGGAAGACTGCGACCTCTTGCGCCTGGCCATGCCCATGCACGACGTGGGCAAGGTGGCCATCCCCGACAGCGTACTGCTCAAGAGCGGCCCCTTGGACGAAGCCGAGCGCCGCATCATGGAGCAGCACCCGCGCCTGGGTTTCGATATCCTGAACCGCTCCGGCAACCACATCATGCAGGCCGCGGCGCGCATCGCTCTGGAACATCAGGAATCCTGGGACGGCAGCGGCTATCCGGCCGGCCTCAAAGGGGACGGGATTCACGTTTTCAGTCGCATTGCGCGGGTGGTCGATGTGCTGGACAGCCTGCTCAGCCGCCGAGTCTACAAAGAGCCCTGGAGCGTGCCCGAGGCGCTGGCGCATCTGGAGGAGCAGCGTGGACGCATGCTCGATCCCGCGCTGGTGGACACGCTCTTTCGGCACAAGGACGAATTCATGGCCTTGCGGGAGGAGATTATTCAGCAGACTCAGGATCTTGAAATGGTCGAAGTCGAAAAAAAACCTTGACCCCCGCCCCCAGCTCATCTATCAACCGCCTCTGTTCGGAGGGGTTCCCGAGTGGCCAAAGGGAACAGACTGTAAATCTGTCGTCGTACGACTTCGGAGGTTCAAATCCTCCCCCCTCCACCATATGCCGACTAGACCCGCCTTCAAGGCGGGTTTTTTTTTGGCCCGCGCTTCGCGGGCCCGGCCGCAAATGCTGCGTATCCATAAGGCCATCAGCCAATTTTTCTTGCGAAATCCTGCCGGGTGTTTAACAAGATACGGTGAACATGCTTACACTCTGGAGGTATCCATGCGTACATCATCCCTGTTTATCCTTTTCGCGCTTCTCTTGACCTGCGGCTGGTCCGCGCAGCTTTTTGCGGCAACGGGCGGCCACTCCGCCCATTCGGGTCACGGCGTGGACCCGGGCGCTTTTTATCTGGCCATCAGTTCCGAGCCGGAAACGATCCAGGCTGGCCAGCCGGTGGAAGTCACCTTGAAGCTGACCGACGCTTACGGCGCGCCCGTGACCGAGTTCGAGATCGTGCACGAGAAGAAGCTGCACCTGATCATCATCCGCGAGGGGCTCGACAAGTTCACGCACACGCACCCCGAACCGAGACCGGACGGAACGATGGTCACCGCGATGACCTTTCCGGAAGGTGGAACGTATTACTTCTATGCCGACTTCACGCCCAGGGACGGAACAGGCGTGACGCTCATATCCGAGCTGCGCGTCGAGGGCGAGGCATCCCCCGCACCGCCCCTGGAGTCGTACGTGCCCGGCCTCGTGCAGACTGACGAGATGTTGGCCAATGTCGGCATTGAAGCAGGGCAGGGCATGCACCGGGTCAGCTTTGCGCTGATGGACCTGAATGAAGCGCCCGTAACGGACCTTGAACCCTACCTTGGCGCCATGGGGCACTTCGTGGTGGTCAGCGCCGACGGCCGCCAGTACGTCCACGCCCATCCCGCGAACGGGGCAGAGACCAGCGAGGTTGTCTTCGACGTCCATTTTCCCGGTCCCGGCATGTACAAGGGCTGGGGGGAATTCAAGCGCGGCGGTACGGTCATGGTCGTACCCGTGGTGATGCAGATCGATTGAAGTCGGCTGCTTTCTAAAAGGCGCGGGCAGGCTTTTGTCAATTTTCCCTTGACGCTCGCCCACGCCTTGGATAGCTACGACTTCGCTGTTTTCGCCAGGATAGCTCAGTTGGTAGAGCAACTGATTCGTAATCAGTAGGTCGAGAGTTCAATTCTCTTTCCTGGCTCCATTAAAAATAAAGGACTTAGACGTGAAGCCTAGGTCCTTTTTTGTCCCAAGTCATGTTTTAGTCCCCCCTCTGTCCCTGACAAACGCCACTCTCCGCAATTTGAAGCTAGTCTTCAGATTCTTCACCACCTCGACCACAGTGCACTTATCCACGTTGTTTCCAGGAAG
>Ga0075011_10001169_pt1 | contig 14103 bp, 14 predicted proteins | sample TARM_MetaG_T_14_FD_72354 | JGI IMG/M metagenome (GOLD analysis project Ga0075011, IMG submission 72354) | Freshwater microbial communities from Pennsylvania, USA, analyzing microbe dynamics in response to fracking - TARM_MetaG_T_14 | ecosystem: Environmental > Aquatic > Freshwater > River...
GTGCTGGCCACCCATTCCCCCGAGCACATGGACGATCTGCTGACCCACGGGCTCATCCTGCATCAGGGGCGGCGTGCGGCCGCGGTGGAGTGGCCCGCGTTGCGGCAACATCCCGCCTTTGCCTCCCTTTTTGACGCACCGGGGCGGCTGCGGGACGGATCATGAAAATCGTCTGCGTGCACTCCAGTCTTGGCAGCGCTCTGTCCGGTCTCGGACATGACGTGGTGGAGCTGCGTCCTGGGCCGGGCATCGTGTGCCTTGCCCCGCTTCTGGGCGAATTCGCTCCCGACCTGCTGGTTCAGCAGGAATCCCTCGGCCCTCGGACACTCATCGCCGACCTGCCCGCGTTACCCTGTCCCAAGGTCTTCTGGTCCATCGACACGCACCTGAACAGTTTCTGGCACCGTTACTACGCCCGCCTCTTCGACCTGGTCTGCACCACCCAGAAGCATTGGCGGACCTGGTTCCAGGAGCGGGGAATCCCCCATGTGCTCTGGTTGCCGTGGTACGGTTCGCCCCGTGCCCTTGCACCCTGGGATCAGCGGCGCAAGGGCATGGGCTTTGTCGGGCGGGTCACCTCTGAACGCCCTGTGCGGACCTGGTTTCTTGAATGGCTTGGGGAGCTTGGCCCCGTGGAGCAAAGAGGGGATCTCGGCTTCGCGCCCATGCTCGATTTTTACGATCACAGCCGCATCGTGCCCAACGAAGCGATTTTCAGCGAGGTGAACTTCCGTCTGTTCGAGGCGGCGTCCTGCGGGTCCGCGGTGGTCAACCCTGCTGTCCCGGGCCTGGAAGACCTGTTCGTCCCGGGCGAGGAAGTTGCCGCGTACAGGGACGGGGCGGAACTGGCCTACTGGGTCGGACGCTTGCAACGCGATGACCTTCTGGCGCGCAGCATGGGGCTTAGGGCCAGGGAGCGGATCTCGCGGGAGCATCTGCCGGAGCATCGCGCCAGAGCCCTGCTTGACGCTGTCGCAACGGTCTGCGCAGGTGCGGCTCAAGGTGTCTCTGCGCAAACGGCGTGGTGGTTGACCCTGTACCATCTCTGGGAGTCCGGCCGCCTGGACATGGACAGAGTGGCCCTGCTCCGGGGCCTTGAAAAGCTGCCCCTGACCGACGAGATCCTGGCCGTGCTGTTGCGTTTGCAGGCCAGGGGCGGCCGCGACGAGTTCATGCGCCTGGCCGTGCCCGTGGCGCAGAAGGAGCAGTACGCAGCCTTTGCCGAGGTCAATCTGGCGGGCGGCATGGGGGCGCTCAATTTCGAGGACGTGCGGCTGGCGCGCCATTTCTTTCTGCGCCATAAGCGTCATTGTGCCCCTGGGGCTGCGGACCCGGGCAACACACCGCTTTCCATTTGCCTTGCCTGGGCCAGGGAGCTACAACGCTTGGGGCAGGATTTCAGGCCGGGGTTCGTGTTCAACCCCAAGAAACACCTGGCCGCATCGAGCCTGGAGTGCTTGGTGCAGGCCAGCGAGTTCGACCCGGAAAATGCGGACGTATACCGGGAAATGGCCAGGATTCTCGCGCGCGACAGCGGATGGGACGCCCTGCGGCTCAAAGCCATGTCCTACCTGTCCCTGCGCGAACGCACGAATTGGCGGCTGACGTTGGAACTCGGGGTGGCCGATTGTCGCGCTTTTCGAGTCAGGCAAGGCCTGGAAGAGCTGCTTTTCGCCCGGGACGAAGCCCTGCGCCAGGGGCAGGACGCACGGTTCCGACGCAGGCTCGAAGCCTACGACCAATCCGGGCGGATCAGGGACATGCTGGAGTCCGCACTGGCTTCGGCAACGCACGCACCATAAGAGACGAATATGCTCGAAACACTGCGCATTCGCAATCTGGCCCTCATCGACGATGTGGAGCTTGAATTCTGCCCTGGGCTCAACGTGCTCACGGGCGAATCCGGCGCGGGCAAGTCATTTATCCTGCGCGCCCTGGATTTCATTCTGGGTGAGCGCATTGCCGCAGATCTGGTCCGGCCCGGCCGCGAGAAGGCCCTGGTCGAGGCTGTATTCCGTCTGAATGGCGAAGAATTTTTTTTGCGGCGCGAGCTCTCCGCCAAAACCGGGCGGAGCCGACTTTTCATCAATGACGATCTTGGCTCCCAGGAGCGTTTGGCCGAGCTTCGACCCCGCCTGCTGATGCACACCAGTCAACACGGCCAGCAGCGCTTGCTCTCGCCCGAGCACCACGTCGAGATCCTGGATGCGTTTCTGGCCGACCCCGGTATCCTCTCCGTTCAGCGGGAGGCTCGCGAAGCGCTTCAGGACATTTTGGCCCGCAAGGCCGAGGTGCGGCGACGCATGGCCGGGCTGCAGGAACGGCGGGAATTTCTGGAATTTCAATTGGCCGAGATCCGCAAAGTGGACCCGCGCCCCGGTGAGGAGGAGGAGCTTTTGCGCCAGCGCGATGAAGCGCGTCTGGTCGGGAAGACGCGCGAACTGGCGGATGAGGCGCAGGGTCTTCTCCTGGGCGAGAACGGCCTGCAGGACGCGCTTACGTCTCTGGAGCGGGCGCTGGCCGGGCTTGGCGAGGCGGATGAAGGCTTTGCCGAGCATGCCAGGGAGGTCGGCCGCTTCCGCGACGGCCTGTCCGACATGGCGCGTGACCTGCGGGCCCTTGATTCCCGCCGGGGCGAGGACTTTGACGTCGAAAAGGTGGAGAAGCGCCTGTGGGAGCTGCAACAGTTACAGCGCAAACTGAGGCGTTCCCTCGACTCCATCGTGGCGCTCGGGGAGGAGATCGAGGAAAACTTGTCTTTTCTGGACGAAAGCGGACTCGCGCTCAAGCGCCTTGAAAAGGACGAGACCCTGGCTGCGGGCGTCCTTTCCGCGGCCACGCTCGCGCTCAACTCGGCTCGGGAAGCAGCGGCGTCGGATCTGGCCAAAGGCCTTGAAAGCGAACTCGTCAACCTGGGTTTTTCCGAGCATTTGCGGGTGCTGGTAGATTTTCGGGCCCAGACCATACACCCGGGAATTGACGAACTCAGACCTCGGTTCCTGTGGGTGCCCAACCCCGGCCTTGATGCCCAGCCTTTGGACCGCATCGCCTCGGGCGGCGAGCTGTCGCGTTTCCTCTTGGCCGTGGTCAGCCTGCGCACCCGGGAACAGCTTCCAGCCCTGCTTTTCGATGAAGTCGATTCGGGCATCGGCGGGCAGACCCTGATCAAGGTTGCCGAACGCATCCGACTTCTGTCCGAGCGCCAGCAGGTCATCCTCATCACCCACTGGCCGCAGCTTGCACGGCTGGCCGACGAACATTTCTCCATCCGCAAGGAGGTTCACGACGGCGTGACCTACACCTTGTGCGCAAGCCTTTCTTCCGCCGAGCGCCAGGCCGAACTGGCGCGCATGGTGGGAGAGGCTCCACCTTCCACCCATGAGCCAGGACGCATGTCCGGGAATCCGATATGATCGATAGCCAAACACCATGCCGGGATCTGGAGGTTATCTCCTGTAAGCCCGCAAAAGACCCTTCCCTGGTCGACCTTGTCCTGTCCGCGCCGGGCTGGACATGCAAGCCCGGACAGTTCGTGATGTTGCGGCCTGCGCACTGGGGCGCGGAACTGATCTGGCCCCGGCCTTTTTCTGTCTGCGACGTATCGGACAATGGTCTGCGTATCATTTTTCAGACCGTGGGACGCGGCACGCGCAAGCTGGCCGAGCTTGTTTCCGGACAGAAGGTCACGGTCTGGGGACCGCTGGGGCGCTGGTTCCGCATCGACGAGGCCCGACCCAACCTGATCCTGGCCGGAGGCGTGGGCATCGCTCCTTTTGTCATGCTGGCCCGGCGCGAAAAAACGGACAATCTGTCCATGCTCTTCGGCCACCGCCTGGACCTTGAGCACTACCCTTACGCCGAGATCGCGGCCCGCATCAAAAGTGAGGCCATGCAGCAGAAGACAATGGCCGACATCGCCGAATTCGAGACCGTGCTGTCCGAGCGTATCAAGGCCCTGGCCGGGGTGGGGCAGGTGCTGGCCTGCGGACCGGAGCCCATGCTCAAAGTCGTGCGCAAGTACTGTCTGCTGCACGGCACGGACGGGCAGGTTTCCCTGGAAAACCGCATGGCTTGCGGCGTGGGTGCGTGCCTCGGCTGCGTGGGCAAGACGGTGGCGGGTGACTACGTGCAGAGCTGCGTGCACGGTCCGGTCTTTGACGTGCGTGAAATAGATTTGGGAGATTAGACATGGACCAGACCGTCAAGCTTGGCCCCCTGACCCTTGCCAATCCGATCATTACCGCCTCAGGTACCTTTGGCTACGGGTTGGAATTCATGCGCTACGGCGATCTGTCCGCACTGGGCGGCATCTGCCTGAAGGGCATCTCCCTGGCCCCGCGCGCGGGCAACCCCATGCCGCGCATCGCCGAAACGCCCTGCGGCATGCTCAACGCCATCGGCCTGCAGAACGTGGGCGTGGAAAAATTCCTCAAAGAGAAGCTGCCCTACATCCCGGCAGGCGCGACGCTCATTGCCAATCTTTATGCGCAGACCTCCGAGGACTTCGGGGAGCTGGCGGCCATTTTTTCGGTAGAGGACAAGATCGCGGCCTTGGAGGTCAACATCTCCTGCCCCAACGTGCGTGAAGGCGGGGTGCAGTTCGGCCAGGATCCGCACATGGCCGCACAGGTTGTCGAGGCGGTCAAGAAGCGGGCCGGCTCCAAGCCGGTCATGGTCAAGCTCAGCCCCAACGTGACCGATGTGCGGGTCATTGCCAAAGCGGCCGTGGAAGCTGGCGCGGACATGCTCTCGCTGATCAATACGCTCTCGGCCATGTCCGTTGATATCCGCACGCGCAAAAGCCGCCTGGCCAACGTGGTTGGCGGGTTGTCCGGCCCGGCCATCAAGCCCGTGGCTTTGCGCATGGTCCATCAGGTCGCGCAGGCCGTGAACGTGCCAGTCATCGGCATGGGCGGCATCGTCAGCGCCGAGGACGTGCTGGAGTTCATCCTGGTGGGGGCGCATGCGGTGCAGATCGGGACGTACAACTTCATGCGCCCGGACAACGCTTTTCGCCTGGTGGAAGAGGTGAGGGCGCTGGCCGAGTCCCTGGGCATAGAGTCGTGGGACGACTACCGGGGCACGCTCAGGGTTTGATGGCTGACGATGTTCGGGATGCGTGATGTTCTGAAAGAAGAGTGGATCTCCGCCTGCGCGGGGATGACCTCATGACATTCGGTCATGACGCGCATGGGATGAGCAGTCGATCTTTGCGAGGACGACGCCATAACATGCGGCCATGCCGTGTATGAAATGATCAGTCGGTGGAGAGGCGGTTGTGACGCGCAGCGCTGATGTCATCCCCGCGCAGGCGGGGATCCATGCCTTTTTGACAGTGCAGCCTGCTATCGACGCACTCCCAAGGAGGGAAAGGGATGATCAAAAGATTCTGCGACATCTGCGGGAAAGAGATCCTGGGCCTCAAGGATGGAATCTACGAGGAACGCTACACCTTGGTCATCGAAGATCCGGCCAACCTGACCCGCTTGGGCGGACAGCTGGGCAAGATGAACCCGGTCATAGAGATGAAGCTCCAGAACAGCAATAATACCGATATCTGCCGAGAATGCCTGGAAAAGATCCTGATCAAGGAGTTCCATCGCCGGGCGGCGTCAAAGGAGTAGGGTCGGGAAAACGTATTTGTCAGGAACTTCCTCGGCGGTCAGCGAGGTTATACCTTTTTGAGGAAGCAGGTCTTGAGCACCAGCCCTTTGATCTTGTCGGCGTTGCATTCGATCACGTCTTCGCTGCTGGAGAGACGGATATTTTTGATGACAGTGCCGCGCTTGAGCGTCACGGAAGAGCCCTTCACTTTGAGGTCCTTGATGACCTGCACCGAGTCTCCGGCCTTGAGTAACGTGCCGTTACTGTCCTTCACGTCCATTTTAAATCCATCCTGTCGTTAAAGTCGCTCGGGAAGCAAATGGCGGTCGAGGCGAAGCGCCCTGGAGGTTCAGTTCTTGCGCAGCACCGCACCGTAGAAGAATTCCCCCAACGCGTCGGCGGGATCGCTCTGGGCTTGCCGCAGGCATGCGAATTCGGGGTGTCTCTGCGTGAAGCGCTCGATCTGCCTTTCGTTCTCCTCGGGATTGAGGGTGCATGTCACGTAGGCCAGGCAGCCTGCTGACGGCAGCAGGGCCGCCGTGGCGTCAAGAATCCGTTCCTGCAGGTTGACCAGGCCCGCGCAGTCTCCCGCCGTGCGCTTCCACTTGATGTCCGGCCGTCGGGACAAGACCCCAAGGCCCGAGCAGGGTACATCGAGAAACACGGTGTGCGGAGTCTGTCGTAGGGGCCAAGGACCCTGGCCCTGGGCCCTGAAGGCGGGCACACCGAAGTCCAGTCTCGCCCCTTCGGCCTTGAGCTGTCTGAGGCGGAAAACATTGATGTCCGAGGCCCACACAGCCTTACCCATCTCCGACAGCAGATACGTCTTCCCCCCGCGACCGGCGCAGGCGTCGAGCACGGGGGAAGGCCAATGCTCCGCACCGATGGCGTCCATGATCTTCTGGGCGGCCAGGCTCTGGCGGGTGGCCGACCCCTCCGCTACGGCCTGCGCAAGAAAATCCGGCCACTGCGGCAGGGCAAATCCCCACTCCGAAGAATCCTGGGCCAAGGGCCTTAAATTGTCCCGCATCTCTTCGGCGCGGGTATGGGCGCGGTTGACCCGCACTCCGAGCGGTGGCGTGGTTATGCTCGCCTGCAGAAAGGCCTCGGTCCGTTCCTTGCCGTAGCCGTCCAGCCATAAGCGGACCAGCCACTGAGGGCACGAATACCAAGTCGCCAGGTAGTGGTCATGGCCGATGGTCTTGGTCCGGTAATAATCCGCAAAGCGCGTCGTCAGGCCCAGACGCAGCAGGCTGCGCAGCACGCCGTTGGCCACCCTGCCCATGGTCGCGTCCAGGCGCTCGCGCACCAGACTCACCGCCCAGTCCAGGGTGGCGTACGCCGGGATGCGGTTCAAAAACAGGAGTTCGTATATGGCCACGCCGAGGATCCGTTTCATGACGGGAGATGTCTGCACGGGATTCCTCAGCAACTGGGAAAGAAGAAAATCGATGCGTCCGCGCATGCGCAGGTACCCGTAGGCCAGTTCGGTGGCCAGGCCCTTGTCCGGTCCGGCAGGCACGGGGCTCAGCGTATCATCCACGGCGGCCTGCAGGTCCTGCTTGTTGTCCAGGGTGCGGCGCAGGATGTCGAGGGCCAGGCGGCGGGCGGTGGGCGTGCTCACGCCAGAAATTCCCTGATGGCCCATTCGACCTTGTCGAGGGCCACGTCGGTGTCCAGGCAGGGACCGAAAGGCCGAGCATTGAGGATGCCGTACACGGGCAAGGGATGAGTGTCCTGAATGCCGCTGGCCAGGTCCCGCTCGCAGGCCACGGCGATGATAAGTTTGGGGCGGTGCTGGACCACGATGCGCCGGGCAATCGTCCCACCCGTGGCCACGGCCAGCTTGATGCCGTACTTGTCGCGCAGGTCCAAAAGGCCGGCCAGGGCGCATTCGCCGCAACGCTTGCAGTTGTCGATGTCGTAGGTCAGCCGGAATTTGCAGCGGCTGTTCTGGATGCAGTGCGGCATGAGCAGCAGGATCTTTTCCGCCGGATAGCGGTGCCCTTCTCCTCTGACCAGTTCGTTGTTGACCTTGATGAAGGAGGCCCGCACCGTCTGCTTCGGGATGCCGACAAAGCGGCCCAGCAGGGTCATGAGCGGCAGGAACAGCTTGACCGTGACCCCGCGCAGACGTTTGGCGAAGAGCACGGGGCGGCCGAGCAGGATGTTCAAAACAAGGGCCAGGGCCGCCCAGCCGATGCCCAGGATCATCAGAAGAGTTATGAAACCGAAGATCCACGGCGCTGCGGGGTGGATGGTGGTCAGGCCGACGAAGGGGATGATCCAGATCAGAGCCAGGACGAGGCAAATGAGGATCGAAGAGCCGGTTATAAGCCCGATGAAGACCCGCTTGCGGGTCTGAAAGGAATCCCGGATTTCCTGTTCCAGGGGGCTTATGGTCTTGGTGCTCCTGGTGCTGGGCATAGGGTTATTCGCCGGGACAGGACGGTTCGGGTTTGAGCAGGTGTTCGCCGGCGCAGCGGCTCAAGTAACCGCAATAGAACTCGCGGCCGCGCAGGGGCTTGCTGTTTGCGGGCTTGATGACCGGCACCGCGTACAGGCGATCAGAGCAGGCGATGAGTACATTGTCATCGATCACTCCGTAAATTTCGCCGGGCTCCACCCCTTCGGGTAGGGGATCGTTGATGGTGCCCGGGTGCACGGTCAGACGCAGGGTCTTGCCGGGCATGCCGATCCAGTCGAACCAGGAGCCGGGCCAGGGGAAAAGGCCTCGGATGCGGTTGTGCACGGCCCGGGCCGGTTGGTTCCAGTCAATGCGGCCCTCCTCCTTGGAGAGCTTGGCCGCATAGGTGGCCCGGGCATGGTCCTGGGGAATGCGCACCAGTCGGCCCTGATCCATCTTTTCCAAGGCTTCCACCAGCAGTTTGCCGCCCATCTCGGCCAGTTCGTCGTGCAGGGTCTGGGCAGTGTCGTCAATGCCGATGGCCCGGCTGCGCTGCAGCAGTATGTCGCCGGTGTCCAGGCCCGCCTCCATCCGCATGATGGTGATGCCGGTCACGGGGCGTCCGTCCATGATGGCGCGCTGAATGGGGGCAGCGCCCCGGTACTCGGGCAAAAGCGAGGCGTGAACGTTGATGGCGCCAAGCCTGGGGATGTCCAGCACCGACTGGGGGAGGATCAGCCCGTAGGCCGCGACGAGCAGCAGGTCCGGTTCAAGGGCCGCGAGCTGGTCCACGTCCGCCTGCTCCTTGAAGTTCAGGGGCTGGAACACGGGCAGCCGCGCCTCCATGGCCAGCAGCTTGACGGGCGGCGGCGTGCAGAGCTGCCCCCGGCCGCAGGGGCGGTCAGGCTGGCAGTAGACTCCAACGACGTCGCAGCCGCCCCAGTCCAGAAGGTGCTTGAGGGACACGGCCGCAAAATCCGGCGTGCCCATGAACACGACTTTCACGCTTCGTTTTTCTCTTTCAGCCATTTTTTGAGCTTTCTCTCGTACAGGGTGCGCTTCAATTTGCTGATCTTGTCGATGAACAGCACGCCGTCAAGGTGGTCCACCTCGTGTTGCAGGCAGATGGCCATGAGATCGTCGGCATCCATTTCCACCGGGTTGCCGTCAAGGTCCGTGGCCGAAAGGTGCAGCCGTTCGGCGCGTTTCACCGTGGTGCGGTAGCCGACAACGGACAGGCACCCTTCCTCGGATTCCACTTCGCCCTCAAGGTTTGAGAGGACGGGATTGACGAAGACGTGCGGGTCTTCGCGTTTGTCCGGGCCGCTCAAGTCCACGGTGATGAGGCGGATGCTTTCCGCCACCTGCGGTGCGGCCAGGCCGATGCCCTTGTCCTTGTACATGAGCTCAAGCATCTCGGCGGCCAGAGCTCGTATTTCGTCCGTTATCTCCGTTACCGGCGCGGCTTTTTTGGCCAGCACCGGGTTGGGATAGGTAATGATTGATCTCGACATGATGGTTACTCTTTGGGCTTTTCTCGCAGGCGCAGGCCCAGGTCGCGCAGCTGCGTATTTTCCACCGCCGACGGAGCCTCGGTCATGAGGCAGGTCGCCTTCTGGGTCTTGGGGAAGGCGATGACGTCGCGGATGGACTTGGCTCCGGTCAGGAGCATGATAAGACGGTCCAGGCCGAAGGCGATGCCTCCGTGGGGTGGTGCGCCGAAGACCAGGGCGTCGAGCAGAAATCCGAATTTGGCCTGTGCTTCTTCTTCATTGATACCCAGGGCGGAAAACATCTGCTGCTGCGTTTCGGGATTGTGAATACGGATTGAGCCGCCGCCGACTTCGGTCCCGTTCAGCACGAGGTCATAGGCGCGGGCCACTGCCTTGCCCGGATCGGTCGCCAAGGCCGCCATGTCCTTGGGCGCGGTGAAGGGGTGATGCATGGCCACCCAGCGCTTTGCCTCGGGGTCCCATTCCAGGAGCGGAAAGTCCGTGACCCACAGGGGCGCGAAGGAGCCTTCGGGGATGAGGCCAAAACGCTCGCCGAGCTTCAGACGCAGGTTGCCAAGGGCGCTGTTGACCATTTCCGGCGCGCCGGCCTGGAAAAAGACGATGTCGCCGGGCACAAGGCCAAGGGCTTCGGTCAGTCCGGCCCGTTCGGCATCGCTCAGGAATTTGGCGATGGGAGACTGCCAGCCGTCTTCCTTGATCTTGATCCAGGCAAGACCCTGAGCGCCGTAGATTTTGACGAATTCGGTGTAATCGTCGATCTCCTTGCGCGAGAGCTCCGCGCCGCCGGGTACGGGCAGGGCCTTGATCAGGGCGGCCGTGGCGAAAAGCTTGAACTCGGAGCCGCGCACAATTTCGGTCACTTCCGTAAGCTTTAAGTCAAAGCGGATGTCCGGCTTGTCCACGCCGTATTCGGCCATGGCCTGTTTGTACTCCATGCGCGGTATGGGCAGGGAAAGCTCCTGGCCCAGCGCTTCACGCAGCACGCGGGCAATCATGCCCTCGGCCATACCCATGACCTGTTCTTCATCCACAAAGGACATCTCGATGTCGATCTGGGTGAACTCGGGCTGGCGGTCGGCGCGCAGATCTTCATCACGGAAGCACTTGACGATCTGGAAATAGCGGTCCATGCCGCCGCACATCAGCAGCTGCTTGAAGAGCTGAGGCGACTGCGGCAGGGCGTAAAACTGACCCTGATTGACGCGGCTCGGTACCAGAAAGTCGCGCGCACCTTCGGGAGTGGACTTGGTCAGGACCGGTGTTTCAATCTCCAGGAATCCGAGTTCGTCCAAATAGCGGCGCACGGACTGGGAAACACGGCTCCTTAAAATGAGGTTGTCGGCCATGGCCTTGCGGCGCAGATCCAGAAAACGGTACTTGAGACGCAGGTTTTCGGAAACATCCACGCGGTCCTCGATGGGAAAAGGCGGGGTCTTGGCCGTGTTCAGAAGCTTGAACTCGGTCACGTAGACTTCGATGGCACCCGTGGCCAGCTTGGGGTTGACCATGTCGTCGGGACGCGCACGGACCACGCCCTTGATGGCCAGCACGAATTCTGTGCGCAGCACGTGGGCGCGGGCGTGAGCCTCGGGCGCGACTTCGGGGGAGAATACGACCTGGGTCAGACCGTGGCGGTCGCGCAGGTCGATGAAGATGAGCCCGCCGTGGTCGCGGCGGTACTGCACCCAGCCCATGAGGCAGGCTTCCTGTCCCAGCTGCTCCGTTCCAAGGCCCGCGCAGGTGTGGGTTCTGCGCCATCCGCCGAGGGAGTCCATGCCGAGTTCCGTGTTTCTGTCATCCATATATGTTCCTCGCTTGGGTACGATAAGCTGTAAACAGTGTGTGTAAAGACTTAGGGCTTGCGGAAGCCCAGCGCCTGCTCCAGGTCATCCTGGCCGATGTTCTTCTGCGCGCCCGTGGCCATGTCCTTGACCACGATCTGGCCCTTTTCCATTTCGTCCTGCCCCAGAATCAGGCAGGTCTTGACGCCGAGCTTGTTGGCTTGGCGCATCTGGGCCTTGATGCTTCTGGCCTCGAAGGAAACCTCGCCGGCAAAGCCGCGTTCGCGCAGGCGCTGGGCCAGAAGCAGGGCCGTGTTCAGGGCGCGCGAGTCGAGTACGGCCAGGTAGAAGTCGGGAGACGGGATATGGGCCTCCCCGTAGAGCAGGGCGAGGCGTTCCATGCCGCAGGCGAAGCCGATGCCGGGCAGGTCGGGGCCGCCGAGCTGTTTGATGAGCCCGTCGTAACGGCCGCCGCCGGCCACGGCGGTCTGGGCGCCGATTTCGCCGGAGACGACCTCGAAGGTGGTGCGCTGGTAGTAGTCCAGGCCGCGCACCAGACGGTCGTTCAGGCGATAGGGGAGCTTCGCGCTGTCCAGGATGTCGCGCACCTGGGCGAAATGTTCGTCGCATCCGGGGCAGAGCGACTCGGCGATGCTCGGCGCGTTCTCCACCAAGCTCTTGCAGGCCGGGACCTTGCAATCCAGCACGCGCAGGGGATTGGTCTGCGCACGGCGCTTGCAGTCTTCGCAGAGCTGGGTGTGGTCGATGGTGGCCAGAAAGTCGCGCAGACGCTGATGAAAGACCGGCCGGCATTCCGGGCAGCCCAGAGAGTTGAGCTCCAGGCCCAGGTTTTTAAGGCCCAGCTTGGTCAAAAACGTCCAGAGCATGAGCACGACCTCGGCGTCGGCCTGGGGTGCGTCCGTGCCCAGGACCTCGACGTCGAGCTGGTGGAACTGGCGCAGGCGACCTTTTTGCGGACGCTCGTAGCGGAACATGGGGCCGCAGGCGAAGAGCTTGGTCGTGCCTTCGGCCCCGCACTGGCCGGATTCGATGAAGGCGCGCAGCACCCCAGCCGTGGCTTCGGGGCGCATGGTCAGAGAGCGGCCCTTGCGGTCGGAGAAAGTGTACATCTCCTTTTGCACGACGTCGGTTTCCTCGCCGATGGAGCGGGCGAAGAGCTCGGTTTTTTCCAGGATGGGCACGCGCACCTCCTGGCATCCGTACGAGCCGAAGACCTGGCGGGCCAGGTTTTCCATGAGGGTGTGGACCGTGCTCTCCGGGCTGAAGAGGTCAGAAAAGCCTTTAATTTTCTGAATTTTAGACATAGAAAATATGCGTCCTTGACGAATGGGATGGATGATGCGCGCCTTTGGTCAGGCTCCGTTTGCGATGGGGCAGGACGTGAGGCACTGCGCATGGGGAAATTGAATCGGTTAATTGATGAGTTCGGGATTGTCAAAGATGGAGGTCCAATGTTCAAAGCTGTGTCGATTGTGGGGTTCAAGAAATCGGGCAAGACGACGCTGGTGCTCGAACTCGCCAGGGAATTGACCGCCAGGGGCCGGAAAGTGGCAGCGGTCAAGTTTACGCATCATGGGCTGGATCTTGATGGCACGGACACCGCCCGCTTTGCGCAGGAGTGCGTCAGCGTGGCTGGCATCGGCCCCAAAACCACGACCCTGCTTTGGAACTCGGCCCGCCAGTTGCAAGATATTCTGCCTCTCCTGGGCGCGGACATTGTTCTGGTCGAAGGGGGGAAATCCCTGACCTGGCTGCCTCGGTTCGTGGCGCTCGGCTCCGGCGAGGACGAGACCATGCTGGCAAACGGGCTGGCTCTTGCAGCCTGGGGAACGGGGGATCTGGACGGGGTGCGCAAGGCCGGGTCCGTGGCGGAATTGGCCACGTTGGCCGAAAGCCGGGCCTTTTCCCTTCCCGGTCTTGATTGCGGCGCGTGCGGGCGTGACTCCTGCCTGGAGCTGGCCCGCGAGGTCGTGGACGGAGCGGCCGAACCGACGGCCTGCACGGCCATGAACGCCAAGCTCGTGGTACGGGTCGATGGCCGTCGCCTGCCCCTCAACCCGTTCGTGGATCGCCTGGTCACAGGCACCATCCGCGGGCTGTTGACGGAACTCAAGGGCAACGTGCCCGGGCAAAAGGTCGAGATAATCCTTGAGTGAGGAATGTCTTTTTGGCCCTTCATGGACGTAAATATGTTGACTCCGGGGCCTTGCGTCATAAATGATGCTCCTAGTAGAGGAGCCTGAGTCCGTGATTTTGACTGTCTGCGAAGAGGGATGCCTATGCGTGTACGCGTGAAGTGTTTTGCCACCCTTGCCGATCATACCCCGCCGCAAGGTTTTCTCGAACTTGAAGAGGGGAGCGTAGTGGAAGCCATGCTTCCGATTCTCGGCCTTGAGGTCGCAGACATAAAGCTCGTTTTTGTGAACAGCAGGAACAGCGGTCTTGAGACGGCGCTTGCCGACGGTGATCAGGTGGGCATTTTTCCGGCGGTGGGCGGCGGATGACGGATTTTCACGCCGCGCTGAACTCCCTGGCCTCCGACAACACCGCGCGCCGGGTCCGCACTGTCGGTCTCGACGAGTTGCAGCGATTGTGCGGAGACCATGGTCTGACCCTTCCGCAAGGTGCCAGGGGGGCTCTTGAACTGGAAATCGTGCCCCTGCCGTTTCTGAAGAATTTACACTCCCTCTCCATCCCCGAGCAGGCCCGGCTCATGGGTGCCACGGTCCTGCTGGCCGGTGCGGGGGGGCTCGGGGGCTACGTCCTGGAACTGCTG
>Ga0075011_10001170_pt1 | contig 14094 bp, 10 predicted proteins | sample TARM_MetaG_T_14_FD_72354 | JGI IMG/M metagenome (GOLD analysis project Ga0075011, IMG submission 72354) | Freshwater microbial communities from Pennsylvania, USA, analyzing microbe dynamics in response to fracking - TARM_MetaG_T_14 | ecosystem: Environmental > Aquatic > Freshwater > River...
TGAAAACTCATGATATTCCTCGAATATTAAACAACAAAATTAATAAACGGAGGAGGAAAAGAAATGGCTGTGACGCGCCGCAGTCGGACGCTATAGCGAACTATTTTGACCTAATCTCGGCCGAGAATCGCCTAAGCTGAACGCTAAAAGCGTAGCAAGCGAGAGCTCTACACGAGTGCTTTCAATAAGAGCAAAAGTGCTCCATCTCAAGCAAAAGAGTAAAAATAGCCCACGACGACAAACGACAGGGACTGTGCAGTCATCCTCTCCTCTGTCCTTTTGCCTGAGCGTTTCGCGTCGCAGGTTATACAATAACACCACGACACTTTCGCCTTCGGCGCCACCTGATTGCACAATGAGTGCAACTGGTAGTCTCTCCAGAGGCTCGTCCAGTAACAGTCCACGCCTATCGGCACCTGAAAGAGTGCTTTGTTTTTATAAGAAGACTCGCTTCTGTAAAACCAAAGTTGCCTCGTCGGTGTGGGGTCAATTCCCCACTCTCCTGCTACCTTCATCCGAACGGATTGTTAGATTGAGATTAACTCCCAAGCTAACAGGACGCACAGAATGCAACAAACGCGGCGTCAGCTCAAGCCGTTTGCTCACAGTTCGTCGAGGATTTAATTCAATTGACTATTTTTACGGCAAGTGACGATTTATGTTTTGTGATCCCGTTTATGATCCCATTACAGGAAAAATCAGTATCTATCTGAATAGAAAATGCTTTATCTTGAACATCGGATTGCAATGCTAAATTGCAGTCAGGATATGTTGGAGCCACAGCTTGAAACACTGCTTACCACATAAGCCGCCAATGGATATAAAGGAGTTGCTCAATGGCCGACGTCGCTAAACCAAATCCTGTCGACAAGCTTCACCCAGTCGCCAAGCTTAACCAAGTCAGCAAGTGCTTTCGTGATGGCGAGCAATATCATCAAGTGCTGCAAGCGGTTGACCTGCAGATCCATAGAGGCGAAACCGTGGCACTCACAGGTCCCAGCGGCAGCGGCAAGAGCACCTTACTCAACCTGATCGCCGGTTTTGAAATGCCAGACTCGGGCGAAATCTTACTAGAACAAGCGTCCACCTCAACTTGGCAAGACAAAGATTGGAGCCGTTTCAGGCGCAATTCCTTAGGTGTCGTGTTTCAGCAATTTAACTTACTCACGCCACTCAACGTGAAAGACAACATCGCCTTCTCCTTAAGTTTAACGGCGCAGCCGTGGTCAGCCTGGTGTGACTATCTGGTTGAAAAACTTGGACTGATGCCATTACTTCACCGCCAAGTTGAAGCCCTGTCCGGCGGTCAACAACAGCGCGTAGCCATCGCCCGCGCCTTAGCCCATAAACCGACGTTACTGCTGGCCGACGAACCCACAGGCAACTTAGATGATGTATCGGGTAAGCAAGTCATGGCATTACTGTGTGAACTGGCACGGGAAAGCCAAACCAGTATATTAATGGTCACCCACAGCGAAGAGTGCGCCGCATTTATGCAAAAACGTTGGCACTTATCCCAAAGTGCAGTCGCTATCTATGAACAATAAACCGCTCACTAAGTCGACTCCCACAGAGCTTAAGCAGATAGAACTTAGGCAGACTGGACTTAAGCAAACAGGGCTAAAGTTAACTTGGCTTAGGCTGACGTGGCTCAGCCTAAAAGTGTTTATCGCCCATTACCGTCATGCGCCCTTACAGGCGGGCGCGATTCTGCTTGGTATCGCTTTGGCCGTGACTCTGCTAATTGGGGTTAAAGCGACCAACGACAATGCCGTGCGCAGTTATAGTGATGCGACTGAGCTTTTGAGCCAGCGTGCCGATGTGTTACTCACGCCGCCCCTTGGACAAAACACCTTAGATGAATCTGTTTATTTCGCCTTAAGACGGGCCGGATTAAGTCAGAGTCTCGCCGTGGTTAATGGCAAAATCTCCGGCAAGAATGGTCAGTTTTGGCAACTGGAAGGCAGCGATTTGATTGCCGCATTAACGCTACAAAAATCGAGAAATAACACCTCGACTGAAACACAGTCAACGACCTCGCCGCAGATGAATGAGTTACCGCTTGCCGATCTCCTCAACGGCGCCCCCACAGTAATAATGAGCCACAGCCTCGCCACAAAAGTAGCGCCAGACGGTAAACTTGTTTTAGAAAATAGTACCTTAGATGTCATTGCAATTGATGATAGTTTTGGCCTCGGCAGCGCCATCTTGGCCGATATTTCCCTCGCCCAGCAATTACTGAACATGCAGGGCCGATTAAGCTATATCGCCATGTTCAGCGAGCGAGAAAACTTACCTCAACTAAAATCCCAACTCGACACTTTAGGGATTACGCCGCAAAAGGCCAGTTTTAGCCAGCAAGATCAAGGCCAAGCGCTGATAGCGCTGACCCGCAGTTTTCACCTCAATCTCAATGCCATGAGCATGTTAGCCTTCGTTGTCGGCCTCTTTATCGCCTACAACGGTGTGCGCTACAGCCTAATGAAACGACAAAAACTGTTAGTGCAGTTATTACAACAGGGAATCGAGCGCCGCGCCTTGATGACGGCGCTAATGTTCGAATTAATGTTGTTGGTTGTCATAGGCTCAAGTTTGGGCTTTATCAGTGGTTTGCAACTCAGCCACTGGCTGCAACCTATGGTCGCCATGACCCTAGAACAAATGTATGGCGCCCACTTACTCCCCGGTATTTGGCAATGGACTTGGCTTATCGAGGCAATTGCCCTCACCTTAGGCGCCGCATTTGCCGCTTGCTTGCCCTTGTATTTAGATCTTACGCGCCAAGTATTGGCACAAGGGGCGAATCGTTATCAGCAAATGCAAGCGCACCGCAAAACCCATAGCATTCAATTTGTCTTAGCCTGTGGTTTACTGACCGTAGCGGCGCTGCTGTTTCCCTTCAGTCAAAGCTATAACATCAGCTTAGTGTTGCTCGGTATCGTCGCTATCGCGATCCCCTTGTTGTTGCCGCAATTATTGCATTGGGGTGTCAGTGCGTTAATGCCCTTGGCGCGCCCCGGACTTTGGCAATATCTGCTCGCCGAAACCCGTGAGCTTATCGCACCGCTCTCCCTTGCTATGATGGCAATCTTGCTGGCGCTCAGTGCCAATGTGTCGATGAACACCCTAGTGGGTAGCTTTGAGCAAACCCTGCGGACTTGGCTAGAAACCCGCTTGCATGCCGATCTCTATATTCGCCCACCGAGCCAGCGCATCGACACGATTCAAACCCAACTGATGCACGATCCTAGAGTCAGCGGTCTTTATCAGCAGTGGCAAATTGAAGCCCAGCTTTCACTCCCGGTATCGACGGATAATTCGAGCGCACAAACAATTCCAATTAGCCTACTTAGCCGTGATGAATATTCGATTCGCCACACCAGTGCACTAAAAGAAAGCCTGCCGACTCTGTGGCAATCCTACTTTAATGCCCCCGTGATCTTAGTGAGCGAGCCCTTAGCCATCAAATACCAATTGCAGCTTGGCGATAGCGTGTCATTGGATGCGCTTAAGAAAACCGGTAACAGCCAAGCCATTATCGGCGGCATTTATTATGACCACGGTAATACCCGCAACGAGGTGATTATCAGCCAGCCATTATGGCAAAAGGCACAATTACCTGTGCTGCCGATCAGCTTGGCGGCGAATTTTTACGGTAAAGAGCGAGGCAGCAAGATCAGTGAAACGGAACTCGATGAACTGCAAATCCAACTGGCTGCCGAGTTAGGCTTATCGCAAGCGCAAATCTACAGTCAAACTAAGATTAAAACCCAAGCTATCGCCATGTTTAAGCGGACTTTTTCGATTACCTTAGTGCTGAATAGTTTGACGCTGATTGTCGCCGCGATTGGCCTTTTTAGTGCCTGTTTAATGTTAACTCAGGCACGGCAAGCGCCACTGGCACGACTGTATTCCCTAGGCGTGAGTCGTAATGCGCTGCGCGGTATGGTGTTTATGCAGATGCTGATTGTGGTGCTGATCACTTGCCTGCTCGCTATGCCAACGGGTGCACTGCTAGGTTACCTGCTTATCAACAAGATCACCTTGCAAGCCTTTGGCTGGACGATAAAAATGATTTGGGATTGGCAAGCCTATGGCAAAGCAATACTGATTGCCTTAACCACCTGCACCTTAGCCGTGCTCTTGCCGCTGTATTGGCAAACCCGCAAACCACTGGTCGCCAGTCTGCAGCAGGAGACCCTATGATGAAAACACTCAGTATTGTATGGGCAGTGGTTGGGTTAATGCTGATCGGCGGCTGCGATAAAATGCCATCGACGCAAAACACTCAATCCAAATCCATGGCCAATGTGGTAGGGAAAAACTCGAATAATCAAGATGATCTAGCTTTTACGCCTGTTGTTCCTGGCTATAGATTTGAATTTCCCCGAGATCACTTGGCGCACAATAACTTTCGCCAAGAATGGTGGTATCTGACCGCCAATTTAACCACAGAAACAGGTGAGCAACTCGGCGCCCAGTGGACGCAGTTTAGAGTCGCCCTAAAACCCACTGATCAGCAATCAATAGCACCGCAAGCAACAGATGTGGTTCCTAAAAGTGAATCCACTTGGGCGACTCAGCAGCTTTATTTAGCTCATAGCGCATTAACCTCGAGTAATGCTCACCTCGCCCACGAAAAATGGTCACGCCGTCATAGCGAGTTTGCCGAGGTAAAATTGGATCCCTATCAAATCCGCCTTGATAACTGGCGCTGGCAGAGCGAAACCAATGCACTCTTTCCCGCCACCTTAACGGTGGAAAATCCTGATTTTAGCTACCAACTTCAGCTTAACAGCCAAGCACCACTGCAATACCAAGGCGCTAACGGCTATAGCCTTAAAAGTCGCGATGGCCAAGTGGCCTCTTACTATTACAGTCAGCCCTTTATTGAAATCTCAGGTGAAATCAACCGCAATGGCAAAATGGAGCGAGTCACAGGTCAAGGCTGGCTCGACAGGGAATGGAGCTCGCAATTTCTCACTAAAACGCAACAGGGTTGGGATTGGTTCGCGCTCAGGTTAAACGATGGCTCGACGCTGATGTTGTTTCAGCTACGGGATCAGTCTCCAGCAGAGTCCGCAAAAAATGCGCCTATCTCGGCATTTTATAGCGCCAGAAGAATGTTTACCGATGGCACAGGGCGCAATATCAATTCCACCGACAATCCTAATGACATTCAGATGACGCCACTTAAATGGCAACACACTGTCAATGGCGACTATCCCGTTAGCTGGCAGGTAAAAATCCCCAGCGAGAATATCGATCTCACCATTACCCCGCTCAATCCTAATAGCGCCATGCCATTATCGACGCCCTACTGGGAAGGCCCAGTACAGCTCTCTGGCAGCCATACTGGCACGGGGTATATGGAACTGACGGGATATTGAGTGAATGACAAACTTTGGGGCATTTAAAAACAATTAGATCATGCAGCTAGAGCCGACGCCAGCATCGATGTTTAGCTGTTGATCTAACGTACCCTGTAGCAAGGAGCGGGTTGAAGCAGTGCCCAGATTTTTGACTCGCACAATATCGGCTAATATCGCTAGGGCAATTTCTGCCGGAGTTTTACTGCCAATAGCCAATCCTATCGGTGCATGAATACGTGATAACTGATCTTTTGTCAGCTCACCAATACGTTCTAAACGTTCACGGCGTTTGGCACTGTTACGTGTTGACCCCATAGCTCCGATATAAAATGCGGGGGTGTTAACCGCTTCCATCATCGTTAAGTCATCCATCCGCGGATCGTGAGTCAGGGCTACGATGGCGGTATTGGAGTGGCAGCCATGTTGTTCCAGATATTTAGCAGGAAAGCTGTTGATCACACTCACATTGGGTGGACATTGTTCAGCCAATGTTGCCAATACATTCTCTCGGGGCTCCAGCAGCACAGTTTCAAACCCCAAAGCATGGGCAAACTCTAAACAGTAATGCGCTACAGGTGAGTAACCGGCCACTAACAGACGCGGCGCAGCGGCGATACGAATCTCAATGTCTGGATGTTGGTAACAAATAGCGGTAGTCCCAGTTAACTCTTCGGGCACTATCGCACTACAGGCTTCAGGTAATCGCAGCTGTTTACGCATAGCTTGATAACCTTGCACGCCTCTAAGCTGCTGCTGTAGATATATCACACTCAGCTCGCTTGCAGGCAGATACTCCACCAATATCTCTAAAATCCCCCCACAGGGTAGCGATACATCGGGTGCCAGTTCACCATCACCATAACGGATCACTTGACTGGGTTGTTGCCAGCGACCTTTCGCTACCTCGCGAATAAAATGCTCTTCCACACAACCGCCAGACAAGGAGCCCACTTGTCGCCCATCTTGCATAGCCACCAGCAAGGAGCCTGGTGAACGCGGCGATGACCCCCAAGTATGCAGCACGGTACAAAGCCATACTGGGCTGGACTGCGCCCAAATAGCAGCTTGTTGTAGTACTTTGGCATCTAATGGTTGGGAGAGATACAACATGAACAGTTCCTGCAACTAAAAGTAAGCGGCATTAACACAGCAGTTTACTTCATAAGAATATAAATAAGGCCCGCCTTAAAAAACGGGCCTTTAGGGTTACGCTTTAATCAATGCGGCTTTAACATCATTAGCAGTCATGGGAAGCTTACGAAGGCGTACACCAATGGCTTGATAAATCGCATTAGCAATGGCGGGCGCAACGGGTGTGACTGCCGGTTCACCCAAGCCTGATGGAGCATAGGGGCTGACGATAAATTCAATATTTACCTCAGGCGTTTGGCCAATACGTAGCGGTGTATAGCTATCAAAGTTCGAATCTTTGAACTTGCCATTAACCAGCTCAGTACCTTCGTACAGTGCCATCGACAATCCCCACAGAGCGGCACCCTGACACTGAGCTTGCGCGCCATTAGGATCAACGATAATGCCAGCATCCACGACCACTTGCAGTTTTTCTACATGCACGAGTCCAGTGCTTTTATCAACCCGAACTTGCGCAGCAACGGCAACCCAAGTGGGCATATCACGCTCTTGTCCAAAGGTCGATGCGATCCCCATACCACTGCCTTCAGGTAAAGTAGTCCCCCAACCAATCATCTCGGCGGCTTTTTGCAATACCGCAGCTTGGCGCGCAGAGCCACCAGAGGCAATCGGGCCGCTGCCAGCATTAAGGCCTTGTGCGGTTAACAGTTCTAGACGAAATGCCAATGGATCTTTACCCGCATGGTGCGCGGCTTCATCCATAAAGCTTTCAAGCGCCCAATTGGTCCAACCTGGGCCGACTGAACGTAACCAACCGGGGCGAAATGAAGCATTAGCAAGATCGTTAGAGACCGCTCGCACCTTTTGTGCGCCAACACTGTACCAATGATCGGCGCCAGCGATAGAGAATGGATCAAACGGTTGGCCATTCACCCCTTTAGGCATAAAGACAGGGATCATCACCTCAGTCGGCCAACCCGCAGTGGCATGATGCTCCATGGCAATAACCGCTTTATCGGCGTTAAAGGCCATTTTAAGTTGTTGCACAGAAGCCGAGCGCGGACTATCAAACTGCAAATCTTGAGCACGCGTAAACACCAACTTAACCGGCTTACCACCCAGAGCTTTAGACACAAGCGCGGCTGGCACAGTGTAGTCACCGTTAAGACGACGACCAAAACCACCACCGAGCATATAAGCGCGAATAAGGATATTATCTTCCGTTACACCAAGGGCTGCAGCCAGTACTGCAGCCGTTAACGACTGCCACTGACAACCTGAGTGGATTTCCCATATACCATCTTCGTTCTGAAACACCAGTGCATTGAGCGGTTCCATCTGCGCGTGTAACACAGTGCTGGTCAGGTATTCATACTCAATGGTTGATGATGCTTGGCTAAACACTGGCTCAGTGTTGACATCGCCCGTATCAAGAATGGCGCCTTTACTGCTGTCTTTTAGCAGCTCGCGGCCGTGGTTGATAATATCGACCTCTGACACATTTGCCGCAGCACCCGCTTGCCAACTGACTTTAACTAATGCAGCAGCTTTATGCGCAGCGTAATAACTGTCGGCAATAACGACAAGCCAGCCAGGCACAGTCTGACTTGGATCTTCGAGCACTAATGTTTGCTGATAACCTTTAACTGTTTTGGCAGCCGAGTCATCCACTGCCGTCACTATTGAGCCATAACGAGTCGGCGGCAAGATAGGGGCAGCGTAAACCATACCGTCGATTTTGGCATCAATACCAAATATCGTCTTACCAGTAGTTTTATTGCTGATATCGAGCGAAGTTACCTGCTTGCCAACTAATTTCAAATCGTCATTAGGCTTAAGCGGTAGGGCTTTAAGCTCTGCTTCAGTGAACTGGCGAGTCACCCCTGCGGCAATAAGGTCACCATAACTAATCTCTTTGTTACCACAGATAATTTTGCCGTTACTGGCGTGGCATTTACCCACAGGTACAGCCCATTTTTTGGCAGCCGCTTCAAGTAATGCAGTGCGACCCGCAGCACCTGCCTGACGGTATACTGACCAACTTTGTGACACAGACCAACTGCCACCTGTGACCATTAAGCCCCATTTTTTATGACTATCAACATGGACAATTTCTACGTCGTCCCAATTAGCTTCTAGTTCATCGGCTAAAATGCGAGCGATGGAGGTACCCACATGCTGGCCCATTTCGGCGCGAATAATGTTGACCTTGATTTTGCCTTTAGCATCAATTGAATACCATAATGATGGTTCATACAGCGAGCCGTTATCGGGTAATAGTGCCCCACCTTCAGTAGCAGGGTCCATCGCACTCCAAGACGTACGCGGAAAACCAAAACTGACACCGACTGCGGTCATCGCAATTAAAAAGCCTCGGCGTGTCATGCCAGAATCTTTATTTTTATTAGGCAATCTTGACATGGCTGGCCTCCTTCATTAAATCAGCAGCTTCGTGAATGGCTTCGCGAATACGCACATAGGTCATGCAGCGGCAAAGATTACCACTCATTACCGCATCAATTTCTGCATCCGTTGGCAGTGGAATATCTTTCAACAGCGCCGCAGCCTGCATAATTTGCCCTGACTGACAGTAGCCGCATTGTGGTACCTGATGTTTCTGCCAAGAAATCTGCAGTGGGTGAGCCCCCGTTTCAGATAAGCCTTCAATCGTGGTAATACTGGCGCCTTCAACGGCAGAAATCGGCGTCACACAAGAGCGTGTCGCTCGGCCACCAACATGCACAGTACAGGCCCCACAAGTGCCGATACCACAACCAAATTTGGTGCCAGTCATATCCAGTTCATCACGGATAACCCACAACAGCGGAGTGTCTCCGTCTACATTGGCAGCCACAGACTTGCCATTTAAAATAAATTTAGCCATTGCTCACATCTCCCGTGATTAATGTTCAAAACGTGGTTGAAGTCGGATCTCAGCCACTTTTTGCTTTAGGTTAGGCCAAGGTTGCTCACCGGCAGATTGGCGAAGGTAGGTTGCAATCGCAGTAATATCTTCATCCGATAATGCATCACGAAACGCGGGCATAACCACCCCAGCGATACCTTGATTAGCACGGAAGCCATCAAGCGTGACATTAATAAGATTAGTGGGATCATCCAGATGCAGTGCACTGCCTAATGAAAGTAGTGGGCGCCCCTTATTAAGCTCATTACTACTGTAATGGCACGACTGACAAGAAATCGCATATAAACGAGCACCATTATCGATACGCGGATCAGGCAGCTGTTGTGACGCTAGAGCCGCTTTAAGCGCCGAACTATTCGCGGGATTGTCACTATGATTGCCCGCAAGCGCGCCAAAATAAACGCTAATCGCTTTGATATCACTATCAGACAGGGCAGATAGACCCGCATGAACAACTGGCGCCATCGGGCCTGCTGCACTGCCGTGGAAAGATGAATTACCGGTACGTAGGTATTCATCGAAATCGGCGGCGCGCCACTTCAATGGTGCTTTACTGCTAGTGGTCAACGATGGCGCAATCCAACCATCAATCGCTGCTCCGCTATACATCTGGTCACGTTTTTCACCGCCAAGCGCATTACGTGGTGTATGACATGCCCCGCAGTGAGCAACGCCTTGTGCGAGATAAGCACCACGGTTCCATTCTGCTGATTCATCGGCTTGCGGTTCAAATGGGCTGGTGTCGGCAAACAACAGTTTCCAACCCGACTGCAAGAAACGAATATTAAGTGGGAACGGGATACCGTTATCGATTTTTTGCTGACTAACAGCGGGGACTGACGACATGATATAAGCATAAACCGCCTTAATATCTTCATCCGTCATCTTATTAAAATGCTCGTATGGAAATGCTGGCAGCAAATGATGACCATCACGGCTCACACCAGTGCGCATCGCACGAATGAATGCTTCTTCTGACCAATTACCGATACCGATCTGAACGTCAGGGGTAATATTACTGGAGTAGATAGTGCCGAAGTCAGTGTGCATTTCGTAATTACCAGCATACGGAGATCCACCTGGCGTAGTATGGCAAGTACTACAGTAACCAGCGGCAGCCAGCACTTTACCTTGCGCAATCACATTTGCAGAAAACTGTTCTTTGGTGGGTGGCGTTATAGGAGCAATCGACGGATACCAAGCATAAATACTAAAAGCACCCAAAACGACGATAGCAGCGATAAACACGCTATATAAATTGCGTTTACGCATATTACATTGCCTCATAATTTTTGTTTTTTTGATGGTAAAACAAACGAGGCGAATACCTCATATTCCCTTTAAAAATGTCACTTGATTATTTATGCGCAAACCAATATCAACGATCGGTTTCACAAAACGCGCTCAAACTGACAAAAGTGTCTTAGTGTAAACCTATACTCCCTTAGGCGCTAAGAGTAATGCCTTATAACTTGTGATTCTTTAATGATAAATGAAGAAACAGACAACGATTGCTGGCAGTGAACAACCGCTTTATCTGTACTGATTAAAAATCATATTTAGTGGAGAACTTGGACTGACATAGCGTAATTACGTTGATAAAAAAATGTATATCTACCGAACTGGTATCAATAAAATACACTACCCATTTTATCCAGCACCACCCTTAACTGAGCAACTTTCAATCACACCTTTTTCCCCTAACTCGCAGTTAAAATCACTACTATCAATCATAAAATTCACCGCTTAAATATCAAACTGGGAGTTAGATCACTCGCAAAACTTTGATCCGGATCGACTATCGCTTTCAATACCTCTTGTGAGGTATACCCACATTTTTCATCAGGTCTAGACTCACCAGTATCAGTACTCGGTTGCTCTCCTTTTTAATATTAAGCAAGCGAGTTAACACCACTACAGGTCAGCCCTTATGAGTCAGGAATACCACGTCACCAGCCTTGTGGTGCATGCCGCACCTAAAGTCTTACAGCAGGTTGAAGCCAATATCCGCTCATTAATGGGCGCCGATATTCATGCGGTTACGCCCGAAGGGAAATTGGTTGTCACCCTCGAAGGGAGTAGCCAAAGGGCGATACTCGACAATATTGAAGCCATCAATGCCCTGTCCGGCGTGTTATCTGCCAGTTTGATTTACCACCAAGTCGCACCTTTAGAACAAGAGAGTGAGGAAAGATTATGAGCATAAGCCGCCGCGAGTTTCTCAAGGCCAACGCAGCGGTTGCCGCCGCAACAGCCGTTGGTGTCACGCTTCCCATTAAAATGGTTGAAGCCGCCGAACAGCCAGACAATATCAAATGGGATAAAGCCCCTTGCCGCTTCTGCGGTGTGGGTTGTAGCGTATTAGTCGGCACCAAAGCGGGTAAAGTCGTTGCTACTAAGGGCGATCCTGAAAGTCCAGTCAACCGTGGCCTTAACTGTATTAAAGGTTATTTCCTCTCAAAAATCATGTACGGCAAGGACAGATTAACCACGCCCTTGCTGCGGATGAAAGACAGCAAATACCATAAAGAAGGCGAGTTCACCCCAATCAGTTGGGATATGGCATTTGATACTATGGCGGCTAAATGGAAACACAGTCTCGCCACCAAGGGCCCGACGTCTGTAGGTATGTTTGGCTCAGGTCAATGGACTATTTGGGAAGGTTATGCCGCCTCTAAACTTCATAAAGCAGGTTTCCTTACCAACAATATCGACCCTAACGCACGCCACTGCATGGCCTCTGCCGTAGGCGGCTTTATGCGCACCTTCGGTATCGATGAACCCATGGGTTGTTATGACGATTTAGAAGCCGCCGATCAGTTTGTGCTTTGGGGCGCAAACATGGCCGAGATGCACCCAATTCTATGGGCACGTTTATCCGATAGACGTTTAAGCAGTCCAACTTGTCGCGTGCATGTGCTGTCGACCTTTGAAAATCGCAGCTTCGATTTAGCCGATAATCCTATGGTGTTCCGCCCGCAATCGGACTTAGTGATCCTCAACTTTATTGCCAATTACATTATTCAAAATAACGCAGTTAATACTGACTTTGTCACTAAACACACTAAGTTTGCCTTAGGCGTTGACGATATCGGCTATGGCCTGCGTCCAGATCATCCATTAGAGAAAAAAGCCAAAAATCCAGGCAATGGTAAATCGACACCGATTAGCTTTGACGAGTATGCCAAGTTTGTCAGCACATATACGCTGGAATACGCGGCTAAGATGAGTGGTGTGGAGCCCGAGAAATTAGAAACTTTAGCCAAGGCCTATGCCGACCCTAACGTTAAAGTGATGAGTCTGTGGACCATGGGCATTAACCAACATGTTCGCGGTGTATGGGCAAACAACATGCTCTACAACATCCACTTACTCACGGGCAAAATTGCCACACCGGGTAACAGTCCATTCTCGTTAACCGGTCAACCTTCGGCTTGCGGGACTGCCCGTGAAGTCGGCACCTTTGCCCATCGTTTACCCGCCGATATGGAAGTCACTAACGACAAACACCGCGCCATTACCGAAAAACTATGGCAAGTGCCTGAAGGGACTATTCCCGCCAAACCTGGCTACCATGCCGTACTCCAGAGCCGTATGCTCAAAGATGGCAAGCTCAACTGCTACTGGACTATGTGCACCAACAACATGCAGGCGGGTCCCAACATCAACGATGAAATTTATCCGGGTTTCCGCAATCCAGAAAACTTTATCGTGGTTTCAGATCCCTATCCAACCATCACGGCCATGGCGGCGGATTTAATTTTGCCAACGGCTATGTGGGTCGAAAAAGAAGGGGCTTACGGCAATGCCGAGCGCCGTACTCATATGTGGCATCAGCAAGTAAAAGCCCCAGAAGGCGCGACCTCAGATCTGTGGCAATTAGTCGAGTTTTCAAAACGTTTTAAAGTATCTGAAGTCTGGCCAGCTGAGTTGATAGCTAAGCAACCAGAATATGCGGATAAAACCTTATATGAAGTGCTATTCGCCAACGGCGTGATCGACAAGTTCCCCACATCGGATTGCAAAGCAGATCTCAACGATGAGAGCGAGCACTTTGGTTTCTATCTGCAAAAAGGCATTTTTGAAGAATATGCCACATTCGGTCGTGGCCACGGCCATGATCTAGCCGACTTTGACCGTTACCACGAAACCCGTGGCCTGCGCTGGCCAGTCGTTGATGGCAAAGAAACCCTGCGCCGTTTCGTTGAGGGGAGCGACCCTTATGTCAAAGCGGGTGAAGGCTTTAAATTCTATGGGAAGCCAGATGGTAAAGCGGTGATCTTCGCCCTACCTTACGAACCCGCCGCCGAAGAGCCGAATGAAGAATACGATCTGTGGATGTCGACCGGCCGCGTGTTAGAGCACTGGCACACAGGCTCGATGACTGCACGCGTACCTGAGCTTTACCGTGCCTTTCCCGACGCGCAGATTTTTATGCATCCAGAAGATGCCAAAGCCCGCGGTGTACAACGCGGTGATGAAGTCATAGTGGCATCACCACGGGGTGAAGTAAAAACTCGTGTCGAGACCAAAGGCCGTAACAAACCGCCACGCGGCGTGGTATTTATGCCTTTCTTCGATGCACGCCAGTTAGTCAACAAACTGATATTGGATGCGACCGATCCCCTGTCAAAAGAAACTGACTTTAAAAAATGCCCAGTGAAAGTCTTCAAGGCGGAGAATAACCAATGAGAAAAATACTCA
>Ga0075011_10001171_pt1 | contig 14090 bp, 8 predicted proteins | sample TARM_MetaG_T_14_FD_72354 | JGI IMG/M metagenome (GOLD analysis project Ga0075011, IMG submission 72354) | Freshwater microbial communities from Pennsylvania, USA, analyzing microbe dynamics in response to fracking - TARM_MetaG_T_14 | ecosystem: Environmental > Aquatic > Freshwater > River...
CTGTCGTTACCCTCACCACCTTTGAGTATGTCGTCACCTCCACCACCTTGAAGCATGTCTTTATCACTTCCACCAACTAATGTATCCGCACCATTACCACCATAGAGCCTGTCTTTACCACTACCACCAACTAATGTATCTGCACCTTCATCGCCATAGAGAATGTCGTTGCCTTCACCACCATCAAGTATGTCCTTACCTTCACCACCGTAGAGTCGGTCTTTACCTGATCCACCTTCAAGTATGTCGTTCCCTCCGCCACCTTTAAGCGTATCTTTACCACTTCCACCAGTTAATGTAACACTATCGTCTATATCTTCATTGTAATTTACTGTTATTTTAAGACTGGTACTTGCAACCTTGTCACCATCACTAGCAACAACATTTACCTCATATATGCCGACCTCACCATTAGATGGCGTACCTGAAAAAAACTGCCCATCAAATATTAACCAATCTGGTAAAGCAGAGCCATCACTCAAGCGCGCGGTGTATTCAAGAAGATCGCCATCTGCATCACTAAAAACATCATTCGGGATAACTAAATTCAACGGCACACCTGCATCAAGAGTCAGATCGGAGAGACCCGCATTAACCACCGGCACATCATTTACTGCGGCGACATTTAAGGTAACACCTGCCGTTACGGTTTCTATACCATCACTGACACTATAATTAAAGCTGGCGACACCGTTGAAATCACTATCGGGTGTGAAAGTAATGGTTTCAGCGACAAGATCGATACTCACGTCACCATTAACTGCATCTGCCACTGAGACAATATTAAACAGGTCAGCATCAATATCGCTGTCATTAGCTAATAATGATGCAAAGGTAATAACTAAAGGCTGATCTTCGACTGCACTAAACAGATCAGGATTCACCACCGGCGCATCATTGACCGCCGCGACATTGACAGTAACGCCTGCAGTAACAGTTTCAGCGCCGTCACTGACACTGTAATTAAAGCTGGCGACACCGTTAAAATCACTATCGGGCGTGAAGGTAATGGTTTCAGCGATAACATCAACAGTGACGTCACCATTAATGGCATCTTCCACTGAAACAACATTAAACAGGTCAGCATCGATATCATTACTTAATAGTGAGTCAAAGGTAATGACTGAGGGCTGATCTTCGATTGCACTAAATAGATCCGAATTGATCACTGGCGCATAATTTTCAGAGGTAACTGCAATCGTCACTGTGGCGCAAACTATGTCTTGGCCATCTGAAAGTTCATAATTAAAACAAGCAGTACCATTGAAGCCAGCATCAGGTATAAATTCAATCTCACTGGTTAATGTGTTAATCGTAACCACACCATTCTCCGCATCACCTACCCAATCAACGGTCAAGTTATAGTCATTAGCACCCAATATTTCGGCAAAAGGAATAACTAATTTACCGTCTTCAGCAGTACTCTTATTAAGATCAAACAAATCAGACATAGAAGTTCCAACTTCCCACTCAGTGTGATCAGCAAACTGGATCCTATAATGTAAACCTTTATCGTTAGCAATATAGTAATTTTCCAGAGTGATCACTTCTTCCGTTAAACCTAGGGACAGTACTAAGTCATCACCTGAGCGTTCCGTTAAAACTTCAGAAACAAGAAAGCTTTCATCAAAACGAAGAATATATCCACTGTAATTAAACGTTTCAAAGACGAAACCAGGCTGATAGACGTTAAACAAAGAAAATTCTTCATAAGTTACTTCGGCATTGATAGCCGCAGTATCCCATTCAGTCCCATCAGCAAACTTAATTGCATCAAGTGGATTATTATTATAATCTTTTACAAAAATAGTCTCATCCGTATAACTCGGGTGCAAAATCAAGTCATCCCCATCGGCCTCAACTATTAGATCAGAAACCAATACACTATCATCAAATTGTAAGACATAGCTTCCTGCTCCCTCACTGTAATCCAATATTTCGAGATAACCAGAGCCTGCGCTAAACTGATAAATAGCATCTTTACCTAATGTTTTAGAAGCGATAGTCGCAATATCCCATTCCGTCCCATCAGCAAACTCAATCACATCAAGTGCATAATTCTCATCGATAAAATGATCCTGGACAGTAATCTCCTCTCCCGTGCTTGCCAACGTCAGTAGTAAATTATTACCAGAGCGTGCAGCTGTGATGTCTGAAACCAGCACACTCTCATCAAAACGCAGGGTGTTATAACTATCTAAAGAATCATATTCCGATATTGTAGTATTTCCCTCACCAGCACTAAATAGATAAATATCATTACCTGCGCCGCCTTCAAGAACATCATCGGCACCACTACCACCGCTTAAAGTATCGTCTCCATTACCACCGTATAAACGGTCATTACCCGCACCGCCATTTAAAATATCGTTTCCATTACCACCGTATAAATGGTCACTACCCGCCCCTCCACTTAAAATATCGTCACCGTCTTGACCGTATAGCTTATCGTTACCGCCCAAACCATTAAGCGTTTCATCTATTGCATAACCAACAATAGTGTCATCGCCCTCAGTAGCTGCTATTGCTACTAATTTCGAAGAAATCGTGGGAATATCCCACACTGTACCATCAGCAAATTCAATTGCATTAAGCTCAGAAGAGCTGTGAAAATGGTTCCCTACGGTGATCACTTCACCCGTACTCGCCAAGTTCAGTAATAAATCATTCTCTGAGCGTGATACTGTGATATCAGAAGCAAGCACACTGCTGTCAAAACGCAAGACATCATAAGAACTACCTATTTCATCTGCGTTCAATATTGTGGTATTACCCTCTCCAGCGCAAAATAGATAAATGTCATTACCAGCGCCACCTTCAAGGACATCATTCGCACCACTGCCACCGCTCAAGATATCATCACCACTGCCTCCATATAAGTGGTCACTACCTGCCCCCCCCTCTAGGGTATCGTCTCCCCCATTACCAATCAGAGTATCATCACCACCATAGCCTTTGATCAAGTTAAAGTTATCATCTCCATATAAAGTGTTAGCATCATCATTACCTTTGATAAGTGTTACATTAGTTCCAGAAACAATGGCTAGAATATCCTCTCTAGTCCAACCAAATCCAATGTCAGCAAAGGTAATTTGGTCAATGGCATAGAAACGATTGGAATCTTGTCCAACCTCTTTAAATTGATTCAGTACAGTAATGATTTCTGAACCAGTATTAATTAATAGATTATCTCCATCCCTCGTTAACTCGGTTGATAATGGGCTAATGAAGAAATTTAACACTAAATTATCAAAACCGTCACTCGTATCACTGTTATCAATGATATCTGCGCCATCTCCTAATGATATAACATAAGTATCGTCGCCGAGGCCACCAACCAAGTGGTCGTTACCCGCATTGCCACGCAAAATATCATTACCGTCACCCGTGTTAATTGTATCGCTCAATGCACTACCAAATACACTATCGTTTCCAGCACCCGTTGTGATCTCTGTGTAACCTTCACTAAGATAAGATTTTTGATTTAAGTCATTAAGTGCGAGGGGAGAGCCATCAGAGAAATTAATGTTGAAAGTCGAGGAGGATGCTGCAGAAAATACAATCATATTGCCGTTTTTTAAAATGATAGCGCTATGCCCCTCCTCTTGTTGGTAATGCGAAATATCTGCTAAAGCACAATCAAGTGTTAAGGTATTTTCACCTTCAGAATCATCTATGTAATCGTCACCCTCACCGAGAGAATAGAGATAGTTATCATTACCAGCGCCACCATAAAGATTGTCATCACCATAACCTCCTTTGATAGCATCGTTACCTTTGCCTCCATAAATAGTGTCGTTATCGGCCCCGCCATCAATAACATCATCACCAGCATCTCCAGCTATTATATCTTCACCTTGACCACCATAAATCACATCATTACCATAATAGGCGAAACTATCATCATTAGTGTCTCCCACAAGCGTATCATTACCATCACCGCCCATGATCAGGTCATCTTCACCGCCTCCGACAATCTGGTCATCACCAGCGCCACCCGACAAATTATCTTTGCCGTGATATATACCATCAAGCCCTTCCGCATCCCCCCATATTTTGTCATTGTCGGCGCCTCCATCAATAACATCATCTTCGCCGCCTCCGATTATTTGGTCATCACCTGCTCCGCCAGATATATTATCTTTTCCGTGATAGACACCATCAAGCCCTTCCGCATCCCCCCATATTTTATCATTGCCGACGCCACCAAAAATCAGATCATTACCTATCTCCCCCCGTATTTCATCATCACCTGTTCCGCCATCAATAACATCATCATAACTGTGCTCGACATCAACTGTGTTGATATTATGCGCAACGAAACTGGTGGTGATATATGCACTAGATCCGCCATCCCAAGACGTTTCATCAACAAACGCGATACTGCTATCGCCGAAAATAGAATCGTTTCCGGACTCACCTAACAGTGTATCGGCACCATCTCCCCCCATAATAAAATCATTATCATTACCGCCTAATAAAGTATCATCACCTTCATCACCACCAATATAATCATCGCCATTTCCCCCTTCGATATAATCACTACTCAGTGCACCCTCTGCAATATAAGGGGCAACTAATTGATCATTGGAGTCATATGACCTTCTAGTGTTGCCAGTTAAAACATCATTTCCCTCACCACCGAATAGCATATCATTGCCTAAGCCGCCGTATAAAAAATCTCCGCCCTCTAACCCATAAAGATAGTCATTGCCATCCATCCCCCATAATCCATCAATAAACGCACCACCAGTTAACTGATCCCCTAAATCTCCCCCCTCAAATAGATAATGCCCCTCCGCATCAAAAGGGCGGCTTACATGAATAGCTAATGCCGCATCGTAAATAATACTTTGACTGTTGATAAACTCTTCTGATTGGCCAATGCGAGATTCGTACAAATTATCAATACCACCGCCTCCGTCATACCAGCCATCCCCGACGACATAAACATCGTCGCTAGGTGCAGGTGGCACTACTGCCTTAGCATCCTCTAACGTTATTCCAAAATTATTGCTGGTTTGCTCAAAGTCATGCACGGTCAGGGTGCCGCCGCCGGATACACTAACAACCAGTGTGTTATCCGTTACAACATAACGATTTTTCTTTTCATCTTGATAAATGCCTGACTCATTAGCGATTTGGGTGATATTGCTAATGATGCCACCATTAATATTGAGTCTATTGTTACCGGCAGTATCAACAACAGTGTCGTTACCATCACCACTGTTATAATAATAAGTATCGTCCCCTTCGCCGCCTTCTAAGAAATCATCCCCCGTTTCACCGTAAAGCTGATCATTGCCTTTGCCGCCATAAAGAAAATCATTTTCTGAGCCGCCATGCAATTCGTCATTACCTTGATCGCCATACAGGAAGTCTTGACCAGCATCACCATATATGGTGTCGTTACCTGCATTGCCTTCGATATAATCATCACCTGCATTGCCGTGGATGGTATCATCACCGCCTGCACCATATAGATGGTCGTCTTTATCGCCTCCATCCATCATACCTGTATCACTTTCATTGGTGCCGAATATAGTTTTCGCAGCTCCCCCAACTAAGTTTGTATTGCCAGTCGCAAGCATGTTTCCAGTTTCAAGATCCGAATAGAGTCTGTCTTCTGTAGACGATAAAGATCCAAGTTCGTCAGCGAGATTCTGTTGAATGATCAGATCTAAAAAAGCAGCTCGATCGTTTAGGTTTTGTGTTGAGAAATTTTCAGCATTGAGTTCGCCGTTTTGGTTATGCTGAATGTATAAACTCGCATCACTCGTAATGGCAAAAGTACTTTGCGTGGTAAGCGCATAACGGTAGGCGTAACCATCGGCTGTCTCTAATTCAGCTGCGTTGGCTAACTGGCGACATCGACTATTTGCAGATTTTGATATTGCGATTTTAGTTGAGGTGAATCTAAATAAGGATCAACAAAAATCTCAGCATTAATTTTACTCAGTCGAGCATATAAACTTTCTCTATCATCGACTACCGCCTTACCATCAACTTGAAGAAGATCGCCAATTGTATTAATAACTGACTCAAGACTATTTTTTGCTATATTTGATGCAGACTCAAGAAATAACCCCATTTTATCAATAGATAACGAATTATCAATAGCGTTCATTAGTTGATATACATTCAGCGAATCGACAAGATGTGCTATAGAGTGATTAGCAATTAATAAATTACCTTCAATCAATCCTTGATCTTCAATAAATATAGGCATCATCATACCAACATAAGCCCCTACACCCGCCGTAACCTCTAAGCCTTGTTCTGCATATACATTAGTAATATCACTACTAGTAAGGCTATACATTTCACCATCTTGAAAAAAACGAGTTAGTAAATCAATAATTTCGACGCCAAACCCACCAATCCCTGCTCCATTAAATGTAAATGTATGTGTTGCTTTATTGCCAAAAAAAGCAGGGAACCATGTAGATAAATGTCCACCTAAACTATGTCCAGTAACAGATACAGAAGTACTATTTGAAATTGCCCCTATTCCAATATCACCAACTAAAAAATCCTCTAACTGAGAATTAGTTGCACCATTCATTAACGAACTCAATACCGTAAGTTCACTTTGAGAATAAACAACCGCTTGCCCTTCCACCGTCTCCAGCTTCTTAAAATACCTAAACATATCAATGAGTTGATCTTTTGCTTTTCCTTGTAAAACAATCCCAAACAGATCGGCTTTAATAACGTCAGAATAAATTTCTGCGGTTCCTCTATTAGCAAAAACATACTCTCCTGTTTGCTTGTTTTTGAATAATGTCGCAGAAAATCCGGAGCTTGTATCAGGTTGGTGATCAATCACTTCCCAATGTTTAATAAACTCATCACTTTGAGTAGAGGTAAACCCACTATTAGTAAGGGCTGTTTTAATGTCATCCTTATCAGATAAGTCAATACCTTTAAAATCGGCATAACTTGCATCAGACAATAAAGCTTTATCACATAATTCCTTAATATTCATAAACTTATTTCCTTGTTATTTTTCACTGTAGACTTGAATTCACTAAATTGTTTTTTATGTCCGGGAATATTGCAAGAGTCTATTTTCATCCACATTTTAAAATCGCTTAATTGTGTTTTTGACGCAGTCATCGGGTTAAGTAAATTGGTATAAAAATCGGTATATTTTGCTAATATTTCACCCGTTTTTATATCCAAGATTATTTGCTCTTCTTTATATAGACTATGCCAGACTAGACTTTTTGTTATATCCCAAAAAAAGCGTTGATTAAGCTGATAACGAGTCGTCACTCCTTCAACAGTCGTTTTCCCATTAATGGGAACGAGCGTTTCAGCCATATTCGGATTTTCTTCCTTCCATTGTTCAAAGCTTTTGTTAACTTTAAATCCGCCATATTCTGAACATTGGGATTTATGCATGACATAAATCGGGATAAGATCCCAAAATACGGGACTTAACAGACAAAGCGTAAGAAAGCCCCCCACTAAAGGTGCAAACTTAGTATATTTTTTAATCCACTTAATTGTGGCGCCAACGACTTTGGCTATAATAAAAAAGTACAATCCCAAAAAGAATACAAATCCTAAACCCAACATTTATTATTCTCCTTTTTTTTCATGAGGATCAGGTCGTTAATCATGCTCCAGCGACCTCTCTGTCCTGCTAGTATTTTTATATCCTTGTTCATTATTTTTCACTCCCAAATTGTCTAATTTCATAAGTAAACCTATTTATTTTTCCATGACGAACATGCCGTTGCTCCGATTCACAACTGGCCCCATAATTGAGCCAAAACTTTAAGTCTGTCAGGCTTCTTACTGGCCCAGAGATCCCCATCACATCCGTATCAAAATCAATTAACTTAGCAAGAACCTCGCCGTTTTTACGATCAATTATTTTTTGTGTTTGTTTACGTAAAAAATACCAAATTTTGGTTTTTTCATATTCAGTCACAAAACGTTGATTAATATAATAATCACTCACCCTCTTATCTTTTGAATATAAGGCTTTCTCCTGACTCGGCCTTAATGTCTCTGCAACACCGGGGTTCTCTTTTTTCCACTGCTCCAATGTTTTATATATCTTTACTTTTGCTTCATTTTCACACAAATATTTATGACCAACATAAACTGGAATTAAGTCCCAAAAAAGCAGGTTATACATCACGAGTAAGGCAATAAGGCCACCAATCTAACCTCGTTGCCAACGCCGTTTGGTAAATTTCCACGCCATAGTAATTACCATGAGTGAAATGCCTAAATAAACCGCACAGATAAATAAGACAACTAATCCCAACATGGTAAAACTCCTTTAAAATTTATAACCATTTATATTCCCCTTGTTTTTTTAATTCATTAAATATTTCTGACGTCCTTACCCCACCTGATTCGCCCATAACCTTGCATATTTTTCTTGTCGCTCAAGCAAGGTCTGATGACTGCCCGACTCGCTTATCTGTCCGCTTTCGATCACAAAGATACGGTCGCAGTGTCTGATGGTATTGAGGCGATGGGCTATGCTTATCACCGTACGGCCTTGGGTAATTTCCGGCAGGCGGCTGATAATCGCGGCTTCCGATTCGTAATCAAGGGCACTGGTGGCTTCATCTAAGACAAGTATTTTAGGGTTGGTTATCAAGGCGCGGGCGAGGGCTAAACGCTGTTTCTGTCCGCCCGACAGATTGCCGCCACGCTCGCCGATTTGGGTGTTGTAACCCTGCGCAAGTTGCTCAATAAATTGATGCGCACCCGCCAGCTTTGCGGCATTGATGACCTCTTCTTCACTGGCCTGCGGCAGGCACTGGCGAATATTATCAATCACAGTGCCGGAAAAAAGATGGCTCTCCTGCAGCACTATGCTCATGCTGCGGCGCAGTTCAACGGGATCGGCTATTGCCAAATCGAGGCCGTCGATATAGACCTCGCCCGTGTTTGGGCTGTACAGACGCTGCAATAGTTTAGTGACGGTACTTTTCCCTGAGCCTGAGCTGCCGGTAATACCGATAAACTCGCCGGGTTTGATATCAAAACTGAGGTTGCTTATCACTTCCGGCGCATCACTTTGATAGCGAAAACGTACCTGTTTAAAACTGATGGCACCTTGCACTTCTGGATTGGAAGCCAGCCCTTCTGCGCCCGCTTCGGTTGACTCCGATAAGATATCGCCAATCCTGCTTAGTGAAATCAGGGTATGTTGAAAGTCCTGCCACACTTGCGCTAAGCGCAGAATCGGCTTGGTGACCTGCCCGGCAAGCATATTAAAGGCAACCAGCTCACCGGCGGTTAAATCGCCAGTTAACACCAGCTTCACGCCCCACCATAAAAGCAGGGCGGCGGTCACTTTTTGAATTAGGCTAATGCCCTGTTGCGCCCAGATACTGGTAATTCTGGCTTTAAACCCCGCTTTAAGCTGCACGGCTAAATTGGTTTGCCACTGCTTAATAAAAATGGGCTCAACGGCGCTGGTTTTAATTGTTTCAACCCCGGTTATCGCCTGATTTAAAAAGGCGCTATTGTCTGCTGAGCATTCAAAATGGGTATTAACGCGCGCACGTAATGTCGGCCCAACACAGAGCCAAAACAGGAAATAAAGCAGCAGCGAGCCGAGTACTAACCAGGTAAGTTTGGGCGCATAGGCAAACAGCACAGCGATAAAGACAAAGATAAACAACAGGTCGAGCAGCATGCTCAGTGCTGAGCCGGAGAGAAACTGCCTTATCTTATCCATCTCACGCACACGGGCGGTAATTTGCCCTGTTTGCCGCTGATTAAAGAAGGACATTGGCAAGGCCAGCAGATGGCGATACAGGCGGCTGTTAAGCTCGGCGGTTAATTTACCGGCGAGATTAGAAAACAGCCAACCGCGCAGATAGGAAAAAACAGGCTCAAACAGCGCCAGTGCCATCATGGCGATAGCCAGCACCTGCAGGCTCGATAAACTGCGGCTGACTAAGACTTTATCAATCACATTTTCAAAGAGCAGTGGCGTGACCAGTGCAACCAGCTGAATAAAAAGTGACATCAGTAAAACACTTTTTGCCTGTTTGATATGTTTGATAATTGACGGAATAAACCAGGAAAACCCAAATTCAAGCTGTTTCTTATTAACCGCCTTTTCCGCTAATAAAATAATATGCTGGCCTGTGCGCTGGCTCCATTGCGTTTTTGTTAAGCTTATTTTTTCTTTACTGACGGGATGTTGCAGTATCACTTGCTCACCTTGACTGGCAAGCATCAGGCAATATTCACCATTGATTTTGGTCAGTGCCGGCATAGGCAGATGCTCAAGTCTGTCGAGTTGCACTGTTTCAATACGCGCCTTAATGCCAACCCAAGCGGCGCAACGACAAATATCTAACTGGTCGGCACTGCCCGCTTTTAAACCCAGTTTATGTTGCAGGCTGCGCGCTGAAACCGATTTATCAAAATGCGCAGCAGCGAGTACTAAAGCTAAAATGCCGTGGTCGCTAACCGATTGCGTTTGCTCTGTGGTCATGGATTAACGCTCCCTCAGCGCTTCAGACTGATACTGCTGCAGCGGGCTAAGCAGGTATTCAATCACGCGGCGATTACCGGTTTTGATTTCCGCCATCACCGTCATCCCCGCGCCCAGTGCCACCTGAGCATCGTCAACTAAGATATCACTGCGCGCTAATTTCACCCGTGCCGGGAACACTAAACCCAATTGCTCATCTTGTACTGCATCTTGAGAGATATATAACAGCTCACCCTTAATGGTGCCGTATTTGGTAAAGGGGAAACTATCCACTTTAATTTCAACGTGCTGCCCGGCCAGCACAAAACCGATATCTTTATTGAGCACTTTCACTTCCGCTTCAAGGTAGGCCTGCGCGGGGACGATAACCATTAATGCCTGCGCCGGCGTGACCACGCCGCCCAAGGTATGAATGCTCAGTTGCTGCACTATGCCGTCAACGGGGGATCGCAACGTTTGTCTGCGCAACCGCTCTTGTGATTTAATCAGCTCCTGCTCTACCTGCGTTAAGTCAACTTCAACCTGATTTAACGCCTGGTAATACTGGCGTCTTTTTTGTGCCAGCAAGCTGTCTATCTGCTCATTGATACTGCTGTGCTGCGCGATTAAAATCTGCGTTTGTGCTGCCAGCGTGCTGATAGTGCGATTGATCTCAAGGAGCTCTTTCTCCTGCTCTAGCAGCTCCACTTTGGCGATGGCTTTACTGGCGGCAAGGCTTCGCTTTGCTTTGAGGCGCTGGTCAATATTGTGCTTTAAGCTTTGTAATGCTGCTAAGTCCTGCTGATCACCCTGCTGCTGCATAAGATTCACCTGCAGCTCAGCTTGCAGTTGTGCAATTGCCGCGTTTGTCTCTTCCACTTCGCTTAAAAGCTGCGCTTTGCTTTTTTGAATTTGCGCTTTTGATGCTTGTGCTGGCGCGATAAAATTGGCCTTTGGATCGGATGTCAGTAAAGCCGTGAGCCGTGCATACTCTAAACGTGCATGCACTATCTGCTGGGTTAAACGCTCGATTTCCGCATTAACATCGACCACATTTAACGCGATCAATACATCCCCTTTTTTGACATATTGACCATCTTTGACATTGATCAGCGCAACTTCCCCCTGCTCTAACGGTTGAATGATTTTTGAATGGCTGGAGACCATCAAACGCCCCTGCGCGCCGGCATGAATATCCAAGCGACCGAAAACAGACCAAATTACGACGCTTATTAAAAAAACAGTGAGTACTAATGCGCAGAGCCTTGCTCTTGGGGCGGGTGGTTTTTCAATTACGTCTAAATGTGCGGGTAAAAAATCGTATTCATCACGTTGACGGGTAGGCTTTTTTTCGTCCTGTTTTTGATCGACCAAAGCTTTAAATATTGTTTTAATATGTTTCACGCTTTCACTTCCTCACGTACTTCACTTTGCAGTTGCCATAAATTGGCATAGCGACCATCTGCGGCAAGCAGCCCCTGATGTGTTCCCTGTTCCACAATATGTCCAGCATCTAAAAACAGAATGCGATCACAGTGTTTAACGGTTGATAACCTATGGGCAATGGTAATAACGGTGCGCTGAGCTGAAATTTTGGCCATATTGTTTAAGACGATTTGTTGCGTTTCATCATCCAGTGCACTGGTCGCTTCATCAAAAATAATAATGGCAGGTGAGCCCAATAATGCCCGGGCGATGGCGATGCGCTGTTTTTGCCCGCCCGATAATGAGCAGCCCCCTTCTGCTAATAGCGTGTCGTAGCCCATTGATAGCTGTAAAATAAAATCATGAGCACCCGCGAGTTTTGCCGCCTCAACGACCTGGGCAAATGAGCAGGCGGGATATTTAATGGCAATATTGTCTCGGACACTGAGATTGAAGAGGTAGTTTTCCTGCAGAACAACACCGATTTGGCTGCGCAGATAATGGGCGGAAAGTTGGTTGACAGGTACACCATCAATAAAGACAGTACCCGACTCCGCCAAATAAAGCTTTTGAATCAATCGGGTAAAGGTACTTTTTCCCGAGCCGGATGGCCCGACAATGCCGATATTTTCACCCGCCTGAATGGCTAAGGAGATATTTTCTAATACCAAAGGCAGGTCCGGCTGATAACGAAAGTTAACCTGCGAGAAAATCAACTGACCGGAAAGTTTCTCGGCTGGCACGCTATCGCCATCATTAATTTCTGTGGGTAGATTTAACACATCGCCGAGTTTATCCACCGCCACGCGGGTTTGCACAAACTGCTGCCAAAGCTCAACCAATTTAGCCATCGGCTGATTGATATGGCTGACCATCATATTAAAGGCGATTAGCTGGCCGATGGTTAGCTGCAGATTAATCACCATATTAGCGCCAATCCAGATAACCAATACGCCGGTAACGCGTTGCAGCAGATTAACACCTTGGTTCACGCCCGTTTGCAGTGTTTGAGTGGCAAAGTTCGCGGCAACCACCTGCTGCGTTTGCTCTTCCCATCGGCGTTGAAAGATAGGCTCTATCGCCAGGCTTTTTACCGTTTCACTGCCGTGAATGGTTTCCGTTAAAAACGCGGCATTTTGTGCGCCGCATTGAAACTGCTGCTCTATTCTTTTTTCCAGCGGCGCGGCGGTTAACCAGGCGATTAAAAAATACAGGGGCAATACCGCAAGGACAATCAGGGTCAGCTTGGCAGATAAGTAGTACATCACCGCAATAAACACAAAAGCAAAGCTGACATCAACCAGCAATGTCAATGCAGCGCCGGTTAATAAATTACGAATGCTGTCCAGCTCACTGACGCGCGAAACAATCACGCCAACCTGGCGGCTTTTAAAATAGGAGAGTGGCAGACTAAACAGGTGTTTAAAAAGATTCAGTCCAAGGCGGATATCGATGCGATTGGTAGTATGCACAAACAGGTATTCGCGCAGCCCTTTGGTAATAACTTCAAATACCCCGACAACCAGCAGCACCACCACCAATACATCTAATGTAGAGAGCGCGTTATGCACCAACACCTTATCCATCACCACCTGAAAAAATAGCGGTAATATCAATGCCAGCAGTTGTAAAAATAGCGATAAGGCCAAAACTTCGCCAAGCAGTCCTTTAAAGCGGACAAACTCAGGAATAAACCAACTGACATCAAACTTAAGCTTATTTTCCGGAACAATAATGACCCGATTTGACCATAATCCCTTAAGCTCTTCAATGCTGATAATTTCCGGTGTACCTTTATCTGCCTTTTGAATCAAAGCCTTTTCATCGTCCATTTTGGCCAGCACGATATGCTCACCATCCAGTGTTTCAAAGGTTAAGGGCAGGTTACCTGTCTGTAGCTTGTTCCATTTTATTTTTGATTGCTTAAGATTCAGCCCATACTCTTTGGAGAGTTGCTGTAGATATTGGGTTAATTTTTTATAACCCGCATCAAACTCAATCGGCACTAATTTAATGCCGTTAAGCTGCAATAAAATATCACAGCACTTTAACGCGCCGTGATCCACACATCCTGTGTTCAAAATAGTTCCCTTATATTTTTTTAATTTTTAGTTAAGTTCATCGCTATCTGCATCGCTTATTCACAAGTCGTTAAATTACCACATAAAAATCTAGGCATATTTTTACCATGCTATAAATAAAA
>Ga0075011_10001172_pt1 | contig 14083 bp, 17 predicted proteins | sample TARM_MetaG_T_14_FD_72354 | JGI IMG/M metagenome (GOLD analysis project Ga0075011, IMG submission 72354) | Freshwater microbial communities from Pennsylvania, USA, analyzing microbe dynamics in response to fracking - TARM_MetaG_T_14 | ecosystem: Environmental > Aquatic > Freshwater > River...
GATTCAGGCTCAACTCGATAGTTTCAATAAGAAGCGTTTTTTGGCGAGTCGTTTCAGCGTGACGGAAGTTTCCTTCAAGGATACTTTCCTTCACTTTTTTCCAGGACTGCCTTTCTTTTTCAGAAAAAACGCCCTTTTTTGACTCATCTGTTGTAAAGTTAACCTTTAGCCCAAACTCCGTCAACACCGAATTTGAATCATTTTTATCAAAATTCGCCTTCATTGTGTCTTTGTTCGGATTCAGCTGTTTTCCGGCCTGATTTTGTGGCTGGTCTTTGCTGCTGACGGTTCCTTGTGCAGAAGCCGTATCCATTGCCAATGTTGCTGTTAGGTTCATAAAGAACATGCTTATGTCGGTTGTCGGCTCATACCCCATACGTTCTCTGGTTTCGTCCAAGCTTTGAACGTTGCCCATGAATTTCTGCATCTCATGGTTCTCGCGGGCGATTTTAGCCGCCTGTTCAATTTCAGTGAACTCGAAGGAAACACGGTCATCCTTGTTCAGGGTAGGGTCGAAGCCTCCCTCAAAGAGGATTTCGTTGATGATTTCACGTTGGATTTCTGCGGCAAAGGTCTGCTGGAAGTCCTTTACCAAATCAATCAAGTCGGAAGACTGATTGTCGGAAGTCGATTTGTTGCCTGAATCGCCGATACCCATGGTTGATTCCGATACACCCAGACCCGTAAAGACACGCTGACGGAAATACTTCAGATAGTCATAGGCTTGCAGGGCTGCTCCGTTTGAGGATACGGATTCGATTTTGTGGCGTTCCGGGATAACCAGGATACCGTCCAATGGCATGTTACGGATTTCTTCTGTTACTTGTTCAATTTCTTCGTCTGTCGCTTCGTATCCGGGTTCTATGCGCCCGACCGTATAGGTCTGTAGCGGGAAGAGGTTCCGGTAAACCAAGCGGGCAACGTTTTCTTCGATTTGTCTCAAAATCAAGACGTCATCGATAATGTTCTGGATGTAAGGCACGCCGTAAGCACGGCCTGTCGGTTTGTGGTAAGTCAGATGCGCAATGTCTTCGACACTGAATTCAACACCTTGACCACCGGAATCTCCGGAAATTGTGTAGTTTTCCACGTTGCCGAACTCATCGCGCTGTACCTGGAAGTATTCCGGAGAAGCCGGGAAGAGTCCGTTAATCGGTTCGCCACCGTAATAACCGGCTGCCTGCAGTCCGCCCAGATTCTCGGAACCACGCGTCTTGGCAATCGGTGCATTGGCATAAAGGATAAAGTTTCCACCCAGTTCGCGCAACAATTCTTCAGTAGAGATGTTTGTCGATTCTTCAATCAAACTAAGTCGATTCTGGACATATTCTAATGCTGTCGGGTTCAAAGAAACCAAATTCCAACCAGACTTGAACATCAGTCCACTGATTTTGTCGATAGCCCTTCGGATATAAGAATCGCTATGATAGGCCCTTCCGATTTCGGAAAGGTCCACCGGGGATTCTTCGAACTGGCCGGCTGAACCGCCCCCGATTCGAGGAGAGACCGATTTGACTTTTGTTGAAGCCGGGTCACGCTTGGCTCCAGTGGCGCGGGCTTCGGTAATCGCTCGTACCCTTTCATCAATCGTTATTCGCTTTTGTCTGCTGCTTCTGCGCAGTGCGAACAAATCTTTTAAATCCATAATTCACACCCTTTTTCTTACGATTCCAGCAGTTGAGACAGCGATTGGCTGTCCGGCATACCGGTGTCTTTAGTTTTTTCTTTGATTTCCTGAATCAGATGATAGCCTTGTCGGGCGTCGTCCTTTTCTGCCATCTGTTGGATGGTTTTTTGTTGCAGTCTTGTTGTGGCACGCGTCAGTGAGTACAGCTCTTTTGTTTTGGCTTTCTTCTGTTTGCTTGTTTCCAACAAACCGTCGGCAACCTGATTCAATAGGGTCTCCAATTCCGGAGCGATTGTTTCGTCGTAGGCCTCGCCCAGATGCAATGCTTGCAGAGCCGTTGTTTGGTAAATTTCGTCGTAGACACTCAGTTCGCCTAATAGCTTCTCGCGATTACCGGGAGAATAGGTATGACGCAAGGTGTTTTTGACATGATGTTTATCTTTGTTTTTTGTATCCACCGACAACGTAAGCATTAGCCCAAAATTAGTCAAGTTAGCTTGCCAGTCAGCGTCGTTTCTGGTCATTTCAGCCAAGCCGGAAAGAACACTTGTTTTTTCTGGGTACGGGTTTCTTGTTTCGGCCTCTTCTGTTTCGATGAAAAGGTTCTGGATGTCTTGCGTTTTCGCCCGTAATAAGACAAGCGCTTCGTTTGCTTGGGCTATCCGGTTCTCGGCGTCCCGTTTCGTTTTCTTTTCTTCATACAACTTCCCGAATGTTTGCTCCATGCGTTCCGGGTATTTCAGATAGGACTGCAGGTGTGCCCGTTCACTTTGTTCATAGGCGGCAAGTTTTAGCTGTTGTTCCTTGTGCCAGGCTTTTTCGTTTACTTCCAAAATCTTTTCCCAATTCGGGTCTTGAGTATCAACCTGCGTCAGCCCCATTGCGGGATAAAGAATTTTTGAAAGGTAACTGTCCAGTAGACTTGTTTCCTCCTGCAACTGGAAATATTGGGCATAAGATTCCAGTTGGATGTTGCCTTCGAGCCCCTCTATCCAGTCTTCTATGACTTCAAGCAAGAAATCCCCAGCCGGCGTATCTTTTTCTTCCAACGCTTTGCGATAATCGGTGATGGTCAATTCGTCTCCGGTTAAGCCAAGTTCTATCTTTGCTCTTGTCACATCAGCGGCTTGAGCGGGAGGAATCGGGAAACGGATTTTGAAATTTTCTTTTTCCAATGTCTTCAGCTTGTCTTGAATCGTTGTTTTGATGGTTTCGAATTCTTTGATAGTCTCTGTCACAATGCCCGACCCGGGCTTCCCGGTGGCTGGCCGATTGGCACTTGGTGTCGTTGGAGCTTCTTCTTGTGGGAGGCGCCAGTTTGTTGCCAAACGCTCCTCTCTCTCCAGTAAGGGGCGGTATTCGAGCAGATTTTCTTCTTCCATGGTTTCACCTCCTGTATAAATAAAAGAGCCCTCCAGGAAAAGGGGGTAACCTAGAGGGCTCTTCCGGGGAAAAGAACGAAGAATGTTTTATAATGCCCGAAGGCGATTATACAAATTTAGAAGCCGCGCCGTTTGACGGGCTTACGGCCAAGCGATTGTCCGCGCCGGCCCCAGCCCAATTCGTTCTGGCTGCTCTTTTTACCAGCGTAACCCACTCGGACTTTCCGAAGTGGAGGTCCTCCTGGTTCATCCCATGCCTCGATTTCGCGGTTCCCATCAAGCCTGTTCTGGATGATAGCATTTAGCGGGTCGTGGTGGACGGGTTTTTGCACGCCCATTTGGCGGGCGGTTTCGATGCGGTAAATCGTGTTCACCAAATCCGGATATTCCTCAATGAAGGCGTAAAGGGCGAAAATCATCGCATCCAATCCGTGTTCGTCTTCGCTGGTGTAGACCGGCTCTTGGCTTTTCTCGGATACGCGCACGACTTGGAAGTTGGTCATCTGACGATGAATAACTTCGGAAATGTCTTTGTGCGGGATACGCAATTGTCCGCGTTCCAACATTAAGGTGGTTTGGTTAACGAGGAACGGTTTCAGTGATTTCTTCTCGAAGACGCGGCTGATAGGGTCTCTGACTTCGGTTGTAGAACCGTAGAAGACGCCTTTTACTTTGTCGCCGAGTGCTTTTCGCAGCATCTCGATTTGGTACTCACCCGCTCCGCGGTCAGGATAAATCGCAAATGGATGGTATTTCTTGTCCAATTCGATGACCGTCTGTACAGCCATATCGTAATGCATTTCCGATTTCGGAATCTCGATATGGTTGATGACTTTGAAACGTCCAAATTCGGGCTCCATGATACCCAGTTCTGGCCTTGCTCGTTGCTGGTCGAAAGGGTCGTATTGGACGACAACAATATTTGTTTGACTGCCGTATTTCGTTTCTACCGTCCTTTTCAGGATACTTTAACTCTGCTCAAGGCAGACGGACTAGACTATATCATCATCCTCATCAAAATAAGGAGGCAGGCATTTCGATTTAAGGGACTCTCACCCACGCGCGATGCGCGCCCTACTTCTATTGCCGAGTGTCCTCGGCCAAGGAATAGTCGTTGAACCTTCTCCTGTACGGAGCTTGGCTGCGTATGATTGCCCAATCCTTTATCTTTTTACTGTACCGAAGGCGTTATCCTTCGCCCTTCAGTGTGTTTCCACCTGAAGTTAGTAATAAAGGCTCTAAGGGGTTTCCCGCAATTAACCTGCATTTCGTCGATAAGATTACTCTTAAAGGGGACATCCTTTTGAAGATTCGTATAATTCCTTTTTTCTGGAAAGATAAGTGTTTGATTCTTCATAAATCCACTTAAAGAAATTTAGTGCCTCAGCTTTTTTCGTTATTTCTAATGAGAAAACTTTCTTTCCTGTACTTGGTTTGTAAACAGAGGAACGAATACCGTTCCTTTTTAGGATTTCATGAATAGAAGACATCATGTTTTCTGTGCCTACCATTCTTGCCCTAATTCTTTTGTTTACAAAATCCAAACACCCGTCTCCGTCAAAATAGCCTCTAATGTAGTGTTTTTGCAAATCTTCTTGAATGAGAGGCATTTCTGCCACAAGCGACTTTCTTGGCACTACATTTAAAGCGATTAGGTCTTGGCACATTTTTGTGGAGTTTACTTTTAAAATGCAGACGCTTGATGTTTTTATCATTTTTGTCTGTATCTTATAAGAAGAATCGATGGCGTTTTGGAATTTTTCTAAATGTTCAATATCAGAACCTTTTAGGTTTATTTGCAGCCTTAAGGAACTTTCGTCGCTTCCTTTGTACACACAACCATCCGCCATAATAAAACCAAGCCAGTAGGCTTTTTCTTCTGAATCAATAGACTCGAAGAAGTCATGGTTTAAGTTGTTTTTGCGTGCGCCTTGGGAACCAATTGTTTTAATTCCGTGTTTTTTCATCCAGATAGAAATCGTTTTGTGATTTACTTCTAGGATTTCGGCAATTTTTCTGATGTTTTTGTGCTCATTGTATAATTCCATTAACACATCTTTTTCTTTATATCTTTCCATGGGAATCATCTCCTTATTAAGGAAACGTAACGACTTCTTACTATTATGTCAATATCCCAGTCAATCCCGATGGCGACAGGCGCATTGGAGGCTGAACGTTCTTGCAAACGATAACCTTTAGAGGCTGCTTCGTCAATGTAGTCCTTGTTGAAAACCCCGATTGTTTCGGTACCGAACTCTGCCAGTACTTCGTGTTCGTAGGAGATTTCGTCGAACTGGTTTTTCAGTTCGCGTTCCATCTGCTCAGACCATTCCGGGTTACACATAGAAGGATAATGGAACTCTTTCCAGCCTTCGGCGAGTTCTCTGTCATACTTTTTGCTGTCATAGACGTAACCCAATTGCTTCGTATTGACAGGCGGAATGGCTTCGTCTTGGTTGAATTTCATTTCGGTACAGGTTTTGTAAAACATCCCGCGACGCCCGGTAGGCGTTGAAGCTATCATCGTGCCGATACGTTTCGGTGCTTCCAGGGTGATGGCGTAGATGGTTGTGAAATCTTGGTCAGTCATATAGTCAACTTCCGGATACTTACGATAGTCGCTACCTATCTCCCCGGTTTCCCGGGGTACGAGACCATATCATTATCTAGGCTTCCGGTTCTTCTTCCGGCTCCATCAAAACGGCGTGTTTGTGTTTCACGAGATATAGTTTGGTCGTCTCGCAGTCTTCCCGTTGGACTAAGTAGCCTTCTTTTGTGTCCAAAACTACCGGGAATTGCTCTCCTTGGTGGCCAAAATACCATAAACGTGTCTCATCTCCATACTTCTTCAATGTCGTCTTGATTGTTATCATAAGTTCCTCCTAGATATTGTGCGCTTCGGATTAAGGGAATTTCACCCGCCCGCTTGGGCCCTACTCCTGTTGCCGCATCTCACGGCCGCCATAGGATGGTCGTTGCACGTTCAGTGTTGGTTTGAAAAATGTTTGCGTAGAATCATCCGCGCTTCAGCTTCTTGCATTGGATGCATGAACAGTGACTGCACCGGATAGCGTTTTTCGTAGGTAATTTTGTCCATTGCCACCAGATTGTGTAGCAATGGGCGTTCACCTTCTTTTATCATGATGTAGACACGTTGCATGTCTTCATCTACGACTTCGTCGCAATACAGGCTGTATTCATCTGTTGTTTCGCCATAGTAAAACCATTTTTCGCCAACATAGCTTCGCTCAAGATTGCCGTGAGGAGCATGCTCCGAAGTGGCGGATGCCGCTTTCGCCAGTGTACTTAGTGTTTCTTCTTCCTTAAAAAAGGCTTCTCTTTCTTCTTGGTTCATGTTTTTCTCTCCTTTTAGGTTTCCTTGAATTCACACAATTATTCGGTATACATCGCTGTATAAAGGGACAAAGTTTTATCCATATAAAGCCAATCGGCTTTTTGTCCACGCAAGCTTCCACCGCCGCTTCCGCTCTTAGTCCCCGCCGTGAACAGCTTGATTTGGGAACCATTGTTGAACTCGATGAAGTATGGGTTCTTGGTTCGGCTTTTAACCGAATTACCTAGCACTTCGTTCTCGTCCAAAAAATGAACGATTTCGTTGAAAATCAAACGCGCTTGGGTGTCGTACGGAGTTGCAACCACACAGGTTGCACCGCGCGGGCTTTTGCCGCCGTTACAGGTGAAAGCAACCCAAAGCATGTGCGCGACCATTGTCCAGGTGTTATGAACGAGAACGTCTTCTACGACCAGATTGTGCGTTTCCGGCACAAAGACATCGTAGGTTTGTTTCTCACCCATCGGGACAATCGAGATGACTTCTTCCCAGTAAAGGTCGGAACGAGCCAAGTCATACAGGAAAGGATATTGCAGGTTTTCCGCATAGCGTTTGGCTTTTTCCTCTGTCAATCCAACATGTTTGCGGAATTTTTCCGCCTTGTCGCCGGTGACTTGGTATTTCTTCATGCCTTTCTCGACACGTTCCTTTTCGATGTACTCCCAGATTTTAGGCGGCAACGTCGCATCGCGTTCGGTCATGCTTTCGGCGAATGCGCGTACCTCCTGGTAATCTTTGGCTGCGTAGATACCGATTTGGTCTACGAAGGACAGGACGTGTTTTTTGGCGTATATCATCAATTGATAATACGGTCTTTCGGTCAGGGTGCGTTTGACGATGTTTGTGTCGATGCCGAAACGGAGCAGTAAGTGCTTCAGTTCCTTGATTTTGCTGTGGCTACGGGAACCGTAACCGACTTCAGCGATTCTTTCCGAGTACGCCCAGCCATTGGTATCGTACAAAGCAGCCAAGAAGACAGCCAAGTGGTTCTTGTCGTAAGTGAAGACTTCTTTCGGTAAAGCATCCTCCTGTTCAGACATGGCTTTTTCGAAAAGCCCGTCATGGTCATGCAGGAAGTAATTCTGTTCTGTCTTTTTGAAGAGCGAAATTTCTGCTGCTGCGGCCGTCTTCAATACTTCTCCAACAACTTCTTTCGAAGTGATGGAAAGGACAGGGCCTTTTTGCGTCATACTAAACGCACCTGCGATATAGCCGACCATTTTGGCCCGGTTCAATCCAGGTGCGTCTTTCCCGAATACCGGCAGACTTTTTGGAACGGCGATGAATTCTCCGACCGTCAGGGCGTCGACTTCTTTCCAGCCGTCAATCGTCAATACGGGGTGATTCCCTGTTAAGACGACTTCTGCGCCATGCTTGGTTTGAACTTTGAATACAGGCTTGATGCCGTTATCTTCTATAAAGAAGGATTTTGTTTTGGCAAAGGTATAGTCTTCCTGCAAAGAAAGCAGTGGAGTTTCCTTTACCTGTCTTTTGTAGAGGGACTCGATGCTTTCATATGCGCCGGTGTCCGCATTCAGGATACGTTGAGAGCCTTCAATGCATTTTCCGAGACGTCGACCGCAACGCAGAACGATACGATTGTGAGGGTGGCGCAGGATTTGTTCTTGGTACCAGCGCGGTTTTTGTTTCAGGTGGTATTCCGCCCAGAGCGCTGGGTCTTTCATAATCCTGGCCATGTCATCATCGTAACGTGTGATGGTGTTCGACATGATAATTCTCCTTTCTTCGGTTTTCTCATTTTTAACCCTTTGCATGTCCTTTAGTCAAGAACACAATAAAAAGCCCCCGAAGGAGCTTTTTAGTAAATCTTGTTCGAGAAGATGCGAGCTTCCCCGCCAAGCGCGGAGCGGGCATTCAGCTTGTTGCCTTGGATTTGTTGTACGGCAGCTTGGCGCATCGTTTGCGCTTGCATTGTATCGATGAAGCCTCCACCGATTTGACCATAACTGTTGTGCTTCATATCGTAACGTTCTTCTGTCCGTTGACGGCGGAATTTATGCGCTGCGACGCCGCCTTGTACCGCCATCGGCGCCAGTGTAGCAGCTGTCATCAGTACAGGGTTCAAGTCCCAAAGGGCGGTCTCGATACCGGCTTTCATGATAGACACGCCCAATCCGTTTCCTTGCTTTGTCTGGGTGTTGACGTCATACATGAAGTTTCCAACCCCGACCGTTGCCATGATGGGGTTGTCCTTGACCAGATTGATGGCTCGGGAGCCTAAGCTTGTTTCGGCAACCTTCTTGGTTGCGTCTGCGATTGCTTTAAAACTCATTGCTTATTCCTCCTAGCGTCTGCTGTTGTGCATACCGAAGACCATGTTGCCCGAAGCGTTCAGCGTTGGTGCTTGGGAAGAGGTCCGTCCGGCGGTTCCATCGGCACTCATGGCGGACAACTGGCCGTTCTCGATAGGATTGGGTCCCAAACGCGTGGCTGTTAAACCGGCAATCCCCATCAAGCTTTCATAATCGCTCATCTTTTCCGATTCCAGGTTCTTTCCGTTGACAAGATTGCCTGGATTCCCGACAACTGCGGCTGCCCCCAGAGCGGCTACACCAAGAATCATCGGCGTATTTAGCTTCTTGCCGGTATAAAGATTAGCTGCACGCCGGCCTTGGTTGTCATTCATAGTTAATATTGTCTTAGCAAGACCATTTCTGGAGAAGTTTCCGTCCGGATAGATGCCGTTTTTGACGTTCTTGAAACTGGTTTTGCCGATATCGGAAAGGTCTTTCCCTACCTTCTTGATAGCTTTTGGCTGGGAAGCAACCGCATCGACGGCCCCTTTCATAAACTTTGTAATTAGTTTTTCATCCATTTTGAGTCCTCCTTAATTATTTTTGTTTTTTGTTACACTTTTAGCGATAACGTGAGTTTTTGCGTCGCGCATCAGGGTTTTGACGTCTTTGCTGACGTTGTTATTCTTTCCAAAACGCCCAACTGCGTCTACCATTGTTTCGCTCGCTCCGGCTTTTACCCCGGCACGTACAGCCTGTAGGCCACCATAGCCCATTCCGCCGTAGAAAGCCCCTGTTTTGGCCCCTTCCCAAGCATCTTCTCCGCGCAGAGTGTTAAGGGCTGCCCCAGAAATACCGCCCGCTAAGGCCCCGGAACCGACGTTTCCGGCGAGTGCTTTCCAACCACCTGGGCTTGTTTTCATATTGTCTACAAACAGTCCGCCGGTTGCTTTCAGTCTTTTTCCTGCCGTTTCTGCTCCGCTGGATGGTATTTTTTTGCTGAATTTCTTGGCATTTGTAACATTGTGGCGGATTTTCTTAGCGTCGTTCGAAATGCTCCCGAAAGCCATTGATTTCGCTTTTTGGGTGAACTTCTTGTTCATTTTGAGTGGTCTCATCTTATTCTTCCTTTCTTATTAGAATCGGCTGTTCCCCATTTTGTAGTGGCCGATGCGTTCATTAAACAAATCCATTACGATTTTACTGGTGTCGACATGACCGAAAGAAACTCCGGACCGGTAACGTTCTCGTTTTTTGGCCTCCTCTTCTGCTTGTTTCTCTTGGCGTTTCTCCTGCTTGCGGACTTGGTTACGGCCTTCGGCTTTGTCCACTCCCTTGTTTAGTTGGTGTAGGATACTGGTTCCGGCGATGAACAGTCCCGCTCCTTTGATGCCTTTCGTTAGCTTTCCCATGTTGGTGACTTGGCGTTGCGCTAAACGTTCCCCTGCAATGGTTTCCGATTTCGACATCAACGCTTTGAATGCGTCTGGTGTTTGCGCCTTCGCCATTAAGGTTTTTTCAGCCTTCTGAGCCGTGTAAGCCTTGCGGGTATAATCTGATGCCCGTTTCTCCAAAACAGGCATAGCGGCTTTGTATCCGACATAGCTGATACCTGCAGCCTCCAAGAGGATTACTGGTGTTGGCAATGGTTCATCGAAGAGCACATCGTTGACCATATTAGCAGTAGCAACTCCACCGGCCAAGGCCCCGAAGGCTTTCAGTGCGCGCGGTGCCCCGACGATGGTGCGGGCTGTTTTGCCTTTCAAAGCCTCTGCTCCGACCGGCACGTTTTGTCCATGGATTCTGGCCAAGGCATTCAGGTCATCGCCTCTTTCGTAAAACTGAAGCAATTCGCTTTTGTCGAAGTGATGCAGCAATTCCCGTTCCGTTCTTCCGGCGACTTGTTTCGCCGTTAAAGGACGGTTCGTGCGAATGCGTTCGGCTCGCTTGTAGAGAATCTTCTCTTCTTTGCGGTTGTGGCGCGCAATGCTCTTGTCGATGGCCGCAGCTTCTTTGCGCGGGGCGACATTGGCGGTAGCCCACTTGCCGATGATGGATTGTTCGACACTCCCGATTTGCGAAAGCTTTTTCCCGCTGAGGATGTTCTCCATCGCTTTCTGGTATTCCTCCAGACTGACACCTTCCGGTATCATTGCAGGACTGATGCCGGAACGGCGGATGCGCAGTCTTTGTTTTAGGTTCTCTTGTTCGGTGTTCATGGTTTATTCTTGTGCATATCGAGCACGTCCGGAATGACTTCCAGTTCATCGAAGTTGCCCTCAATGGTGCTGCCGCCGATGTCAGCACGCTTGAGCAAGTCGCGGGCATACGTGGATGGGTCCATAACCATAGTCAGTTTGGTACCAGCCTTGTCTTTTCGGGTCGAGTTCAGCAATTCGAGCGCTTTGTTGCGCTTCATTTGCATCTTATCCTTGTATTCCGCCGCTTTGGTGATTTGTTCCTGGGTGATGGGCACGCCGTTTTCCTGCACTCCAACCACGATATCTTTGACGAAGTCACCTTCGATGGCCATTTTGTTCTCCGCGCGCATGATTTGGACTTCAAAATCAATGACATCCCGCAGAATCGACATATCAACCGCATCCTCCTTTTCGATGCCCAATTCTTTGATATAGGCGTCATATTTTGTCAAAATCAGGGCGATTTCGACCGGGCAACGTTCACCTTCCGCGTCCAATCCTTCATGCAATTCCGGGAAAAGCGTGGCATAAATGCAGTCTTCCCCTTTGCAAATCATCGGAATCGAGGCGTACAGACCGTGCGTTGTCGACATCATTGTCATACTGGTGCGCACGGCATTCATTCCTTTTGGCGATAATTTCCAGGTAGAAGGGATGGTTTCGGCTAATTGGCTGATTTCCATTTCTTTTGATTTTTTTTGCTTCAAGGCAAGGATTTCCCCCGCTCTTTCATCACTGATACTGGAGACCAATGTGTTGTCTTTGATGGTTTGGACATCCACTTCTTCCAGTAAATCTTCTTTTTTCATGTAATTTCCTCCTTTTTGCTTGCGTTTCTTCTATACAAACGTTAACCAATCCTCTTTTTTTTTGCAATCCCTCCTCTCTTCACGCTTTTGACCGGCGCCACAGCGCCTTTCTGTTCCCCAAGTTCTGTTCCTTTTACGTTATTCGCCTTCTCTTTCTTCAGTTGTGTTCCTAAAGGGAAGAAACCCCTGTCACCCTCCCCCCTTGGCGGCTAATGCTCTGCTTTTTCGGGTCATACTGTCCTCACACCTGCTGAAAGAGAGCAAAACAAAAACCCCGTCATCCAAAGAGACGAGGCCCTGCGTGCATCAATCAGTCTTTTCGGTGCTTGGCTTGCCAATACTCCTTCAACACACCCCACAAACTAAGGCTGCGGTAGTGCTCTTTTCTCGACTTTAGACCTCTGTCATACAGTCTGTCAGTCAACAACAGCTTTTTGTACTCGTCACGGCTGATGGTGACCAAGGAATGTCTGGATTTCTTAGGCACTCCATAGAAGTTCTCGTCATGTTCGTGATACATGTTGAACGCCTCCTTTTTCTGGTTACTTTGTTTCTGTTCTTACTCTATAGATGTAACCCTTTGCGTCAGCAAGTACAAGACAGTTCTGCTGTCGGGTCAGCAAGAACAAGGCTGAGATGCTCAGGTGTCCACACTAGATGTTCACACTGGTAGCCTGTTTGTGAATAACTTAACAAAGTCTAGGGTAAGGGTTATTTTTTTGCAAAATTTTTTGGGATGTCCTCTTTTGTTGAGAAGGGGTACCCCTCTTTCTCATGCCCACCCCCCCCATTTCGCAGGCCTTTAGGCATCCAGTGTGATAAAGCTTACTGATAAACCTTGCTGACTCGATACTCTCTCTACTGACTCTCTTTAAGGGCCATTCCTGGTCTTCTAAGCGCTGCTGCTTTGCAGGCTCCTACTTCCCTGTTTTTAAAAAAAGAAAGGACGAGCAGGCTCATATTTGCCTCAGAATGAACGACACCAGCCCAAGTACAATAGGCAATTGTCAGTGCAATCAAACCGTCCAATACCCCTGGCCCGGCGCTGAAGTCGAGAAACCTATAGGGTATAAGGAATGTGTGCGAAATATTTTTGGGGTGGCGCAATCATCCTGGCCCCGCGCAGGAGTCGAATCTAGCTGGCTTGGACCAGCAGTCAATATCCTATCGGCTCCGTACAGGAGTCAAGAAAACTGTATAGGGGGTGGAGTAGCGCAGAAATGGGCGCACGGGGTGGTAGTAGTAGTGATAGGGGTGAATCTTTCGGTGCCCACCGGGGGGTCTCTATTTCTGCTAACTAATAACGGGTGATGGCCAACATCAAGGAGGAATTACCATGTACAAATTGACCAAGAATGAAATGTTGTATGGAAGCCAGGGAACTGCGCGTTCCTTGGTGGAAGAGGCTTATGCTGCCTATGTTGTGGAAAACAACAAGCTCTTGATGCGCAGAGCCAATAAACTAAGGAAGGAGATAGCCAATGCACAAGCTATCCTTGATTATCTCTATGCTGAGTTGAGGGAGGCAAGACGCCCTGGTACAGCAAACAGGGATATCTATAGGGTAAGACTGAATCGCTTCTATGATGAGCAGAAAAGGCTCAGAATAAGAGAACTTGAGTCCGAGCTAGATACATTGCTTGGACGTACGCTTTATTAATGTCACTACGGTCAGTTGCATAGTCACTACAGGCACACCAATAGGAGGAATAAATAATGAGAAAGATAACAATCAGTAGTAAAAAGGCAACTAAAGGACAATTGGTAGTAGGTATGGTAGCAGTAGCGGTACTACTATGTGTACGCATGCATACAGTAGTAGCTATGGCACAGGCAGTAGTCCCTACCAGTAGCATGGTAGGGCAGGAGATATGGGTAGTCATGGGTATAGTAGCCCTATGGTACCTAGTATGGGGTGGCATTGTGCTATCCCTAGCAGTACGTGTAGCCATCAGACTACTAGCCCTGTATATCAGTAAGTAGTAGTTCATGTGTGTATGTACACCTGTATGGGTAGGGCTATATGCGGCCGCCTATATGGGTACATACCTCTTCTATAAATGGGGTTTATATAAGGCCCCCTTTATAACTCGTTAGGGCGAGTATAAACAGACTTTAGGCCCTAAGCGTCTACCTCCTATATGGGGGTAGGGTAGTGACTAGATTCACTAGCAGTAAGCTCTGTACAAAAGCTAGTGTCCAAACGGATGCAGAAGGAGATTGTCATGGAAATCAACGTTAATGTTAAAGAATTGTTGGAAGTTGGAGTTTCCGTACATGGCGTAATCAAGTACGGGGAAGCAGGAGAAACGGAATGCGTTTCATACGCAGTCGTTTGGTTCGTTGATGACCATGCGGTAATTGCGGAACCGTATTCTGTCAACGAGAAAGGAGGCCTCTGGTTTTATAATAGAGAAACGGATTTCTCTATTATTGATGTTATAGAAGAGTGAAAAA
>Ga0075011_10001174_pt1 | contig 14079 bp, 16 predicted proteins | sample TARM_MetaG_T_14_FD_72354 | JGI IMG/M metagenome (GOLD analysis project Ga0075011, IMG submission 72354) | Freshwater microbial communities from Pennsylvania, USA, analyzing microbe dynamics in response to fracking - TARM_MetaG_T_14 | ecosystem: Environmental > Aquatic > Freshwater > River...
ACCAAAACCCGTGATGTGGTGAACCTAAGCGATAGCGACTTTTGCGATGGCGCTATCTATCTCAGTGCAGAAGTCGGCACTCAGTCTGGCTCTGATGACAATGAAACAGGAATAACGATGAAGAAAGACGAACTAAAAGCGCTGTTAGGCGATGCCGTCAAAGAGCAGCTCGAAGCGATGGGTATCAAACCCAATACGCCTGCACCGGCTAAAAAAGACGGCGAGCCAAATAAGGATGGCGAAGTCACCACCGATGGCGATAAGTCAAACGTTGCGGTCACCGCGATGCAAGACACGTTAGCGGGCGATCGCAAAGAAACGCTGACTGAACTGGCGGACTCTCGTGAGATGAGCGATGAGCTTCGCAAGAGCGTGAAAGCCATGATTGATAGCGCTTCTGCTATTGAGCTTTGCGCGTCTGGTGATGGTAACCGCTACAGCCAACTCAAGAGCATGCTAGCAGCCATGCCAGAGAAGAGCGCCGCGTCTGCAAAACCATCGGCATTTTCTCAGTTAACCAAAAAATTAGAGCTGGCCGATAACGGCGGTGCTGAACAAGACAACTTTGATCCGGAGGGTTGGTAATGGATTTTGGAATGAAAACGACCATCAAAGGCGCACCTGCCATTGTCGGTAGTTACAACGGTGGCAACGTCATCCAACAAATGATGGTTAATGGCGTAGCCGATTTAGAGCCTGGTCATGTAGTCGTTATTGCAGATGGTGTCATTACGGCGCGTTGGAACGGTTCCCCTTTAATAACCGCGCAGGATGATGGCGCAGGAAACCTAACTGTTACTCAAGTTACGCTGGGTATTGTGACCACCAAACAAATGGAAGGTGATGCATCGGTTTCTACACTTCGCCTTGGCGCTTACCTTCGCGATCGCGTTGTGCTTGCCGATGGCAGTGCGCTTTCCGCTTCCAATGAGTTCACGTTGTCACTATCTCATCTATTCACTGAAGGAGCCTGGCTATGAGTCCGTTAGAACAACAAAAAGCCAAGCAAGATGGCGTTTTTTCAAAAGCGCTGCGTGAAGCCTCCAACGCCTTTGTTCAGATAGGAGCACACCCGCGTACCTTGCTGCATCACTCACGTCGAAACGATTTGATTGAGCAAGCCATTGCGAAATTGCAAATCCTAAAACGTGAAGGCGATGCGTATCACCAATTGGGTCAGCCTGCGGTGAAAGCCTCCGCTGAATCTATCCAAGATAAAAGCCTTGAAGAGGATTCAACGTTGGGACACGTCGGCTTTGTGAAAGTGGATGATGCGCCAGTGCCTTACACCACTCTTGTGTTTTCTGATGGTGATAACGAAGGCAAGTTCAGTTTGGGCATCAACAACCCATACGAGCAAGTTGTGAAGTATTCATCCAGTGACACTTCGGTGGCCGCTGTGGATGAGAAGACAGGCGTCATCACCCCTGTGGCTAATGGTGAAGTCTCCATTCAAGTGGCGTTTACCAAAAAAGGTGACTACCCACGTGTTGAGGACAGTTTCGGCTTAGTGATTGAAGATGCATCACCAAACGAGAACGCCCCATCAACGGATGGCTCACCACAACCCAGCGTCGATGCGCCTGAGTCAGGCTCAGAGAAGTAACCACTCCCATTAATGCACACAGCCGTTCAATAGGCGGCTGTTATAAAGAGAAAAAAGTATGGATATTATTGATATTTTACGCGGCCTGTTAGCGCCACAAGAATGGGCAGAGCTGCTTAATAAGTACAAAAAACGTAAACCGGTGCCAATGCGCATTCGTAATAAAGTGTTTGGCCAAGCCATCTTTTACCCAAGTGTGCGTATCCCTTGGAGTGTGTTGAAAGAAACCCTTTCGAATATTCCGGTGGTGCGTCGTGGCACCAAGGCTTATCAGCTAGGTGGTGATGATGTAGAGACACAAGCCATCGAGCCTCAAGGTTTCTCAACCGTGTCATATATTTCAGCGGCAGAGCTGAACAACATGAAAGCGTTAGGTTTACAGAACATTCAAAAGTTCTTCGACATGCTTCAGTTTGGCGTGATGCGCAAGATTGAGTTCTCCACCGAAGCGCTGTGTGCTCAGTCATTGACAGGTAAAATTTCTTACCCAATGAAAACCGCTGAAGGTGCCCTAGAGACGTTTGACGTTGACTATGGCGAGACGCTGCGCCACAACTTTGCAACCTCATTGAATGCCGCAGATGCGACAATTGAAATGGTCTATACCGCACTGCAAGAAATGGATGAAGCCATTCAGGCAAAAGGCTATGGCATTAACGTAGAAACCTTGTGTGGTAAAACATTGTTTGCTCGTATTGTCACGCTGGCAGGTAAAAATCAATCTAACGTGTTGGATGTCAAAGTGAGTAAAGGTCAGGTGAATGTGGCTGGCTACATTATTAACCTTGAAAATGGTTCGTACGAAACCATGGCAGGCGGTCTCAAAACGCGCGTAAAAACCGTTGATGACGACAAGATGGTGATGGTTGACCTCGATGCAGGTCACAACCTTTACTACGCCGCACTGGATGATTTAGATGCGGGTCTTCAGGCGTTGCCGTTCTTCTCGAAAGTGAAAAAAGTGGATGATCCAAGCGGAGTCGATGTCTACACCATGTCTAAACCTTTGCCTGCGGTTGTCGTTGATGCCATTTGTTGGGCGGATAACGCTCTGGCGTAAGGAGCGATAATGGCTGTTACCCTTACCCAGTTAAGAGCGATGGTCACCCCCCAGGGAGTGTCTGACTCCCTGGAGGAGCAAATCTATCAATCGTTAACTTACAACGATGGCAATAGCGCTCAAACGGCCTGCCAATCAGCGGCCCGTTGGTGCTATGCCTACCTTGGTCAAAAGAATGCACTCGCTCGATTCTACAGCGATGATGATAACGAAGTGCTGACTGAAGCCATGACTCAAATGGCTATCTATGAGTTGGGTGAAATCAGTGAGTTTGATTTTGACGATCGCAAAGATGAAGCCATCGCATTAATCAATTCGTTGCTTGGTCTTAATAACGGCGCTGACAGTGGCGCTCAATACACAGGAGCTGCGATTGCCCGTGATAAAGAATCTCACATTATCGTCCCTTATCGCTCGGCTTCCCACCGACGTTATCGTTAATCACTACCCACTGCCAACTGAGCTGGGCAATGCGCGATACCAAAGCAGTAACTACTATTTTGGTGCCATTCGTGCCATGTTACTCGATGAAGAGGTCGCCTCAGACATTGAAATGCGCCATGCCACAGCAATGACCGTGCCTTATGTGATTGAAGGCTCCGCCAATGATATCGCGTTTTACAACGATGTGATGGCGGACTTTGATTTAGAAATGTTGATGGAGCAGATGCTCAGTGCCACCGAGTTTGGCTTTATGCCGGTGGAGCTGATTTGGGATAAAGACGGCTCTTTGCTTGTTCTCACCAATTCTGAGCAAAAACGTCCTGAAGACTTTCGTCTATTAAAAGATGGCACCTTGGTTTACAGCGCGGTGGACTACACCGCAAGAACACCGGTGACAGGTAAAGTCATTCCCGTTCTGCGCAATGCGACCACTGAGCGTCCATACGGTGAGACCATCTTAGAATCGGTTTGGCCAATCTGGCAAAGTAAGTGGATTAGCTGGGCTAACATCGAGCGCTTGGGTGAGAAGTATGCCATTCCTACGGCCATTGCATTGGCGGAGAATGCCAATGGCGAAACTGACTTGCAAGCGATTGCAAACTCATTGGCTCCTGTGATGAACGGCGATGCGGTTGCCCTGTCTGGCGTGAAAGAGATTGTTGCGCTCGATGCGAACGGTAAAGTGGACGAACTGCTGCGCACCATTGAATACATCGACAATAAAATCTCCAAGCGCATCACTGGGCAGACCCTCACAGGCGGCAACCAAAAGTACGGCTCTCGCTCTTTGGGTGAAGTTCACGAGCGCGCAGCCATGCGCGTCTCCAAGCGTGATGCTCGAATGGTGCATAAGACGCTTAACGATACGCTGTTTAAGTGGATTTTCTTAGCCAACGGTCGTGAGGGTAATATCAAAATCCGAGTGGATGAGGAGGCCTACAAAGCCATGTTGGAATCGGCATTGGCGAATGGCTCAGGGGTTGACCCTGTACAAGGTTTTAATCAACGTCCAAGTCTGGAGTTTTCAGACGTACCAGGAAAGCATCTATGTCTGCTTTAAAGAGTCTCGACAAGAAAGAGACCAGTAACCTCACCAAATTACAGCGCCTCGAAAATGAGGCGTTATCGATGACGATTAAGAGCCTTTCAAGAGAATTAGAAGCGGCTTTCAAAGCCCATTCAAACCCTAACGATATCGATATTACCCAAGCCACCAATCAGTACACCAATATCTACGCCGCATCGATGATGGTGAGTTGGTTACTTGGTCAGGCGCATATTAATAATGCCATCACTGAAGCTGAAGATAAGCCCATCGAGCTGACCTATGCACCCATTTATCTTGCCGTGGATGATGTACCTTTTCAGGAAGCGATTGATTCACTCAAAGCGATGATACCGACCGATACCAAAGAGTATCGTCAAATGGAAGCGGCGATGAAACTTCGTGCTTTTACGGTTGCGAACGTCTCCAGTATTGATGCGGTAAACAGAGTGAAAAAGCGCTATGAAGCTGCATTAGAAAGCGGTGCATCTCGCTCTGAAACCTTGGGCAATATCCGTCAGCTTCTCGAGCAAGAAGGAATATCTGAAGCCAGCCCGTACTGGCTAGAGTTGCATTATCGCAACAATATGATGACGGCGTACAACTCTGGCCGCTGGACCCAGATTGCGAATAACGACTTGGTTGAGTTCCTGGTCTATTCGTCCGTCTTGGACTCAGGAACGACAGAGTTGTGCAGAAAGCTTGATGGCGTAATTAAACCCAAAGACGATCCGTTTTGGGAAAGCTTCTATCCACCGAACCACCATAAATGCCGAGCCACTGTGTCTGTGCTTTCACGTAAGCAGTATGAAGCGCTGCCTGCATCGATGCGACAAGCCTCAGAGCAAGTTAGTGGTAAAGCCTTAGATAAAGATGCGGCCACAGGTAAAGAGCATCAGTTCACCAGTTCGCCATTGGTATCAATGAAAACATTGCCTGCATCGATGATGGAGCGAGCGCAAGAGTATGGACTGACGCAAAGCATCCTGAATTACTCTCAAGCGCAGAGTAAAAGCGTATTAAAGGAGCAAGCCAAAGTGGTGACCAAGCAAGGCTTGTCTGCGGCAACACTCAGCAAAGCGATAACACAATCACCCGAGCTAGAGCCGTTCCGCGAGATGATACAGGGCAAGCTACTCGCATCACCTGATGAAGTGTGGTTGGTTTTTGATGAACTCAAGGATGGGAGTTTCTTACCCAGCCTGCAGTTCGTACTTGAACTGGATGACTCACTCAGAGCCGTAGCCTTTGCAAGTGCATACGATAGTAGCCAAATTCATCGGCTTGTCAGCATGACGATATCCGAATTAGAGCAACAGACATTTGTAACACTAAAAATGTAGCAGAGGTCTCCTCGCAGAAAGGAGCCCCCAAACTGGATAACTAATCATGCTGACTTAAAGCCGAACACAACTCTTCATTGATCGCATACGTTCGGCTTGAATAACGACTGGAAATCTTTCGTTCACTTTTACATTCGACATAACTAGAAACATTAGATTTAGTTTGGCCGAATGTTACGATCGTTAGTAGAGGCGCAATAACAACAAATATCAGTATCCCCACTTTGTTGACATTGCCGATATTTATTGAAAGGTGAAACATGTCTTTTAAGTAATAAATCGTCAGATAAGTACAGATAAGTAAACCACTATAACTCGCCCAAACATTCAACAAGCCGTCCACCTTTATCACTGAATTGGTTGAGAATGCTGAACCTATTTGTTCATAAATCTGAAAATAAGCTAGCCCCCCCAGCAACCCCAAAAAGATGACTCTTAAGTAGTTCATTGAAAATATTCCTTAACTGCTTCAGTAATCGTTTCTGAATAACCGTTACTTTCATCAACTACATCTAATGCGTTGCCAAGTATAAATGACGCTGCCACAAACGTCATCCCACTGAATAAAACACCAACTGTTGTTGGTACTACAACAGCGGTGAATAACGCAGCTCCTACCAGTGATATAAATCCTTTAGCTAAATCGCTAGCCGTATTGACTCCAAGCTCTGCCAACGTCGCCTCATCACGTAAAATGTAATCGGCAGCATTAATTCCCACCGCAAACGCAATTTCAATACCTGCGTTAAATCGGATATATCGCACTGCGCCTTTGAGATCGTTCAAACCGAGTCCAGCTTGAACCACTTTTGGATTACTTGCTCCCCACTTATTTCCTTGCATTAAGGTTTGTTGATGACGACGAAAATCACGAATAATCACCCAGTCTTGACCATGAATGTTTTTCGTTGATGATTTAACACCGAGCCCACCCAGCCCTTTTGCAGTAGCATAAGCTTCCGCTGTTCCTTTAGCTAAATCACTATAAGACTTAGTGGTGCCTATCGTTTCTTTCCCACCTAAATTGCTGTATAGCTCTTGGGCTTCCTCCAACGACAGCACCGCGATACTCACTATCGGTTTCACATACTCTATCTGGATGTCTTTCTTACCTTCTGGCGCTAAAGGGTTATAAGGTGGCCAATACATATTTTCTGCGGCGATCTGTGGTTTATTGCGTGCTTGCACCTCGGCAAACGCTCTATCATTGGCCTCCAGATTCGCTTTTCGCTGTGCTTCCAGCCTTTCTTTGGTGGTTTTTCTCGAAGGCTCAGGTGGTGTAACACTCCGAGCCATGGGCATAGCAGATCCCAATGATGCAAAATTTTTGGCTTCAGCCATTCTTAGAGCGGCAGCACTCTTGTCCCAATCTCTCTGCATTTGGCAAGAGCCGCATTTACAGAGCTCTGGATTTTGACCCACAGGACATTTGTACAGTTTATTTTTATCAAACATATCGTATATAGGCATTGAAGATCTCCTGACTGACATTGAATTCCATTTTCGCATGATAACCTTAAAAATCGACAGGCAAAAATTTGCCCGCTGCCCACTTTATTATTTATGTGTCCTCAATAAATAAGACTGGATGGTATGGCGTGCCAGAGTTAGTGTCGTGGTCTCGTTCATTGCAGGGGATACAACATGTTAACGATTGCACCTGGGGCACAAAAGCTTGTCCAAACGATCGCAACCTATTCGCGTTATGGCGCGGTAAAACCACACATCATTGCCACGCAACACCCCGAATACAGTGAACATCATATTGCTTTTGTACTGGAGCAGCTCGCACAAGTGCCATTCGCCGATTTACACCACCTGATTAAAAACACTAACAACTGTATATAATGACAGTATTAATGGTGATAAACTCTCTTGGTGTTTTGATGCCTTGAGTACCTGAGACCCAGAGCCTTTTAATAAAGGAATTGGAGAGGAAGCAGCAAAACGCCGCCAGCTTTAATTCGTTATGGCTGGCGGCTTCACTCGCTCTTTGTATTCAAGGCTCTTGCAACAGGAGATTAGAATGCACCAACACACTCTGCACGATGGTCGTGCAACCCTCATTCATGCCGACTGTTTAACTTACCTTAAAAAACTTGAAGACAATTCTGTGGATCTGATTTTAACCGACCCACCATACTTCCAAGTTAAACGTCAAGCCTGGGATAACCAGTGGCCAGATGTCACTTCATTTTTAGCGTGGCTAGATGAGGTACTACTCGAATTCTGGCGAGTACTTAAACCTTCAGGAAGCCTTTATTTGTTCTGTGGTTCAAAACTTGCCAGTGACACGGAACTTCTCATCAGAAATCGTTTTAAAATGTTTAACCATATCATCTGGGCTAAACCATCAGGCCCATGGCGCAGAATGCACAAGCCTGATTTGCGTATGTTCTTCCCGGCAACCGAGCGTATCTTGTTTGCTGGCCACTATAATGCTGAAGGTTATGCGAAAGGCTGCTCAGGTTATGCCTCTCAGTGCAGCGAGTTAAAGAAACAAGTGTTCAAACCATTGATGGATTATTTTATTGAGGCTCGTCAACAGCTCGGAGTGACAGCGAAAGAAATCAATGAGGCTACAGGCACTCAAATGTGTTCACACTGGTTTAGTGAAAGCCAGTGGACATTACCAAGCAAAGAGCAGTACCAGAAGCTGCAACGGCTCTTTGCCAACAAAAAAGGGCTGTTGGCCAAAACACATGGCGAACTGGTAGAAGAGTATGATGCCTTAAAAAACAGCTATCAAAGTTTGGTTTTGGAATACGATGATCTAAAAGCCCAATACGAACATTTACGCCGCCCGTTCTCTGTCACCAGTGAGGTGCCTTATACGGATGTATGGCAGTTTGCTCCTGTGCAATATTATCCTGGTAAACATCCTTGTGAGAAACCGCAAGACTTACTGCAACATATCATCACCGCCAGCAGTCGTGAGAACGATGTGGTGCTCGATGCATTTATGGGCAGTGGCTCAACCGGTAAGGCTTGTTTGAGTTTGAATCGACGTTTTATCGGTATTGAAATGGAAGAGGAAACATTTGAACAAGCGCTGGCGTCGATAAAAAATATTAAATGTTAGTCCGCAACTTAAAAGAAAAGGCGCTTGATTGCGCCTTTGTTACCTTCAATAGTCATCTAATTGCCACTGGCATATTTTAGCCAATACGAGACCTGATATTCCTGAACTTCGCATAACTCACTCAGATGCTTGATAACTGTACAGCAAAGTTGGTGCGTATCTGACTCAAGATATGAAGGTTCCAAGCGGCACATCAAATGACTACCAACAGAAATCAAGTTAATGAATCGACCAACTAAATCGGTCGTTTTCATTGAGTCGTGTTCAATGACTTCACTTAGTATGGCGAGATGGCAAAATACATCTCGGCTGGTATCCGTTGCGTGTTTACCATTACATGTGTGATCAATAAACTCGGATAACGTATCAACTAGGTTACGATACAGTTCATTGTTGTATTTCATAATTCCCCTGAAAATTACATTCACATACTTGGTGAGTTTGAAATTCCTAAGCGCTGTTCTGCTTCGTAAACCCTATTCGCATATGCTGCCTTAGCCGCAGCTTTGCTAGGATAAGATTTGGTATTTCCATCGACATCAATCACTTCGTATGAGACAGATAATACCATTCCATTAGCGTCAAGCTCTTCAACAAGAACAAGACTGCAACCGTGTTCGGATAGTAAAGGTGTTTTTCGCGCCATTTAATTTTCCCTCAACTCATAAAGATATAGCCATTAAACAATACATCACTTCTAGTTGTACAACCATTCATCCGCTTCGTTGAACATTTCTTCTAAGATCTCGTGGGCTTTCTCCTTGTTGTCTTTACTCTTATCCATAATCTCAAGGTGATTATTTTCACCCTTACGTATACGAATCCGAACATCAGGATCAAGTACCGATAAGCGCCTTTGAATTTCCGGTTCAATCAAAGAGAACTTGTCTTTTGGTAAACTATCCGCTTTAACGATCATTTCAACACGCATAACAAACCTTGCCTCGAATTATACTGTATAGATAAACAGTATAATTATTTTTAGCCGAGGTCAACATGATCCATATCCTTCCATAGATCATCCATCACATCGTGGAGGGTTTGTTTGAGTTGTGGGGTCATATCTCGAAGTGCTGCCACTAAAGTTTGAGCCATCACATCCGGTTCGGTACTGGCGGATTCAATCTGAATGACGGGAGCAAAACTGACCTCAACGGTCGCTGGTGGTTGATTGATGATGGCTCTTGATTGAGCGCTTGCTGACTGTACGGTTTGTTCAACCTGGGCAACGGCTTGCTGGTTAACTTTATCGTCTCCACCATTGAAAACGTCATACAGCCAGCCTGCAATTTCATCACCTGCAATCGAGCCACCTATTGTTCCAGGGAGTGCGCCCACACCACCAAATAAGGCACCAGTCAGTCCACCAAGTCCACCGCCTACGGTAGAGCCGATACTACGCCAAACGCCTTCGGTATCACCATCCATTGCACTCATTCCGATGGATGCAGCGTTGAGCGCTGTACCAATAACAGGAAGCTTTTTGAGAACACCTTTACCACCACCTAATGCCTTTTGGCCTGCCGTAGACCAAAAGCTCGGTCCTTTGGCAACGTTCGCCATAGGCTCAGCAGCAGACTTGGTAAACAAGCCACTAAACATACTGGCAGGCTTGATACCACCTTGAGATCCTATTGCCGTGCCGAGAATTTTACCGACAGCTTTTTTACCTAACCGGCTTAAAAGTAAGCCGCCAAATGCAGCGGTTCCAACAGCTCCAGTAAGACCAGCGTAACCTAATGCGGAGTTATCGTTCATCGCTCCAGTAGTAGAGCCTGTTACATTAGAAACCGCATTCCCTAAGCCATCAAACTTATCAATTAATTTGGCTGCACTGTTAGATACGGTATCAGTCATTGAATTGAATGATTGTGTGGCTTTGTCTATGGATGTGAATATGCCTTTCGCAGCATCATCAAGTGAGTCCACACCTTCAAATACTTTAGCGCCTTCTTGCATCCCTTGCTGCATTGCATTTAAGCCTTTGGTGCCAATATCCTCAGACATAATGGTGCCACCAATCGCTTCAAGAATTGGTTTAACTGCGGCGGCATCTGTTTGGCTTACACTATTGACCAATGCCAACAATGCAGCATAGTTATTACCAGGAGCGGTTCCAGTTGCAACGTCATTGCGAACTCGGTAAGCGGCCTCCTTTATACGGTTGCGTAAATCGACATCCTCAATTGCATCAACGGTTCCTGCTTTGTCACCTTCACCAACAAGCTTGGCAAACTCACCTTCATCACTGAAACGAGCCATAAAAGATTCTTTGAATGAGTCCCCAACCTTATCGGTGTTCCAAACGCCTGCTTGACGTGCCCGAACGATGGAAGCTGCAAATTGGTCAAACGATATTTTGTCACCAAGTAGCGGTGAATACTCCGCAAAGGTATCGAGTAAGTCACCATTCGCATCACCAACCATTGAGCTGGTGGCGTAGAGTTTATTCGCCGCTTCCTCAATGCTGATACCAAAGCCTTTTGAAATATTGGCAAGTGCTCGAACGGTTTCAAGGGATGAATAGTCAGGGAAGATCTTTTGCAACTGGATAGTCGCTTTCGTTAGTGCCTGAGTGTCTTCTTCGCCCAAGTTCTGCTGCTTGGCTAACGCTTGAGCTGCAAATATGCTCTCCTGGTCTGCGCCATACATGCGAATTAAGTCTGTACGGAATTGACGTTGGGATGCTGATTGTACCTCCTCGAGTGAATAGCTACTGCGAGCAGCGAGAAGGCGCTCATTTCTTGCCTTATCGTTGCCTGCCCAAGCAAACCCTGCTGAAGCCATAGCACCGCCAGCAATCGCGCCTATCTTCTCTATATGCTGTAGGGCACTCCCTTGTTGCTTTAGTCCTTGGTTCGTCTTTTGGATTTCAGCTTGCAGGCGTCTTTCTTCTTGAGCAATGTTATTAACATCAACTCCCGTATTTTTGAGTGTTCGTCCAAGTCGCTCAAGTTCGCGTTCTTGGGCCGTGATGGCTTTTTTGTTTTTGGTTTCTTGCTGATTTAATTCCTTCAGAGCGTTTTCGGCTTTCTTAAACGCATCAACATCAGCGGTGGTTTTCTGTAGCTGTTTAAACTCTCGCTCCAGCTTTTTCGACTCATTTTCAATCTTCTTCGACTGCTGCGTAAAGGCGTCTTTAACCCCAACAATGAGTTCTAATGCGTAGCCGCTGTTATTACTTGTTGCCATGATTAAAAACCTCTATGAGATAGTTGTATTGCGCCCAATCGGTATTCATTAACTCTCCGACAGAGACAATGCCTATTTTCTTATTCGTCAGTAGGTGAAAGGATTGATCAAAGATTCTCGATTTGATTCGAGCGAGATTCAGCTCTTTCCCATCAAGTGAGCCAGATTGATGTGCTCTTCGTACGGTAGGTTGATGAGTATATCGACAGGAACGACAACTTCGCCTTTCATGCTTAGGCTTGTAAGCTTTCCGTGTTCATCTCGCATCTCACCAGTACGCTCACCAAACACCAGAATGCTCGATGCAATGTGCGCCGTAATGGCATCGTTTGACTCAAACCCGTATTGCTCTTTGGTGAAGCGCACCGCTTCAATTCGGTCTTTCACCAGCGCTTTACGAACCCGTTTCGCACAATTGAGTTCCATGCCGCCAAACTGGATTGGGGTATTCAAAATACAGAGTTCAAATTCCATCATTGCTCGTGCAATGTCTTCCAACGTAAAAACCTTAGCTTCCGGTTTCAAGGCGGTTTCAACGGTGTTTTTAGTTTTATTTTCAGTGATCATGACTCAGTCTCGATGTGAGTTATTCAGAGCCTGCATTGTGTCTTTATATAACCCGGCCATCTGCCGAACGGAAATTAAGTTCTCGATGCTCGATATCCTGTAACCACTGGATAAACGAGACGTGATGATGCTTCCCAAAATCTTAAAGCAAGACATTCGACTAAGAACATTAAGCCGCCTGACTACCGAGGAAATGAACGATCTTCGCTCAGCTATTAAAGGGTTGCAGGTGCTTGATATTGACCATGTGCATGAGTCATATCTGCCATGGCTAGCTTGGTGGTTTCGTGTTGATACCTGGGATGATGCTTGGAGCGTCGAAAGAAAACGGGAAATCGTTAAAGATGCTCTGGCTCTCTACAAGTACAAAGGCACGATTTGGGCAGTAGAGCGAGCGCTGGAGCTAACCGGATTTGGACCAAAGCTTACCGTATGGCATCAAATGAACCCCGTCGGTGCAAAAGGTACGTTTCTTGTTGAAGCTACCCAGGAGCAGGGTGGTTTAACGCAGAAAGACTACGAGAATGTTGTGACCCTCGTTGAGAGCAACAAACAAGGCTCTCAACACTGGAACATGATTGTGCGCAACCCTGTAAGCCAAGGCGGTTTATATGCAGGTGTCCGCGTTCGTAGTCGTAAGCGCATTACCACTCGTAACTATCCAGTAAATCAGGCTGTGGCTGGTGGTCTTTATCACGCTGTCACAGTAAGAAGTCGCAAACGAATTACCGTTACTCTTATGGATTAATTATGGCGAATGAACCCTTAAAAACTGCCGTAGTCACTAACGTAGGCATAGTTAAGCTTGAGGCTGCTTATCAAGCTGGCGAGAAAGTCATCATTAGCCAGATGGCTCTTGGTAACTCTAATCTCGCTTATGTTGCACCAGACCCTGCATTTACCGAGTTGGTGAATGAGTTTGGCCGTCAGGATATTAACGAAGGCAACACCACTGATAGTTGGATTAATGCCTTAGTGTATGTGGACAGTCAGCAATTTGCAGGCGAGTCTATCCTTGAATTTGGTTTATACGATACCGATGGTGACCTCATCGTATACAGCTCATATACACCAAGCGTCGTTCCTGCTGTTGGTCAAGACTACATTCAACTTGAAATTGAATGCTCGGTAGACTTGTACAACGCTTCAGCTGTGACGATTGAAGTGACTCCAATTTATCCTCAAGCCACCGAACTGGAGCGAGGAATTGCTAAAGTAGCTACTGAAGCAGATGTCGCCGCTGGCATCGATGACGAGAAGATTGTTACGTCAAAGAAGATGGCGGGGCAGTATGTCTCAAAAAGTAGATTGGCTGCACTAACTCCAAACACATTCATCAAAGCGGAAACGTCCGCGCCGGCATTCATGGTTTCGGGTGGGCAGCTAAAAACCGCAACAGCGTTAACTATTTCCGTGGGTGGAGCAACCGTTACTCATGCGGCTAACGAAGTGATATCAACACCAGTGCTTTTAGTGGGCGTGGATTACGCAATTTACGCAACAGCCGACGGCTTAGTTGTCTCGAACAACTTCACTGTTCCGGACGGATACACAGCAGAGAACTCCCGCCGTATTGGCGGGTTCCACTACGGCAACAATGAATACAAAGACTATTCGTTTTATGACCTGCATTTCCGACCGAAATGCAAAGACCCGCGAGGCATGGTGATTGATATTTCAGGCTCTCGTTTCTGGAACGATATTTACTTGCTCAACTCAACACCGGACGCCTTGGGAACA
>Ga0075011_10001177_pt1 | contig 14069 bp, 10 predicted proteins | sample TARM_MetaG_T_14_FD_72354 | JGI IMG/M metagenome (GOLD analysis project Ga0075011, IMG submission 72354) | Freshwater microbial communities from Pennsylvania, USA, analyzing microbe dynamics in response to fracking - TARM_MetaG_T_14 | ecosystem: Environmental > Aquatic > Freshwater > River...
GATGGGGCGGGGCCCGAGGGGGCTCCCGGCGGGGCTGCCAGCGGGCTGATCGTCACGGTTCGTCTGCCGCTGGGGCCGGGTCAGCGCCCTGCTGCATCGCGGAAATAGTTTCTTACAGCCCCGACGGATCGGGGCAAAAACCGATGCTTACCTCATTTCTGCAAGCGCGGTGCAGATGGCTCCGTGCATCATGACAGACAAGATGGGGTGATTTCTGATGAACGAACTCATCGGCCGGGTCTTCAGCTTCGAGAAGACGACCTTTCCGCAAAGCAGCGACCTCTATTCGCAGCTCTCCACCCATGGGCAGGAGCCCAAGGCGCTGATGATCTCGTGCGCCGATTCGCGCGTCGTGCCCGAACAGATCGTTCAGGCCCAGCCGGGCGATCTTTTCGTGTGCCGCAATGCGGGCAACATGGTGCCGTCCTATTCGACGATGAACGGCGGCGTTTCCTCGACGGTCGAATATGCCGTCGTGGCGCTGGGCGTGCGCGACATCATCGTGTGCGGTCACTCCGACTGCGGTGCGATGAAGGCGCTGGCCGCCTCTGAAGCGCCCGAAGGCATGCCCAACGTGGTGGCCTGGCTGCGCCATGGCGCGGCGGCCGAGCATGTCGTGTCGAGCTGCTCGCCCCATCTCGAAGGCAAGGAGCGCGTGCGCGCGGTTGCCCTTGAAAACGTGATTGCCCAGATCGCCCACTTGCGCACGCATCCTTCGGTGGCGGCGGCCATCGCGCGGGGCGAGATGTCGCTTCACGGCTGGTTCGTCGACATCGCGGCGGGGCAGGTGCTGGGCCTCGATGGCGACACCGGCCAGTTCGTGCCCCTGCGCGAGGATCGCCCGCTTCCCGTGGCCCTTCCGGCGGCGGTGCGCGTGGCGGCCGAGCCGCTGCTGCGCGAAGCGGCCGAATAAGGCCAGCCGCGCCCGGGAAGGCCGTGATCGACAGGAAAAACCCCCCGTTGGCCGGGCCAGCGGGGGGTTTTCTATGGGTGGTCAGCACGAGGCCCGGCAAGGAGCCCCAGGCGCTGGTTCCTCAGAAATTGACGGTGGCCGAGAACACGGCGCGGCCCGACGAGATCGAATCGCCACCGGCGGTCTGGAACTTGGTGAAGTTGGGGCTCAGGTGGTCGCGGTCGGCCTTGGTGATGTTGGTGTCGACATAGGACACGCCGAGCACGAACCTGCCGAGGACGACTTCGGCGCCGAGCATCCAGTCGAGGTACTGGCCGCTCGGGGCGACGCTGGTGCCGTTCGGGCCAAGGCCCGAGTTGCCCTTCGAATAGCCCAGGTGCGCCTTCAGGTTGACCGGCGTATGCGGCACGCCGCCGTTCACGTCGCCCCAGAGATAGAGGTTGTCCATCTTGGCGCCGGGGTGGTCATAGATGCCCGTGGCGGCCGAGGCGCCCGAATTGTACCACTTGCCCAGGGCCTGCTGCTTGGGGGCATAGGCCACGCCGCCGAGCATCGAGACCGGGCCGACCGTGGTCGAAACCTTGACGAAAGGTTCGGCATAGTCGGTCTTGTTGGCGCCGCCCGGATACATGTACCAGGTCAGGCCGGCATCGATCGTGGCCGGGCCGACGGTCTTCTTGTAGCCGCCGATGAGGTCGACTTCGAGGTTGGGACCGCCAAAGGTGCCCCAGCCGGCCAGGTTCGAACCCCAGGCGCCAGCGTAAAATCCGCTTTGATGGGCAACGGTCACGCCCGCCTGAATGGCAAAGCCGTTGTTCGACTGCGAGACGCCGCGCAGGCGATAGTCGGACACGATGGCTGCGCTGCCCGAAACGGTGAAGGCGGAGGGCGGCGCGGTTTCTTCTTCGGCCTTGGCGGTGGTGGCCAGACTCAGGCTGGCACTTGCAATCGCGATGGCCAGGGCAAGGCGCGCGGGCCGGGCGTGCGCGGGACGATGAAGCATCGGAAACGGTCTCCCCTACAGTTTCAACAGATCCGCCTGCGTGCCCGGTGTCTGCCAGTCTCGGACAGGACTGTTACAGTGTATTACACTGTAAAATCTTGTTCCGGCTGCTGATTTCACCGTTGCCCGTCCGTCATACACGTATTTCGCGTCAGGTCCATTTATTGGAAGATAACCGAAGCCATTCGGCACCTGTGCGTGACATTGTGGTCACAATAGGGGGGCGGCGCATGGGGCGGGCCGGTTCATCCGGGAAGCGGGATGAACTCGTGTTCGCCCGGAATATGGGCGAAACGGTCGGCCTTCCAGTCGGCCTTGGCCTGTTCGAGCCGCTCGGGACGCGAGGACACGAAATTCCAGAAGATGTGGCGCTGTTCGGGAAAAGGCTCCCCGCCCATCAGCATCACCCGCGCGCCGCGCGCACTGGTGATCACCACTTCGGCGCCCGGCTTGAGCACGACCAACTCGTGCGTGGCAAAGGCGCCGGTCTGCCCGTCCACGGCGATTTCGCCCTGAACGACATAGAGCGCGCGCTCGACATGCTCGGCTGTGATTCGGTAGCGCCCGCCCGGCGTGATGACGAGATCGGCATAGATCAGGTCCGAGGCTGTCCGTACCGGCGAGACAAGGCCTTCGCTGCTGCCCGCGATCAGCGTCATGCGGGTGCCGTCCTGCTCGACGGTCGGGATGGCGTCGGCCTTGTAGTGGTCGAAGGCCGGATCGCATTCCTCGTCGTGGACAGGCAGGGCCACCCAGGCCTGAAGCCCGAACAGGGGGCCGCCCTTGGCGCGCACTTCGGGGCCGGTGCGCTCGGAATGGACGATGCCGCTCCCGGCGGTCATCCAGTTGACCTCGCCGGGGCGGATGGTCTGGACGGCCCCGAGCGAATCGCGGTGCAGCATCTCGCCTTCGACGAGGTAGGAGATCGTGGCCAGCCCGATATGGGGATGGGGGCGCACGTCGAGCCCTTCGCCCGCGGCAAAGGTCGCCGGGCCCATCTGGTCATAGAAGATGAACGGGCCGACCATGCGGCGGTGGGCCGAGGGCAGGGCCCGGCGGACCTGAAAGCCGTCCCCCAGATCGCGGACGGGCGGCAGCAGGGCAAATTCGACGCCTTCGATATGAGGATTGCGGATCGACATGGCAGGGCCTTTCCCGTTGGGGCCCGCATGGGCCGGGCATGAGGCAGGAATAGTGGCTTTCCCCTTTCGACGGTATGCCGATAGAAATCGTCAAAATGTTCAGGATTGTCGAAATAGTGGCGCTGGGGCGGCCATCAGGCAGCATATCCGGTAATGCCCTCAGCAGCCTGCCGTCCGGTCGATCAAGCTATGGTTGCTCCCCCTCCCTCTCTGAGAGCCCGACCCAAAAGTCCTTCGGGTCGGTTTGGCGGGTCTTTTGTGCCACCACGGCGTCGGCTGTTCGCCACGATGCCTCCAGCATCGCTGGGCTCTCAGCCTTCTTGTGGTGACCCAAAATCCCTCGCCAAACCTCCGCCGCCCGACTTTTGGGTCGGGCTCTGAAAGAGGCCTGAAATTCTGACAGCGGTGGCTGTTGTCGTGGGTTGATCTGCGCGAATTGATTTTGTGCTGTCGCTTGTGTGGCTTGTCGGGGCGTGTTCGTGATTTCCCTTTATTCTGTTATTTTACGAATCTTTCGATTCGATTTGCTGTTTTGATCGGATCACTTCCGGGGGGACTTGGTGGCGATGGCGGAAAATGGCAAACCATTGCTTGTAACCGTTCAGGTTCTTCGCGCGGTTGCGGCCCTGGGGGTGGTTTTCTACCATGTCCACATCATCGGAGGGCAGCGCGGTTTCGATTTCGGGGCCTTCATCGGGCGCTGGGCCGAAGTCGGGCGGATGGGGGTCAGCCTGTTCTTCGTGTTGAGCGGCTTCATCATCTGCTTTGCCCATCGCCGCGACATCGGGGCGCCCGATCGGCTGGGGCGCTATTGCTGGAAGCGGTTTGCGCGGATCTATCCGACATACTGGATCTTTTCGCTGCTCTATGTCTCGGCAGCGCTTGCAGGGCTGGGGGATTCGGATTTCATCTACGATAGTGGCCATATCCTCTCGGCGGTGACTCTGCTGCCTTTCGTGGAATCCCCGCTGCCGCCGCTGCTGGTGGCCTGGACGCTGTTCTACGAGGTGAAGTTCTACCTCGCATTTGGCGTACTGATCTGGAATCGGGCTCTGGGAATCGGGGTTTTTGCGGTCTGGCTGGTCTATCTGGCGGCCAGCTATCGGTTTGGTCTGGCCGATCCGTTCCGGCTGTGGACGTTGTGGAATGCGCATTTCTTCCTCGGGTGCGGGGCCTATTGGCTGTACCGGCGGTTTGGCCAGAGTGGGGTGGGGCAGGGCATGAGCGGGCAGGTGCCGGCGCTGGGGGCCATCGGGCTCGGTCTGGGCGGACTGGCGCTCAGCGTGGCGCTGACCGATTTCCGGCTCGAACCCATTGATGGATCGAACAACGAGGTGGTGGTGCTGATCGCCCTGTCCTTCGCGCTCGTGATCGCGGGCATGGCGCGGGCCGATGCCCTGCTGGCGCCGTGGTGCGGGCGGGGGCTGCGCTATCTGGGCGATGCGTCGTACAGTCTCTATCTCGTGCACTCGGCGGTGATTTCGCTGTGCTTCATCGTGGCGGCCCGTGTGCCGGCGCTGGCGCGCCTCGATCCGGTGCTGACCTATTTCGGGGTCGCCGTTCTGGCGGTGGCCGGGGGCTGCATGGCCCACAGCCTGGTCGAACGGCCTTTGCTGCGGTTTGTCGGCCGCTTCGCGCCTGCGCGGGGGAACCGGGGCACTATGGCTGTTCCGGCTTGACCTGTTGCCCGGACATCGGTTCCGGGAAATGGCTTTCGGGACATGGCTTGTCTTTGAGGACTTTGCACCCCATCAGGGAATCGCAGGAGAACACGATGCCCCGACGCGCCGCGCAAGACCACAGTACCCAGACCAGCCCAGTCGATATGGCTGATGGCGTCGACGTGGTCGATGTCCCGCCCGTTCCCGAGGATGTGGTGGAAGCCGTGCGAACCGTTTCAGGCGCCCCCAGCAACGATCCGCGCGCGCTTGAAAAGGCGCTGGGCCTGCGCATCCGGCAATTGCGCCGCCAGCAGGACTTGTCGGTCGCCGACCTGGCGTCGAGCGCGGGCCTGTCGACCGGCATGCTCTCCAAGATCGAGAATGGCCAGATTTCCGCCTCGCTGACCTCGATCCATTCGCTCGCGCAGGCGCTCAGCGTGCCGATGTCATCGCTGTTCGCGCTGGCCGAGGAGCGGCACGACTGCTCGTTCGTGGCTGCCGGGGAAGGCGTCAAGATCGAGCGGCGCGGCACCAAGTCGGGCCATGTCTACCAGTTGCTCGGCCATCTCCTGAGCGGGGAGATGGCGATCGAACCCTATCTGATCACCCTGTCCGACGGCGCGGTGCCCTATACCAGCTTTGCCCATGCCGGGACCGAGTTGATCCACATGCTCGAAGGGACGCTGTCCTATCGCCACGGCAACCGGCTCTACAAGCTCTCGCCGGGCGATACGCTGCTGTTCGACAGCCAGGCCCAGCATGGCCCGGAGGAACTGGGCGAGGGGACGCTGCGCTATCTCTCGATCATCGTCTATCCGCGCGGCAGCCGCGGCGGATAGGCGCCGCGCGGTGGCGCGCGCACTTTCCCGCTAATTCATTAGAATTCGCCAAGACAGCCGGGCGCTCCGGGCCATGATGGGCCCGGAGCGCCCGCGTCTGCGCGCGGCGCACTCGTTACTGCGTTTTGTGCAACTGCTTCTGCGAAATACCGTACAGTATGGTCTATTGACGCAGGTCAAAGCGACGCACATACGCGACCGAACTGTACGGTTATGGAGTGATCGGCCTTGGTTTTCGGATCCTGTGATGTGGTGCCCGGCAGTGGGCGATCCCGTGCATCCCTGCGGCGGCGGGGGCAGGTGTTTTATGGCGGGCTGGCCCTGGGGGTGAGCATGCTGCTGGCGGGTTGCGGAGGGGCTCCGGCTCCCGCGCCCAAGGCGCCGCCGCATGTCGACGTGATCGTCATGCAGCCGGGCGATGTGGAGCGCGACATGGTGTTCTCGGGCCGCACTTCGGCCTATCGCATCGCCGAGATTCGCCCCCAGGTCAGCGGCATTCTCCAGCGGCGCCAGTTCGAGGAAGGCACCGACGTGGTCAAGGGCCAGACGCTCTACCAGGTCGATCCCTCGACCTATCAGGCCGTCTATGATCGCGCAGTGGCGACGGCCGCATCGACCGGGGCTCTGGCGCGCCGCTATCAAGCGCTCGTCTCTGATAGCGTTGTCAGCAAGCAGCAGCGCGATGATGCCGTCGCGGCCTGGCGTCAGGCCCAGGCCGATGTCCAGTCGGCCCGGATCAATCTTCAGCGCGCGCGCGTCTATGCCCCGATCTCGGGCCGTATCGGCCGCTCGCTGACCACCGAGGGCGCGCTGGTGACCGCCGATCAGGCCACTGCGCTCACGACGGTGACCCAGCTCGACCCGATCTTCGTCGATATCCAGCAGTCGAGCGATGCCCTGCTGCGCCTGCGCCGCTCGCTCACCGACAAGAACCTGACGGCGGGCAAGGGGGGCAATATCCCCGTTGAACTGACGCTCGAAGACGGCAAGCCCTATGAGATCAAGGGCAGGCTGGCGTTCTCGGAAGTCAGCGTCGATCCGGGCACCGGCATGACCACCTTGCGCGCGATCTTCCCCAACCCGCAGCACCTGCTGCTGCCGGGCATGTATGTGCGCGCCAGGGTCCGCACGGCGCCTGCCCGCGCCAGCTACCTGGTCCCGCAGAACTGCGTCGAGCGCGACATCCACGCCGATCCTTTCGTCTACGTGGTCGATGCCCAGGGCCAGGCCCGGCAGGTGAAGGTCACCATCGATGGCACGCAGGGCAATGCCTGGGTCGTGACCGGGGGCCTCCATCCGGGCGACCGGGTGATCTCCAACGGCCTCGAAGCGGTCAATCCGGGCGCCAGGGTGACGATCGACAAGTCCGTCAACGGAACCCAGACGGACGCGGGGGCCAACTGATATGGCCCGCTATTTCATCGACAGGCCGATATTTGCCTGGGTTATCGCGCTGATCATCATGCTGGTCGGCGCGATTGCCACGATCTCGCTGCCGATCGCGCAATATCCCAATATCGCGCCCCCGCCGATCACCGTGGCGGTCGTCTATCCGGGCGCCTCGGCCGAGACCGTGCGCGATACCGTGATCCAGCCGATCGAACAGCAGATGTACGGTCTCGACGGCCTCGAATACATGTCCGCCAATGCCCAGGCGGACGGTTCGGCGCAGATCGTCATGACCTTCAAGCAGGGCACCAACCCCAATATCGCCCAGGTCCAGGTGCAGAACAAGCTGTCGCTGGCCCAGCCGATGCTGCCGACCGAAGTGGTGGCGCAGGGGCTTTCGGTGACCAAGGCGACCCGCAACTTCATGCTGGTGGCCAGCTTCATCTCGCGCGACCATTCGATGGATGGCGCCGCGATCGGCGACTATCTGGCCTCCAACGTGACCAACCCGCTCGCGCGGATCAGCGGCGTGGGCGACTACACGCTGTTCGGCTCGGAATATGCGATGCGCATCTGGGTCAAGCCCGAGCGCCTGCAAAGCTATGGCCTGACCATCAGCGACCTGAGCGCGGCGATCAGCAGCCAGAACATCCAGGTCTCCTCGGGTGAAATCGGCGGCATCCCCGCGCGCAAGGGCCAGTTGCTCGATGCGACGGTGGTCGGCCCCACCCGCTTCACCGATCCCGAGCAGTTCCGCAACATCCTGCTCAAGGTCAACACCGACGGGGCGCAGGTGCGCCTGCGCGATGTCGCCGATGTCGAACTCAACCGCCAGAACATGTCGCCGCGCGCCCTGCTCAACGGGCAGGACACCGCAGGCATCGCCATCAATCTGGCGCCCGGCGCCAACCAGATGGAAGTGGCCACCGCGATCAAGGCCGAACTTGACCATCTCAAGCCCTATTTCCCCCACGGGCTCGACGTGGTCTTCCCCTACGACACCGCGCCGGTGGTCAAGCTGAGCCTTGAGGAAGTCGTCGAGACGCTGCTGATCGCGATCGTGCTGGTCGTGGCGGTGATGTACCTGTTCCTCCAGAACATCCGCGCCACGCTGATTCCGACCATCGCGGTGCCGGTGGTCCTGCTCGGCACATTTGCCGTGCTCGGCTTCTTCGGGTTCACCATCAACACGCTCTCCATGCTCGGCATGGTGCTGGCCATCGGCCTGCTGGTCGACGACGCCATCGTCGTGGTCGAGAACGTCGAGCGCCTGATGGCCGAGGAACACCTCGACCCCAGGGAAGCCACCCGCAAGTCGATGGACCAGATCACCGGCGCGCTGGTGGGTATCGCGCTGGTCATTTCCACCGTGTTCCTGCCGATGGCCTTCTTCGGCGGCTCGGCGGGCGTGGTCTATCGCCAGTTCTCGATCACCATCATCTCGGCGATGCTGCTCTCGGCGTTCGTGGCGATCACGTTCACGCCGGCGCTGTGCGCCACCCTGCTCAAGCCCCATGCGCCCGGCCATCAGCCGCGCGGTTTCTTCCACTGGTTCAACACCCGCTATGACGCCATGGTCGTGCGCTATGGCGGCGGCGTGGCGGGCGTGCTGCGCCATGTCCGCCCTGCGGCGGTGGTCTATGTCGCGCTGACGGGCCTTGCGCTGTGGTGCCTCCAGCTCATTCCCGGCGGCTTCATGCCCGACGAGGACCAGCGCACGATCTTCGTGCAGGTCCAGCTCAAGCCCGGTTCGACCGCCGAGCAGACCGAAAAGGTCAACGCCGACATTCGCCAGTACTTTGCGAACGAGGAAAAGACCGCAGTCCAGAACGTGCTGTCGGTCATGGGCTTCAACTTCGGTGGCCGCGCGCAGGATGCCGGTATCATCATTGTCGGCCTCAAGGACTTCGAGGATCGCAAGGGGGCGGACCAGACCGCCGCGGCGGTGACTGGCCGCGCCTTTGCCCATTTTGCCACCTACAAGGGGGCCAGGATCACCCCGTTCCTGCCGCCTGCGGTGATGGAACTGGGCAATGCCAGCGGCTTCGACTTCGAACTCGAGGATCGCGGGCATCTGGGCCACGAAAAGCTGATCGCCGCGCGCAACCAGCTTCTGGCCATGGCCGCCAAGGACCCGCGCCTGATGGCCGTGCGTCCCAACGGTCTCGACGACATGCCCCAGGCCCACTTCGTGGTCGACCGCGAAAAGGCCGAGGCGCAGGGCGTGAGCATCGCCGACATCAACTCGACGCTGCAAGGCTCGTTCGGGCAGCTCTACGTCAACCAGTTCACCCGCTCGGGCCGCACCAAGCGCGTGTTCATCCAGGGCGAGCCCGACTCGCGCATGGAGCCCGACGACCTGACCAAGTGGTACTTGCGCAACAACCAGGGCCAGATGGTTCCGCTCTCGGGCGTCGTGCACATCGACTGGAAGATCGGCGCGCAGAAGCTCGAACGCTACAACGGCGTCGAGGCTGTCGAAATCCTGGGCCAGGGTGTGCCGGGTGTCAGCACCGGGCAGGCCATGGAGATCATGAAGGAATATGCCTCGAAGCTGCCCGCAGGCATTGCGTCGGAATGGACTTCGGTCTCGTTCGAACAGGAACAGTCGTCGGGTCAGGCGGGCAAGCTCTATGCGGTCTCGATCGTGGCGGTGCTGCTGTGCCTTGCCGCGCTCTATGAAAGTGCGGGCGTGCCCATCGCGGTGATCCTGGCGGTTCCGCTGGGCGTGCTGGGTGCGGTTCTGGCCTCGCTCCTGCGTGGTCTCAACAACGACATCTACTTCCAGGTCGGCCTGCTCACCACCGTGGGGCTGGCCACCAAGAACGCGATCCTGATCGTCGAATTCGCCCGCGAAGGCTATGATCACGGACGCGAACTGGTCGATGCCGCGATTGTTGCCGCCAAGGAACGCTTGCGTCCGATCCTGATGACCTCGTTCGCCTTCGTGCTGGGCACGCTGCCGCTGGCCGTGGCCAGCGGGGCGGGGGCCGGCTCGCACATCGCCATCGGTACGGCGGTCGTGGGCGGCATGGTGGGCGCCACCATCCTGGTGGTGTTCCTGGTCCCGGCCTTCTTCGTGGTGGTGATGAAGGCGTTCAAGATTCCGCGCCGGAAGCTTGCTGGCCCCGACCAGTCCGGCCCTGACCATCAGGACGGGCCCGGCCACGCCAGCCCTGAACCGACCCCGCAGGGAGCCTGACGATGCGCAAGACCTGTCTTTCCGCCACGCTCGGCCTGTTGCTGGCCGGCTGTTCGTTCACCCCTCACTACGTGCGCCCGGCAAGTCCCGTCTCGGCGCAGTGGCCCGACCGTCTCAAGGACGTGGCCACACCCTCTCCGGCCTCGGCCGGGGAGGGGGCGGCGGACCCTGTCGCCGCCGACATCGCCTGGGAGGATTTCTACCGCTCGCCGCAATTGCGCGCGGTGATCGCCCAGGGGCTGGCCAACAACCGCGACTTGCGCAAGGCGGCGCTCAATGTCGAAGCCTACCGCGCGCAATACCGGATCGCCCATGCCGACCTCATGCCCACGCTCAACGCAGGGGGGAGCGCCTCGCTCCAGCGGCTGCCGGGCGACGTGTCGCAGACCGGGCAGGCGCGGGTGTTCGAGCAATATGGTGCGACGCTGGGCGTCACGTCCTATGAACTCGACCTGTTCGGGCGCATCCGCAGCCTGAACAGCGCCGCGCTCGAAACCTTCTTCGCCACCGAACAGGCCCGGCGCGCGACGCAGATCTCGCTCGTGGCCAATATCGGCGTGGCCTTCCTCACGCTCGAAACCGACCGCCAGCAGCTTGCGCTCAGCAAGGCCACGCTCGAAAACTACCGGGCCGCGCTCAGGCTGGTGGAACGGGGCCTGCAAGCGGGCACCGCCACCGAACTCGACCGCCGTCAGGCCGCGACCCTCGTGGCCCAGACCGAAGCCGAAGTGCAGCGCGGGGTCCGTCTGGTCGAGACCGACACCAACGCCCTGCGCCTGCTGGTGGGGGCCGATCTTCCCGACGGATTCGACGCCGGATTCATGGATCAGGACATGGCCATCGGCAGTGGTCAGGGCCTTCCTGTGCTGGCCCCGGTCCCTGCCGGTCTTCCTGCCGACCTGCTGCAACGCCGCCCCGACATCCTTGAGGCCGAGCACCAGCTCAAGGCCGCCAATGCCGATATCGGTGCCGCGCGCGCCGCCTTCTTCCCCAAGGTCACGCTGACCGGGTCGGGCGGAACGGTCAGCCAGAGCGTCACGGGCCTGTTCGGCGCGGGACAGGGCGCCTGGTCGTTTGCTCCGCAGATCAGCCTGCCGATCTTCAGCGGCGGACGCCTCAAGGGCAACCTGCACTATGCGCAGGCCAACCGCGACATCGCCGTGACCACTTACGAGAAGGCGATCCAGACCGCCTTTCGCGAAGTGGCCGACGGACTGGCCGCGCGCGCCACGTTCGGCAGCCAGCTCGATGCCCAGCGCCGCGAGGTGAGATCGTCGCAATCCTACCTCGATCTCGCGACCAAGGCCTGGCGCGGCGGGGTGAGCCAGTACATCGTGGTGCTCGATGCCCAGCGCACGGTGTTCAGCGCCCAGAAGCAATACCTGACCGACCGTCTCGCGCAGCAGACGAGCGAAATCTCGCTCTATCGCGCGCTTGGCGGTGGATGGACCGCCGGGACTCCCTCCCCCTCCGGTTGAGCCCCGGTCGGTCCGCCCCGCCGCCGCCGCGTTTCCTGCTGCCTATCCCCCCCATCGCAGGCACAGGAAGCGCGGCGGCTTCCGGGTATTTCCCTCAAAAAAAAGTCCTTTTTACGGAGTCCTGTTCTACGGACTTGTCGGCCAGCTTGCGCGATGTCACGCACTCGCGGCTCCGGGCTGGCCCCCTGCACACCGAGGAGTCTATGGCGCGCAAAAAGTGTGAAAGTCGGCGACGCGATATATTGGCCATCGCCCGTGCGGCTTTCCTGGAGCGGGGCTACAGCGCCACCTCGATGGCTGCGATTGCCGCGCTGGTCGGGGGCTCCAAGGGGACACTCTACGGCTATTTCGCCAACAAGGAGGCGCTGTTCGGGGCCGTTGTGCAGGATCTGCTCGACGAACATTTCCTGCCGGTTTTCGAAGTTCTCGAAAGCCAGCCGAACCAGAGCCTGGAAGACGTGCTGGGCGCGCTCGCGCTCGCGCTCGGGCGCTTCGTGGTGCTGCCCGATGCGATTGCCTCCTATCGTCTGGCCGTGGCCGAGGCGGCCCGCTTCCCGGCGATGGGGCGCACCTTCTTCCTGAGCGGCCCGCAGCGCAGCTACGACTTTCTGGCCGAGTGGATGGCCAGGCGGATCGAGCGGGGCGAGTTGCGCCCGCAGGATCCGCAACTGCTGGCCCGGCAATTCATCGCCTTGTGCAAGATCGGCCCGAACGAGGAAATCCTGCTCGGCTCGCCCATCCAGCCCGATGACGAACAGACCCGGATCATCGCGCAGATGGCGGTTTCGACCTTCCTGGCCGCCCATGCCATGCGCCCGGCGGCCTGAAAAAACGAGGTTCCGGGGGGCCGGGCCATCCGCAAGCCGGCCCTGCCCTCTCTTTCAATCTTCGATCACCAGGGCCTTGCCCATCCGCACCATCGGCACCACGACGCCGTTCGCGTTGACGGATGTCGGTTCGATCGGCTGGTATCCGGCGGCAACATAGAGCGGCTGGCCGCTCATCGTGGCCATGAGTTCGGCGCGGACAAAGCCATGGCGGGCGGCGGCCTGCTCGCAACCATGGAGCACGCGCCGTCCCACACCCTGTCGCACGAAGGCCGGGTGGGTATACATCGCGCGGATGCGGGCCGGATCGCGGGTCGGGTCGAGCAGGGCGGGATCGCGCAAGTCGGCGCTGTGATCGCCGCCATAGAGCGTGGCGCGGCGGCTCCAGCCACCGCAACCGGCGATTTGGCCATCGCGCTGGGCAATCAGATATGTGCCATCGGCGATCAACTGGCGGTCGAGGCCCATGACCGCATGGCTGGCCACGACCTGCTCAGGGGTGAGCACGTCGGCCTGAAGGGTGTCGATGGCCAGACGGATCAGCGCGTCGAGCGCGGGCGCGTCGTCCATGGTTGCCCAGCGCATCGTGAAAGTCCCGTTGTCCGCTTGCGCCTGCGTCATCATGCCTTCCTTGTCTCCCCTCTGCGGGTTCCTCGTCCTGTGCGCTTCGTGGGCGCCACGGGTGCTGTCCTGCTCATAGGCCGTAAATCCGTGCAAGGGCAGCCCTGCCCGGGCAGGTGGCCATAAAGCGGTCTGGCATACCGGGGCGTAATGACAACGAAGGGGCCTTTCGGCCCCTTCGCGTCCTGTCCGGTGGCAGGGAAGGCTCAGTACTTCACGCGAAGGCGCACATAGTAGAAGCCGCCGTTGAAGCCGAAGGGGCCCCCGTTGCGCGGATAGACCTGACCGTCGCTGGTGCCGCCGGTCATCGGATAGATCTGCACCGAGGAGGTCTGCTTCAGGCGGTCGGGGTGTTCGTCGAGGAAGTTCTGCGCACCGACCGAAAGCGTGTAGTGGTCGTGGAAGGTATAGCTCAGCTCGATGTCGGTGGTGAACTTGGAGCCGAAGATCTGGTTGGCGACGCCGTTGGTTTCGCCATAGTCCTGAGCTGCGGTCCATGAGCTGTAGTAGTTCTCGCGGATGGTCAGGCCCACGTTGTCGAGCGACCAGTTGGTGGTGAACACCGCGCGGTGCTTGGGCGAGAGGTTCTCGGCGTCGATCAGCTGGGCCGTGCTCACGACCTGCGGATTGTAGCCGGTGACCTTGGTCTTGTTGTAGTTGTAGGCCAGCGAGAAGTTGAGCTTGGCGCGGGCCAGCGTCGTGCGGTAGGTGGCCACCGCGTCGATGCCGCGGGTGCGGGTGCGGAACCCGTTGGTGAAATACTGGACCTGTCCGTCCACGCCCACCGGCAGCAGCGCGGGCTGCGTGGCGAGGTCGGCGGCGGTGACGGTGAACGGCTGGGTCAGGCCGATGCGGTTGCGCAGGCTGATCTGGTAGGCATCGACCGTCAGCGTCATGTTGCGGACCGGCTCGATGATCACGCCCGCGCCGTAGTTGGTCGACTTTTCAGGGGTAAGGGTGGTTGCGCCGTAATACTGGGCGACCGGATTGGTGG
>Ga0075011_10001178_pt1 | contig 14067 bp, 10 predicted proteins | sample TARM_MetaG_T_14_FD_72354 | JGI IMG/M metagenome (GOLD analysis project Ga0075011, IMG submission 72354) | Freshwater microbial communities from Pennsylvania, USA, analyzing microbe dynamics in response to fracking - TARM_MetaG_T_14 | ecosystem: Environmental > Aquatic > Freshwater > River...
GCATCCAGCTTTCCAGACCAGCTTTCAGGCGGGGAGCAGCAGAGGGTATCCATTGCCAGGTCCATAGTCAACAATCCCCCGGTGCTTATAGCCGATGAGCCCACGGGAAATCTGGACCCGGATACGGCAGAGGAAATAATGAAGGTCCTCGTGGACATTAACAATAGAGGTACCACAATAGTCATGGCTACACATGCCAGGGATATTGTAAACAAAATGAAAAAAAGGGTAATCGCCCTCGAGGACGGAAGATTGGTAAGGGACGAAGAGAAGGGTGGTTATAGCATTGAAATTCCGAATATTTAAGAATATCATCAAGCAGGGATTTCAGAGCATGTGGCGTAACCGCGGCATGGGAATTGCATCCATAACCAGTATTTCAGCGGTTCTCATGATCCTGGGTGTGGTCCTTATCCTTGTTTTGAGCATAAATAATGCTGTGTTGGATACAAAGCTTAAGTTTGATGAGATAGAGGTATTTTTGGTGGATGACCTTCCGAGCCAGTCCATGGATAGGATAGAGGAAACCGTCAAGGATCATCCTGGCGTCCTATCAATCATATTCAGGTCAAAGGAGCAGGCTCTTGAGATCATGAAGGAGGAATGGGAAGACGAGGCCTACCTTCTGGAAGGTCTGGAAACCAATCCATTGCCGGATTCATATATAATAAAGGTAAACGACATAGAATTCGCTGATGGACTGGTGAATGACGTAAAAACACTTGACGGCGTGGAGGAAGTGAAATATTATAAAGATGTAATAGATAAATTGTTGATATTTGCAGGATACATCCAGTTTGGAGGCATTTTGATAATTGGGATACTGGTTTTCGTATCCGTATTCATCATTTCAAACACCATTAAGATCACAGTATCCTCAAGAAGAAGAGAAATTAACATAATGAAGTATGTGGGTGCCACAAATGGCTATATACGAGGACCCTTCATCATGGAGGGAATATTCCTGGGAATAATTGGAGCCTTGATCTCCATATTCATCGTATATTTTGGCTACCAGTACTTCTATGATTCCATGAATGAAAAACTGTACGACCTGTTCACATTCTATTTGGTTGATCCAAGGTTGATCTTTGCGGATCTTGCCATCATGTTTGGTACCATTGGAGCAGGAATTGGCGCACTGGGTAGTCTCGTGTCATTAAAGAGATTCCTTAACGTATAGGGGGTAAATATATGAAAGGAAGAAGAATACTGATACTGTTTACAGCTCTTCTGATGGTTTTAGGGACCGTTATGCAGGCAAGCGGTCAGTCTGTTGACGAGTTGAGAAAGCAACAGGAGCAGATACAGAATCAGATAGAAGAGACTAAAAAAGAGATTCAGAATATGCAGAATCAGACAAAGGACATTGATAACCAGATAAAGGAGTTGGACCTTAAGGTTTCAAATGCGGCACTTGAACTGGAAAGTGTAGAGAAGGAAATCGAGGCAATCAGTAAAAACATTGAGATTACTGAAGAAGAGCTGACTATAGCCAAGAACAACATAGATGAAAAGATAGACACATTCAATCAACGACTCAGGGTAATGTATAAGAATGGAAACACAGGATATCTTGAGGTATTGCTTTCAGCGGGAAACATAAAGGACTTCCTTTCAAGACAGGAAATGATCCAGTCCATTGCTGAATACGACAAGGACCTTATCAAGTACATGAAGGAGCAAAGGGACATTATAGAGGAAAAGAAGGTCCAGCTTGAAGGTCAAAGGGCATCCCTGGAGGTTACAAGATCCAAGGTTGAATCCAGAAAAAGGGACCTGGAGCAGGCAAGTAGGGCCAAAGAGCAACTAATGGGCAAACTTGAGCAGGACATTAGATCCTTTGAGGCGGAATATGACAAGCTAAATGATTTTGCCAAGGAAATCGAAAGCAAGATTGTAAAGCTTCAGAGAAATTCAGGGCCGTATTCCGGAGGGAAAATGGATTGGCCTGTACCGGGACACAGCAGGATAAGTTCTCCATACGGGTACAGGATACACCCCATATTCAAGGTCAAGAAGCTTCACACAGGTATAGATATTCCAGCACCAACAGGAACTCCAATAACTGCAGCAGCTGCAGGAACTGTAATCTACAGCGACTGGCTTGGAGGCTACGGAAAGGTTATCATGCTTGATCATGGTGGAGGAATTGTTACACTGTATGCACACAATTCCGCCTTGATCGTTTCTGAAGGACAGACTGTGGCAAGGGGAGCGACGGTTGCCAAAGCTGGTAGCACGGGGAATTCAACCGGACCACATCTGCATTTTGAGGTCAGGAAAAATGGTTCATACGTGGATCCAATTCCTTGGTTAAGGGGAAATTAAAGGGAGGAGAGAAATCTCCTCTTTTTTCAATTAATAAAGGGCATGCAAGTTCAATCATAGAAATAGAGGTGCGATAATGTCAAAGAGAAAATTGGTGGTAATCTTTGTGGCCTTACTCATGATAACCAATCTGGCTACTCTGGCAATAGGAAATTTTGTGTCGGTGGTCATGGGAAATAGGGTCATTCTGGAGAGAAGTGAGTTTGAAGAGCTAAATGAAGTATATGAGGAAAATATCAAAATACAGCAGGTCAAGCAGGTAATTGATGAGATGTATCTATGGGAATACGATCAGGAGGACCTTTACGAGGGTCAGATAAAAGGCATGGTTGACGCCCTTGGAGACCCTTATTCAGTATATATGACCAAGGATGAATACGAGAGCTTCAACATAGAGACCGATGGCATATATGGAGGAATTGGAATAATAGTAACTCCAGGTGAGGATGACCTGATCACGGTTGTTTCTCCAATCGAGGATACTCCCGGTGAGAGGGCTGGCATCAAGACTGGAGACAAAATAATCAAGGTTGAAGGGAAGGAGTATTTTTCCGAGACCATGGATGAGGCAGTAAGCCTGATGCGTGGGGAACCTGATACGGATGTCCATATTACAATCATGAGAAGGGACAAGGACGGAAATACTGAAACCTTCGACTTGAACATAACAAGGGAAATCATCAGACTTCAGTCTGTAAAAAGTGGAGTTGTCCAGGAGGATATTGGATACATTCGTCTCACTGCATTTGACAACCTCACCTACGAGGACTTTAGGAAGGCCCTGATGGACATCCAGTCAAAAAATGTGAAGGGAATTGTACTTGACCTTAGAAGCAACCCTGGAGGCCTGCTGAATGTAAGTGTGGATATTGCGGATGAGCTTTTGGGAGAGGGGACAGTGGTCTACACGGAGGACAAATATAAGCAGCGACAGTACGAGGAATCCGACAGCAAGATGGTCGACCTGCCATTGGTGGTTCTTGTAAATGAGGGAAGTGCAAGTGCATCTGAAATTCTGGCCGGAGCAATAAGGGACCTGGACAGGGGAACCCTGGTTGGGACTACAACATTTGGAAAGGGACTTGTCCAAAGGATAAGGGACCTTCCGGACGGTTCTGGAATAAAGGTCACCGTGGCTGAGTATTTCACTCCTGATGGAATAAACATTCACGGCACAGGAATTGAGCCGGATGTTGTTGTGGAGCTTAATGAGGATGTGGAAGGTATAGGACTGGACTACCTTGACCAGGACAATCAGCTTCAAAAGGCAATAGAGGTCTTAAGAGAAAAACTTCAGTAAAAAAAGAGATGGCAAATTTGCTATCTCTTTTTAAGATTCTGTAGCTTTACTGTATAGATTATATCTTTGGGTTCGGAATCCCAGGCTATGGAATCATTCACATATATGGTATCCGTAGACCTATCCAGATATACATTGCTGGTATTGATGCTTCCAAATGACGTCACTTCCATTGAATCATAATCAAGTATATGCAATCCAAAGCTGCTGCTCCCAGGGAGCCTTTCCACGATTAGAAGTTCATTGGGGGATACCCTGTTGGCATTAACAACATCAAATTCCAGTTCCAGCTTATTTTCCATGGTTTCCAGGTCAAAAAGATGAAGTCTGTTACCAGGCGTGTGCTTATCGTTTACAAGGTGCATACCCAGGTCTTCTGTCAGGATCTGGGGACGGAACCCAATATCAACAAACTGTAGGCCACTTATGCCATTTGAAAGGAGTATCCGATTGTTGGTTTCCTCGTCAATGAACTGGGATGCTAGAATTGTATCATCCATTACACTGAAGGTGGCCAGGTCCATCATCAGGTTGTGTGTGGTCCTTAAGCTGCCGTCTTGGGTATTATAGACCAAAATCTCTGTCTGATTGCCAGAGAAGGCAGTTATAAGCTGTATTTCACTATTGCTGATCCAGGTGGCCCGCTCAGGATGGATACCCACTTCGGAGCCGATTCGGACAGCCTTTCTGTCCTCCAGGCTTAAGGCGAAGGCAGTTACCTTGTCACCCTCCTTTTCAAGAAGGACAACTGAACTTCCATCAGGATTCATACTTGCATAGCTTATCTCTGATTGAGTTCTGTATAGGTCGGTCTTTTCTCCGGATGGGATGCTGTAATATCTGAGTGTCACATTTTCATTATCCACATCCTTCTGACGGTACAGCATCCCCTGTCCAGGAATAAAATCAAGAATGCTACCTTCATCCACATATGCGGAAATCAGACTCTTTGTGGACTCAACAACTTCTCCGGTAGAGGAGTTAACCTTGAGTCTAAGATCAATGAGTGGAATCTCCAGGTTTGATCTGTCATGGATGTTCTCATAATCGATAACCCAAATGGGTCCATCCTCACTATTGACCAGCTTGATGCTGGGATATCCATCATAGGAAATTCTATAATCTGATCGAATTTTATTAAGGACATCAACTATTCCATAGTTTATGGCAATTGGGCTATAGTTTTCATTCACGATTTTAAATTTCAATGATTCCGCTTCGGTCTGGGTTACATTTGAAAGCAAAATGGTAATTTGGGGTATAACTAAATCTGCAGAGGAATAGGAGCTATTCATAAGGTGGATGTTGAATACACCATCAACTTTTTCAATCTTCAAGACTTCCATCCCTGTACTTTGGAGTACTCCGGGAGAAACCAACAATTTTTGCCGGTTGTCCTTGCGGACCAGTTCAATCCTCGGTTCTGTATTCTGGAAGCCCTGTGACAGCACAACCTGATCTACTGTAAACTCAGGATCTGAAGCTTTCCCCGGTGTGGCTGATGATTCCCTAAGCACGGGAAAGGAACAGCCGGTCAAGATCATTATGGATATGATTATCAGCAAAAGTCCGCTGGTACGCTTCATTGTGGTATCGCCTCCTAAGGATAATTTTACATTAAAGGGTTGTTTTCCACAAGTTAATAATTAAGGTGGATTTTTTCGGGCAAAAATTATATCATATATAGGGAACAAGTGTTCAGGAATGAGGTGGATTTATGAATGAATTTAGGATAGAATCATCATACAAGCCTACGGGAGACCAGCCCGAGGCGATAAAATCACTTGTAAGAGGCCTGGAAAAGGGCAACAAGCATCAGGTGCTCCTGGGTGTTACAGGTTCTGGCAAGACATTTACCATGGCAAATGTAATAGAGATGGTACAAAAGCCAACTCTTGTAATTGCACATAACAAGACCCTTGCCTATCAGTTGGCAAGCGAGTTCAAGGAATTTTTTCCAGACAGTGCAGTGGAGTATTTTGTAAGCTACTACGACTACTACCAGCCGGAGGCCTATGTGCCTCAGACAGACACCTATATTGAAAAGGATTCATCCATCAACGATGAGATTGACAAGCTTAGACACTCTGCAACAATGTCTCTTTTCGAGAGAAGGGACGTTATAATTGTTGCTTCAGTTTCATGCATATATGGTCTGGGAGATCCAATAGACTATGAAAATCTTGTGGTTTCCCTGCGACCTGGCATGGTCAAGGACAGGGACCAGATAATGCGAAAATTGGTGGATATTCAGTATATGAGAAACGACATCAATTTTGAAAGGGGAACCTTTAGGGTAAGGGGTGATGTCCTGGAGATTTTCCCTGCATCATCATCGGAAAACACCCTGAGGGTTGAGTTCTTCGGGGATGAGATAGACAGGATAACAGAAGTGAACCATATAACAGGCGAGGTCATCGGTTACCGTAATCATGTTTCAATATTTCCGGCATCCCACTTTGCCACAACATCCGAAAAGGTTGAGAAGGCTATCTTCAAGATAGAGGAGGAGCTGGAGGTAAGGCTGAAGGAACTAAGGGACAAGGACAAGCTTGTGGAGGCCCAGAGACTTGAACAGAGGACCAGGTATGACCTTGAAATGCTAAGGGAGATGGGTTTCTGTTCAGGGATAGAGAACTATTCCAGACATCTCAGTGACAGACCTGCTGGAAGCAAGCCATACACCCTGATCGATTATTTTCCCGATGATTTTCTTATTATTGTTGACGAGTCCCATGTCACAGTACCTCAGATAAGGGCAATGTATGCAGGAGACAGGTCAAGGAAGACAACCCTGGTTGATTACGGCTTCAGGCTTCCATCGGCACTTGACAACAGACCCTTGAGATTTGACGAGTTCGAGAAGATGGTCAATCAGATAATATACACTTCTGCAACCCCTGGTCCATATGAAATGGAACGGACAGAACAGATAGTTGAGCAAATCATCAGGCCTACGGGCTTGCTGGACCCGGTAATAGAGGTCAGACCAACGGAACACCAGATTGATGACCTTCTTGCTGAAATCCGGAGGGTATCTGCCAGAGGGGAAAGAACCCTTGTAACAACCCTGACAAAAAGGATGGCCGAGGATTTGACGGATTACTTCAAGGAGGTTGGAATCAAGGTAACCTACCTCCACTCCGATGTTGATACAATTGAAAGGATGGAGATAATCAGGGATCTGAGACTGGGCAAGTACGATGTACTTGTTGGGATCAACCTTCTTAGGGAGGGGCTTGATTTGCCGGAGGTTTCCCTGGTTGCCATTCTGGATGCTGACAAGGAGGGCTTCCTGAGAAGTGAGACCTCAATGATCCAGACAATAGGTAGGGCAGCAAGGCACCTGGAGGGTAAGGTAATAATGTATGCAGACAAGATTACCGGATCCATGAGACGGGCAATCGACGAGACTGAAAGAAGGAGAAAAATCCAGGCGGAATACAATGAGAAGCATGGAATTACACCTAAATCAATCGTCAAGGATGTCAGGAACATAATTGAAGCCACCCTTGTTGCAGAAGAGCAGATAGAATATGATGAGGAATTGTCTGCGGAGGAACTTGATGCCATTGTCCTTGGCATGGAAAGTGCCATGCTACAGGCGGCAGAGTCCCTTGAGTTCGAAAGGGCTGCCGAGCTGAGAGACAAGATAATTCAGATGAAGAAGAGGTATGGAGGAAAGAATTTAAATGGCTAAAAACAAGATAATAATTAAGGGAGCAAAGGTTCACAACCTTAAGAACGTGAGCCTTGAGCTTCCAAGAGATAAATTTATAGTTTTCACCGGATTGAGCGGTTCGGGAAAATCATCACTGGCATTTGACACGATCTATGCAGAGGGACAGAGGCGATATGTTGAATCCCTGTCAAGCTATGCCAGACAATTTCTTGGTCAGATGGATAAGCCGGACGTTGAGTATATCGAAGGGCTCTCCCCATCCATATCAATCGACCAGAAGACAACCTCAAGAAATCCCAGGTCCACTGTTGGGACGGTAACGGAGATATATGACTATTTGAGGCTCCTCTTTGCCCGAATAGGGACCCCCTATTGCCCACATTGTGGAAAGGAGATAACCAGTCAGACCGTAGACCAGATGGTGGACCATGTCATGGAGCTTCCAGAAAGGACAAGGATCCAGGTACTTGCACCAGTCATAAGGGGCAAAAAGGGAGAGCACACAAAGCTTATAGACCAGATAAAGAAGGATGGCTTTGTCAGGATGATGATTGACGGAGAAATGGTTGACCTGGACGATGAAATCAAGCTGGACAAGAACAAACACCACACCCTTGAGGTTGTGGTGGACAGACTGATAGTGAGGGAAGGGATAGAGGGTAGGCTTTCCGATTCCATTGAGGCTGCCCTCAAGCTAGGGGAAGGACTCCTGAACATCGATGTGGTTGATGGTGAAAGGCTGACCTTCAGCCAGAAGCTTTCATGCCCGGACTGCAACATCTCCATAGAGGAGATCTCACCCAGGATGTTCTCCTTCAACAGTCCATTTGGAATGTGTCCAGTGTGTAACGGACTTGGCTTTCACAAGGAGATAGACGTTGATCTTGTGATACCCAACAGGAGCCTGAGTATAAATGAAGGTGCCCTTGCCCCATATGGGAATATAAGCGAGGACACCTACTACTATCAGATATTTAAGACCTTGGCCAAGGACAATAATTACAGCCTGGACAAGCCCCTGACTGAAGCGCCCAAGAAATTCATGGATGAGCTTTTATATGGCACGAAGAGAAAAATCAAGTTTGCCTTTCTAAGCCATTTTGACGATTCGGGTAAAAGGGAGTACGAGGGAAAGTTCGAAGGGGTACTGAACAACCTGGAGAGAAGATACAATGAAACCCATTCCGACTATATGCGAAACAAGCTGGATGAGTACATGGCAGAAAGTCCTTGCTCAGCCTGTGGTGGCAAGAGGCTAAAGGATGAGGTTCTGTCCATCAGGATAAATGGATTGAATATCGCTGAGGTCACTGACCTGCCGGTTATAAAGTCATTGGAGTTTTTTGAGCACATTGAGCTGACCCCAAAGCAGCAGACCATTGGTGAGCAGATCCTCAAGGAAGTTAAGGAGAGGCTTCTTTTCCTTAAAAATGTTGGTCTGGAATACCTTACCCTGTCAAGGATGGCCGGCACCCTTTCAGGTGGCGAATCCCAGAGAATCAGACTTGCCACACAGATTGGATCAAGTCTTGTTGGTGTGGTCTATGTACTTGACGAGCCCAGCATAGGACTTCACCAAAGGGACAACAGCAAGCTTCTGGCTGCCTTGAGGGACCTGACTGATGTGGGTAACACCCTGATTGTTGTTGAGCATGATGAGGATACAATGCATATGGCTGACCATATCGTCGATATAGGGCCGGGAGCCGGCATCCACGGTGGGGAGATAATTGCCCAGGGAACAGCTAGGGATATAATGGATAATCCAAGGTCAATAACAGGAAAATATCTGTCAGGGAAGCTGAAGATAGAGGTCCCGGAGACCAGAAAGCCCACAAACGGTAAATGGCTTGAGGTCAAGGGAGCCCAGGTGAACAACCTGAAGAATATTGATGTAAGGATTCCCCTTGGGGTCATGACCTGTATCACCGGGGTGTCAGGGTCAGGGAAGAGCTCCCTGGTCAATGAGATAATATACAAGAATCTGGCCACAAGACTTAACAAGGCCAAGATCCGACCTGGTAAGCACAGGGAGATGCTGGGTCTGGAGTATCTGGACAAGGTCATCGAAATTGACCAGAAGCCAATCGGAAGAACCCCCAGATCAAACCCTGCAACCTATACAGGAGTTTTTGACCACATAAGGGATGTTTTTGCAATGACAAATGAAGCCAAGATGAGGGGCTACAAGAAGGGAAGGTTCAGCTTCAACGTAAAGGGTGGAAGGTGTGAGGCCTGCAAGGGAGATGGAATCCTTAAGGTTGAGATGCACTTCCTGCCGGACGTGTATGTGCCCTGTGAGGTATGCAAGGGCAAAAGGTACAATAGGGAGACCCTCCAGGTAAAATACAAGGGAAAGACAATTTCAGAAGTTCTTGACATGACGGTTGAGGAAGGAGTTGACTTCTTCAAGAATCTCCCCAAGATTAAGAGGAAGCTTGAAACATTGAATGATGTGGGTCTTGGGTATATAAAGATCGGACAGCCATCAACTGAGCTGTCTGGAGGTGAGGCTCAAAGGGTCAAGCTTGCAACTGAGCTTTCCAAAAGGGCCACTGGAAAGACAGTATATATACTTGATGAGCCAACTACAGGACTCCATTCAGCTGACATACACAAGCTTGTGAAGGTGTTGAATCAACTGGTTGAGGGTGACAATACGGTTATCATCATCGAGCATAACCTGGATGTCATAAAGACTGCAGACCACATCATAGACCTCGGTCCTGAAGGAGGGGACAAGGGAGGCTATGTTATTGCAACTGGTACGCCAGAGGAGGTCAGTCAGTGCCAGGAATCCTATACTGGCCAGTTCCTCAAGAAGATATTGTCCTGAGAGGAGTGATCACATGTGTGGTAGATATGCCCTTGATGCGGATATTGATGAACTGATAGAAAGATACAAGGCAATTGTCGCTGAGCGAGAAATCGGGAATTCCAAGGAGGTTTTCCCCACCAACAGCCAGGCGGTTGTGGTGGATGACGGTAAGCGTGAGATCAGGGCAGCGGTGTGGGGCTTCGCTCCACACTACGCCAAGCGGCCCCTTATAAATGCAAGAGGAGAGACTGTCCATCAGAAGCCAACCTTCAGCAAGGCATTCTTCACAAGCAGATGTCTGGTTCCAGCCACAAGTTTTTTTGAGTGGGAGAAGGTTGATGACAAGAAGGTTAAGCGAAGGATTTCAGTTGAAGGGCAGAGGATGTTTTCTATGGCAGGTCTATTGAGTGTTTTTAAGGACAAGGAGGGTAACCCCTTTGAGGCTTATACCATCATAACCATTTCTGCCAATGAACAGATGAAACACATTCATGACAGGATGCCTGTGATTTTAAAGCCTGAGGACGAGGAAATCTGGCTGAATACAAGCAATGCCAATCTGGATCAGCTGAAGGGCTTGCTGATGCCGACGGGGCAAAATCTAAATATTATGTAAACTTAATGAAATTTTTCTTGCATTATCAGGATGAAACGCATATAATAATTCTCATATATAAAATAAAACTCAATAAAGGAGGTCTTAATCTTGATGGTTAAATTTAATCGGATCAAGAGCCAACGGAAGTTTGGTTCACTAAACATGGACAAGACTTCCAAAGGGCTAAGGAGTTCCTCACTATTATAATCCAAGAAAACTAAAATAATAGGAGGAATAAAAATGAAAAAGATTATAGCACTTATGTTGACAATGGTAATGATGGTAGGTTTATTGGCAGGCTGCACTTCAGGCGCATCTGAAGCGACTTCAAAGGTAGAGCAGATCAAGGCAGAGGGCAAAATTGTACTTGGTACTGCAGCGGATTATCCACCGTACGAATTCCACAAGGAAATTGATGGTCAGGACCAGATTGTGGGCTTTGACATTGAGATTGCCAAGGCAATTGCAGAAGACCTTGGAGTGGAACTGGAAATCGTGGACATGAAGTTCGAAGGACTGCTACCAGCGCTTGTGACCGATGACATCGATTTTATCATCGCTGGAATGGTTGCCAACGAGGAGAGAAAGAAAACTGTTGATTTCTCAATACCATATTATCAGGCACAGCAAAGAATGATTGTTAAGGCAGAGGATTCTGAAACACTCAAGACTCCGGAAGATTTTGACGGATTGAAGATAGGGGCTCAGAAATCAACCATTCAGGAAGCTATCGCTCTTGATAAGTTTGCTTCGGCGGAATACGTCGGATTGAGCAAGATAACTGACCTGGTCCTTGAGCTGAAGAATGGAAAGGTTGACGGTGTCATATTGGTTGAGCCTGTTGCAAAGGCCTATGTTAATCAGAATGATGACCTGTTCCTGGCAGAGGAGATCCTTGGTCAGGAGGACGGAGTTGCTGTGGCAATCAACAAAGGAAATGAGGATCTTGTACAGGAAATAGACAAGGTGCTGCAAAAGCTTATGGATGAAGGTATGATTGAGAAATTTATCGCTGATGCGACAGCATTGGCAGAAGAATAAGATATTCCCCGGCAAAAGAGAGTTCGCTTTCTTTTGCCTTTTCTATTACGAAAAAGCGGGAGCATCAACTAAGGAGGAAATTGATTGGGAATCTTTGATCTGGAATTTATAGCACAGTATTACAAATATTTTTTAAGGGGGACAGGAGTAACCCTCAGTGTCAGCTTCTTTGGCGTTGTTTTCGGAACCATGGTAGGTGTCATACTCAGTTTGATGAAGCTTTCCAACAACAAAATTGCAAAGGGCCTTTCAACTGCATATATAGAGCTGGTCCGCGGAACGCCACTTCTTGTACAGCTCTTTATCGTCTATTATGGTTTCCCCCTCTTCCTGCCGTTTGAAATGAGCAGGATAGCACTTGGTACGGTTGCTGTACTTCTCAACAGCGCCGCCTATGTTGCAGAGATAATAAGGGCGGGAATCCTGTCAATAGACAGAGGTCAGATGGAGGCTGCCAGATCCCTGGGTATGACCCACGGAATGGCAATGCGTTTCATAATAATTCCACAGGCCTTCAAGAACATACTTCCGGCACTGGGAAATGAATTCATAGTGCTTATCAAGGAATCGGCAATCATATCCGTAATAGGCATACACGATATCATGTATAATGCCGACACACTCAGGGGGATAACCTACAGACCATTTATCCCGTTGTTCTACGCGGCAATACTGTATTTCATAATCACATTTACACTATCCAAGCTTTTGGGTATTTTCGAAAGGAGGTTACGTGCCGGTGATCAATATAATTAATCTCAACAAGAAATTTGGGGACCTCCACGTTCTTAAGGACATAAACCAAACCATAGAGGAAGGCGAGGTGGTTGTGGTGATTGGACCCAGCGGGTCCGGCAAGAGCACCTTCCTGAGATGCCTTAACCTTCTGGAGGAGCCGACAAGTGGGGAAATCATTCTGGAGGGCGTATCCATAACAGACAAGCATAATGACGTGAACAAGCAAAGGGAAAAAATGGGCATGGTTTTCCAGCAGTTCAATCTTTTCCCTCATAAGACCGTTTTGGAAAACATAACCCTGGCACCCATCCAGGTAAAGGGATTGACCAAGGAAGAGGCTGACAGAAAGGCAATGGAGCTTCTTAGGAGAATTGGCCTTGAAGAAAAGGCAAACACTTACCCTAACCAGCTGTCCGGAGGCCAGAAGCAGAGGATTGCAATCATAAGGGCCCTGGCCATGGAGCCTGATGTAATGCTATTTGATGAGCCCACAAGTGCACTTGATCCTGAAATGGTCGGAGAGGTGCTTGAGGTTATGAAGGAGCTTGCAAGGGATGGAATGACAATGGTGGTTGTAACCCATGAGATGGGCTTTGCCAAGGAGGTGGGCTCAAGGGTCATATTTATGGATGAAGGAAGAATCATGGAGGAGGGAACCCCGAAAGACCTGTTCACAAACCCTCAGAATCCAAGAACCCAGGACTTTTTAAGAAAGATTCTGGTCTGATGTAAATATAATGGAAAAACAGAAATGAGCGTCCTTGAAAAGGCGCTTTTTTGTTCGTTGTGATTAGGGTTGACCTTGTAGTATAATTAGACTGACGACGACATCTTGGGAGGGATTTTATGCTTTATGTTATGCTTGGATTTTCGCTTCTTGGAGGTATTGACAAGCTGCTAAACAACAGGTTCGGCCTTGGAGTGAAGTTTGATGAAGGCTTCAAGGCAATGGGAAGCCTGGCCTTGACCATAATTGGGATATATTCCCTCTCGCCTGTGATCGCAAAGGGGATACTGCCCCTCTTGGGACCCCTGTCAAGCTGGATGAATGTAGACCCCTCTGTCTTTGTCAGCAGCATTCTTGCCACTGACCTGGGGGCATATAACACCAGCGTGGAGATAGCCAGAGATCCGGCAATTGGGGTATTCAACGGTGCCATACTCGCTTCAACCCTGGGGGCCACAATATCCTTTACCGTTCCCGTTGCCATAAACCTTATAACAGAGGATGATTTTCAGTATTTCGCCAAGGGTATCTTGGCAGGCATAGTCACTGTACCCCTGGGAATGGTGGTTTCAGGCTTGATGCTGAACATAGGGTTGGGTCGGATAGTATGGAATCTTCTCCCAGTTGGACTTTTTTCCCTGATGATTGCCTACGGACTCATCAGATCTCAGGAAAGGACAATGTTTCTCTTCAGGTGGCTGGGTAAAATAATCCTTGGCATCAGTACATTTGGGCTTATTCTTGGTATACTGGAATACAGTATGGGTATAGTCCTAATTGAAGGGCTGATTTCCCTTCAGGAGGGAGTGATGCTCATTCTATCAATAAGCAT
>Ga0075011_10001179_pt1 | contig 14038 bp, 11 predicted proteins | sample TARM_MetaG_T_14_FD_72354 | JGI IMG/M metagenome (GOLD analysis project Ga0075011, IMG submission 72354) | Freshwater microbial communities from Pennsylvania, USA, analyzing microbe dynamics in response to fracking - TARM_MetaG_T_14 | ecosystem: Environmental > Aquatic > Freshwater > River...
GTACGGGGTCGCATGTAAACATATGCGGTATAGCCAAAAAGGAACCGCCCATATTCTTACACCGGTGCCTCATAATGAAACACGGCGTTCGCAAACGGGCAGACAAGCAGGTGCCGCCCTCGTATCTCCGTGAAAAAAATACTGTGTAGTTTTAGATAATTACAAGATGTATAATCTAAATCACTCTTGGAACACTCCTTGCTTTAAACAATACGAAGCGCGCTAGAAGCCAAGACAGGAGTCGGATGCTGCCTATCTGAACGCATGCCCGCATCCGAACCAGATCATCAATGAACTCGCGCAGTGTGGAATTTGCCCTAAGTCACAGTGAAACAGAAAAGTCGACGAAACGGGATTGCATCGGAAAGAAAGTCCAAAAAATGAAAGCGGTTTCATGTTTTCCAAAAGTACGGATTCAATACAAGCGAATTGAAATGAAAAACGCGACAATTTACGAAATTGCAAAAAAAGCAAATACATCCATAGCAACTGTATCAAGAGCTATCAATTCACCTCATATGTTGAATAAAAATACGTATGATAAAATATTGAAGGTTATGGATGAAATTAATTATACGTATAATGAAACAGCAGCAAATTTTTCCAAAAAAAAATCTAACGCTGTTTGCGTTTTAGTACCACATATTACATCTTCAGTTTTTTCAAGATCAATATCAGCAATTCAAAAAGTATTGTATGAAAAAGGATATTATCTTGTCACAGCAAATACAGAATATGATGGATTCATAGAAAGAAAAAGGCTGCAACAAATTAAATCTCAGCGTTTTGCAGGCTTATTGATGTTTGGATTTTCAATTGAAAATACAGAACAAATTGTAGAACTTCATAAAAGCGGAATGCACATAGTAATAATGTGGGAACATGCCATAGAACCATTAAACTATGTCGGTTTTGACAATTACAAGACGACACGCATGGCGCTGGAATATCTTCTCTCTCTTGGCCACAAAAAAATTGGTTTCATTCTGGGCCCATACTCGAAAGTCGGTCGAGCCTATCACCGCTACCAAGCGTGCTGCGACATCATCAAAGAGCACCACCTTTCAATCCCGGACCATCTCATCCAAGAAGCGCTGCCCACTATCGAAGACGGAAAAAGAATCATGAAATCAATGCTGCAGAGCAGTGATACGCCCACAGCCGTTTATTGCAATAATGACTTGCAAGCCATTGGAGCCATACACGAAATACATAAAGCCGGGTTGAAAGTTCCCGATGACATATCTGTTTGTGGATATGATGATATTGAAATTGCACAATACTACTCACCTGCGCTGACAACAATTCATGTCAAGGCATATGATATCGGAAAAATCGCAGCACAAGAACTGATAAACAAGATAGAAAAAAACAATAAGAACAGAATCGCGCATGATATCCCAGCGGAAATTATAGAACGCGCTTCTTGCGCCAACATAAATTAAAGCACGTGAAAATCATAATACAAGAAATTAGACAAATAAAAATATTTTTGGTCATAAACGAAATCAAAAACTTTTTTGAAAAAAATGAAAGCGCTTTCATAGGCAAAAATTTATCAAAATAATAACAATTCAAATTCAACATAAAATTCTGAATAAATTATTCTATGCTTTTTTGAATCACGAATACTTTTTGAACAAAGGATTAATCTGCAGATTGCCTTATAATATGCCGGTCATGAATTTTACTACGTAACGTGTTTAAACAAAAGGGGTATATGATGGAATTCTTGAAGAAAGCATCTACTTCAGCAGAGCAACACAGCAGCGAGGCCAGAAAAATTGTCGAAGGAATACTGGCAGATATTCGCGCCAATGGAGAGGACGCCGTCCGCGCCATCGCCAAGAAGTTCGACAAGTGGGACCAGGAATTTGTGCTTTCTCCTGAAAAGAAGAGCCGGCTGATTGCAAGTGTCCCCGAGAAAACAAAAAAGGACATCCAGTTCGCTTATGAACAGATCACGGCTTTCGCCAAAGCGCAGCGCGACAGCATCAAGGATTTCGAAATAATCACGCCTGCGGGTGTCCGGGCCGGACAGCGCGTCATTCCCATGGACGTTGCCGGTTGCTATGTGCCGGGCGGCCGTTTTGCCCACACCTGCTCTGCCCTCATGAGCATCGCCACCGCCAAGGTCGCGGGAGTCCCCTTCGTGATCGCCGCCACCCCTCCGCGCGGTGACAGCATTGACGCTTCCGTCTGTTACGCCATGGAACTTGCCGGTGCTGACATCATTCTCGAAATGGGCGGAGTCCAGGCAGTCGCAACCATGGCCTACGGCCTCTTCACCGGAAAACGCGCGAACATCCTCGCCGGGCCGGGCAACGCTTACGTGGCCGAAGCTAAGGCCATCCTTGCCGCCGAAGGCCATTGCGGCATCGACCTGTTTGCCGGCCCCTCCGAAATTGCCGTCATAGCGGACAAGAATGCCGATCCCATGACAGTGGCCATCGATCTGCTGTCCCAGGGCGAACACGGAACCAACTCCCCTGTGTGGCTTTTCACGGATTCCCGCGAACTGGGCGAAAAAGTTCTCGAAATAATGCCCAAGCTCATCGCCGACATGCCCGACCCAGCAACCCCTGCAAAATCCTGGGAAGAATACGGGGAAATCATCCTCTGCGAAAACCGCGAAGAAATCGTGACCGTCAGCGACCAGTACGCCCCGGAGCATCTCGAGGTATTGGTTGATGATCCTCAGTGGTGGCTCGACAACCTGAGTTCATACGGCTCCCTTTTCATGAGTGAGTTCAGCACGGTGACCCATGGTGACAAATGCGCCGGCCCCAATCATATCCTGCCCACGAAGAAGGCGGCGCACTTCAGCGGAGGCCTGAACGTACACAAGTACCTGAAGATTCTCACCTACCAGGAACCGGCCGACGAAAAGACCAGTAGTCTCATCAGCGAATACGCTTCCCGCCTGTCCCGTGTCGAAGGAATGGAAGGCCATGCCCGGGCCTGTGACTGGCGTCTGACCAAATACAACCCCGGAAAAAACTGGGACTTCAACGTTTATCAGCACCCTCATTACAAGTAAGGTACACAGTTATACGCGTTCCGAAACATCTAATCTTCTGTCCTTGAACAGAAACCTCTGCTGAGCAGGGGAGGGAGCTTCGAATGAAATCACGAGTATTGTCCCTGCTTCTTATGGCCACAGCCACTATCGGCCTTCTGGCCTCCAGCGCCATGGCCGCCGAGCCGTACACGGGAAAAACTATCAATCTGCGCCTTGCCAGTCCCAGTCCGACGGGCTCAAACATGGTGCGCGGTTACGAAAAGTTTGTAGAGATTGTAGAGGAAAAGTCAGGCGGCAAGGTGAAAATCAAACTTTTCTCCAACGCCGTCCTCGGAAGCGACCGCGCCACCCTTGAAGCTGCCCAAAGCGGCACCCTGGACATGGCGTCCTGCTCTTCTCCCAACATGGCCAGTTTTGCCCGTGAATACATGGTTTTCGACCTTCCGTTCGTCACCTATCCCGAATACCAGAAGAATCTTTATGCTGCGCTCGACTCGGGCGAATTGGGCAAACGATTGGAAACAGTTGCCGAAAGTATCGGCCTGAAGACGATCATGTACAGTGAATACGGATACCGCAAATATGCAAGCACCAAGAAGCCGTTGAACAGCATCGGCGACCTCAAGGGCCTCAAAGTACGCACCACTGATTCCCCCGTCGAAGTGGCCGTCGCCAAAGCTCTGGGAATGAGTCCGGCCCCCATCGCCTGGGGCGAAGTCTACACAGCCCTGCAGCAGGGCACGGTGGATGCCCAGGGAAACAACTACGAACACATGGTAAATGCCAAGCACATCGAAGTACTGAAGTACGCCATGGACTCCAACCACAATTATAGCATGCACCTGCTGATGATGAACAAGAAGATATTCGATGAACTGCCTGCCTCGGTCCAGAGCCTGCTCATGGAATCCGCTCAGGAAGCTCTTGATTGGCAGCGCGTCATCACTATCGAACATGAGGCAATCGCCGAAAAAGCCATGCTGGATGCTGGAATCACGATCCACAGGCTCACTGATGATGAGCGCGCAGAACTTGTCGAAGCAACCAAGGTTGTCTGGGATGAATTCAAGAACGAATTGGATCCTGAACTGCTTCAGCTCGTGCTTGACACTCAAAAATAGACGGTGACCCGAATACAACGCATGGGGCAGGCGCAAGCTGCCCCATACGTTTAAGACAGAACCTGTGAGTCGAGGAGCATCGCCATGTCTAGTACCAGTGAAGCATCATTGAATCATCGCAAAAGTCTATTAACATTGCTTAATGAAAATCTCGAGAAGCCAATCATTATCATTTGCTTGCTCGGATCTATATTACTCATATCCTATCAGTGTTTGGGACGGTATATTCTGACAGAATTCTTTCCAGACATGATAATGCCTGCATGGACTGAAGAAGCAGCTAGATTTTTGTTTATATGGTCGACATACTCTGCCATCCCGCTCACGATCAGACTTAGAAAAAATATTCGCGTCGACGTCATTTACGACAAACTCTCTCCATCCTTGCAAGGCATGACATGGATTATGGTAGATATTGCCTTTCTGGCATTATCGTCTGTCATCCTGTACACAAGCTTCGGATATCTTGAAATGCAGTTGAAGTACGCCCAGTACACTCCTGCACTCCGAATTCCGTATTATATCCCGTACATCATTCTCCCCCTTGGTTTTGGCCTGATGGTACTCCGCCTGCTCCAGGATATTGTTGCTCAGATTCAGGCTTCAGGGTTGAAGTATACGCTTCTGGCTTGTACTCTCTGCGGAATTATCGTTCTTCCGGTATTTTTCACTGAAGACGCAAACGTCCTCGCGCTTCTTTTCGGCTACTTCGCGCTGTTTCTTTTCATGGGAGTGCCCATCGCCATATGCCTCGGACTGGCGACGCTTGCTACCATCATCTGTGCCGATACGCTTCCGGTAAACTACATCGCACAGATACCCTTCACCTCCATCGACAGCATGCCCATCATGGCCATCCCCTTCTTTATCGCTGCGGGAGTATTCATGGGGGCCGGCGGCCTTTCGAAGCGGCTTCTGGCTCTGGCGGATTACATGCTCGGGAGCTTGCCTGGCGGCATTGCCTTGGCAAGCATCGCGGCAAGCATGTTCTTTGCCGCCATCAGCGGGTCCGGTCCAGCCACCGTGGCCGCCATCGGCATGCTCACGATTCCCGCCATGATCCAACGCGGCTACGACAAACTCTTCGCATGCTCGGTTGTCGCCTCGGCGGGTGCCATCGGCGTGATGATCCCGCCAAGCAACCCGTTCGTCGTCTATGGAGTCACCGCACAAGCTTCCATCGGCAAACTCTTTCTGGGAGGCATCATCCCCGGCGTTCTTACAGGCCTAGTACTGATGATCTTCACCTACCTGTATTCCAAGAAACGCGGGTGGATGGGAATGGAACAGGAGAGAAGTCCAGTCCTGCTTGTGCGTGCCATCTGGGACGCCAAGTGGGCACTGCTTGTCCCAGTCATCGTTCTTGGCGGCATTTACGGCGGCATCATGACCCCGACGGAAGCGGCAGCGGTCGCCGCCCTGTACGGCCTCATCGCAGGCCTGTGGATCTACAAGGAGCTCACCTTAAGAAGCTTCCTTGATTGCGTGGTCGAAGCAGGCACTTCTTCGGCAGCCATCATCTTCCTCATCGCCCTGGCGACACTGTTCGGCAATATCATGGCCATCGAGGGGGTGCCGGAGAAAATCGCCCGCATCATTCTGGGTATCACCGAGCAGAAAATCCTGGTACTCCTCATGATCAACGTGTTCCTGCTAGTTGTCGGCACGTTCATGGAAGCTCTCGCGGCCATCGTCATCCTCACCCCGGTACTGCTTCCTGTCGTGGTGAAGCTCGGCGTGGATCCTGTTCACTTCGGAATCATCATGGTCGTCAACCTTGCCATCGGCTTCGTAACGCCCCCCGTCGGGGTCAACCTTTTCGTAGCCAGCGGCATTGGTGGAGCCAAAATCTCCGAACTGTCCATCTCCATACTTCCCATGCTAGGATTGATGATCGCCGTATTGTTCCTGATTACCTTCATTCCGGCCCTGCCCATGCTTCTTGTTCCGTAACGAGAACGATGCAGCACAAGGGGCCTCGATGAAACAACCGAAATAATCTGAAAACATTCCCGGGTCCTCGCCAGACATTCGCGCGAGGGCCCTTCTCCAATCCGGCCCGATTCAAACCACAGCAAGGACCCGCGCAAATGAACCCTTGAGGGCATTATTTTGCCCGTAAACGCCCACTTCTTGCCCAAAAATCAACCAAAGTGCCCATCTATGGGCAGACACAACTCCCACCCCTCGTCTCCTCAACTACAAAAATGTCCTGTAGTCTGAGCACATATCGACATCCTCTCATCAGGGAATGCCTTGGAACGCTCTTTGCTCAAGCTGAAGCAAGATGGACACGACAGGAGTTCATCTTTTTTTGAACTCGTTAATTTTCCAGAATAATTACATGACAACTTCAACGGAGGCAGACATGCAGATCGGATTCATCGGAGTAGGACTCATGGGAGGCCCCCTGGCCCGCAACCTGATTCGCGCCGGCAAGAACGTGCTCGTGTTCGACCTCAGCGAAGAGGCCGTGAAGCGCACCCTCGCCGTTGGCACCACCGGCAAGGCAGCCCCTGCAGTGGCGGACCTCGCGGCCTGCGATGTCGTCTTCACGAGCCTCCCGCTGCCGCAGCACATAAAGGGCGTCGTCCTGGGCGACGGCGGCCTCTATGCCAAGATGCGCAAGGGCGCTCTGCACGTCGAACTGTCCACCATCGACCCCGGCACGTCCAACGAATTGCGCGACGCCGCCAAAGGCCTAGGCCTAGGTTACCTGCAATGCACCCTGGGCAAGACGCCGGCCCATGCCGAAAAAGCCGAGGAGCCCATGTTCATTGGTGGCGACAAGGCTTTCTACGACGCCAACGAGGACATCTTCAAGATCATCGGCATCCCCAACTTTGTCGGCACAGTAGACGCCTCCTGCGCCGTAAAGCTCATCTCCAACATGATCGGCATGACCAACCTGGCCGTGCTGGCCGAAGGCATCAAGGTTGGCGACAAGGCGGGTTTGGACCGCACGCTGCTCCTGGAACTCCTGTCCGACACTGGCGCACGCAGCTTCCAGATGGACGTACGTGGTCCGTGGATCGCAGCCGACGACTACGCCCCGCGCTTCGGGCTGGACCTGGCCCTGAAAGACGTGCGACTGGGCCTGGAGATGGCCCGCGCCTGGGATCTTGATCTCAAAGCCATGGAAGCCGCCCTGGTCTACTACAAAAACGCCAGCGCCGAAGGCTACGGCAAGGAAGACTGCAACGCTGTCGCCAAGGTCGTCGGCAAATAACCGATCTTTCTCAAGTTCGAGGGTTTTCGCGATAACGCAGTGAGAAACGCCTTACCATGAGTCCCGGGGGAAGCGGGCAAGCCCGCTTCCCATATCCTTCAGATACGGTGAATGCTCTGCATGGATGTCCTGTGCAGGCGGAGATTTAACCCAGCCAGAGATCAAAGGAGAGACCGCATGAGACGAGTTCTGTACGCCATCACGGCCCTGGTTTTTCTGTTCAGCGTGACGACGGTTTCAGCCGCCGATTACAAGAAAATGACCATCAGGGCTGCCACGGCCAACCCCGAAGGCAGCCTGCACACAACAGCCATCAACAAGTTCAAGGAAATCGTCGAAAAGGAATCTGGAGGACAGATCACAGTCCAGACTTTCTACGGCGGCTCCATGGGCGACGAACAGTCCAATGTCCGCCAGTTGCGCAGCCAGGAGATCCACTTGGCCGTCCTGGCAGTTGGCAACCTGACCCCCTTCGCCTCCCAGGCCAACATCTTCTACCTGCCCTACATGTTCCCCAAGATCGACGCGGCCTACGAATTGCTGGGCCATGACGACTTCACCGCCAAAGTCGCCGACAAGGTCGTCGAACAGAGCGGCACCAGACCCCTGTCCTGGCTCATCGGCGGCTACCGCCACATCACCAACTCCAAGCATCCCATCACCAAGATCGACGACCTGAAGGGCCTCAAAATCCGCGTCCCCCCCGTCGCCGTACAGCTCGAAGCCTTCAAGTCCTGGGGTGTCGAACCTCATCCCCTGGCCTGGTCCGAGACCTTCAACGCCCTGCAGCAGGGTGTCATCGACGGCCAGGAAAATCCGCATACCGTCAACCGCGACCAGAAGTTCTGGGAAGTCCAGAAGCACATCACCGAACTGCATTACATGCTGTGGGTCGGCCCCATGCTGGTCAGTGAAGCCTGGTACGCCAAGCTTGACGCCGACACCAAGGCCCTCGTGGACAAGGCCGCCAAGGAAGCGGCGCAGCACGAATGGCAGTGGGCCGCCGAACAGGACGCCGTGGCCAAGCAGCAGTGCATCGACAAGGGCATGGAGGTCACGGGACTGTCCGACGAGGCCGTGTGGCAGGAAAAGGCTCGTTCCATCTGGCCTAATTTCGAGGAGCAGGTCGGCGGCAAGGCCATGATCGACGAGGCCCTCTCCCTCATGAACTAAACGAAACACGGAAGGAGGCTGGCAACCATGTCGATTCAGGCGACGTCAATCATTCGAAAGCTTTACGATAACTTCGAGGAAATCCTGAGCGTGGTGTGCGTCGGCGTCATGGTTGCCTGCCTCATGCTTCAGGTCGGGGCCCGCTGGATAGGCGGGCACGGCCTACCATGGACGGAGGAGCTCAGCCGCTTCGCCTTTCTGTGGGCCGTATTTTCCGCGGCAGCCCTCGTGGCCAAGCACGGCTCCCACGTCCGCATCTCCGCCCAGTTTCTGCTCATGCCGCCAAAATACCGGCTGGGCTTCCGGATGTTCACCGACACCATCTGGATACTTTTCAACATCTACATCGCCTGGACAAGCTGGCAAGTCGTCAGCAGCGGGCTGGAATTCCCGGAGCTTTCACCCACACTGAAAATTGTCAGGGGCTATGTCGAAATGATCATCCCGTTCGGATTCGTGCTCATGAGTTGGCGAATCGTGGAAGGTTACCTCGTCAGATTCAAGAATGGGACCTTGATCGAACTTGTGCAGGAAGAATTTGAAAAGGGGGACAAATAATGGAACTCTCAGTCTTGCAAATGGTCCTGATCTCCCTGGGAGTCTTCTTCCTGCTCGGGATGCCGGTCTTCATGAGCCTGGCCATCTCGGCCGTCGTCGCCCTGACCTTCGGCGGCTATCTCCCCATGTCCGTCATCCACAACTCGATTTTCGACGGGCTGAACATCTTCCCGCTCCTGGCTATTCCCTGCTTTGTCATAGCCGGAACTCTCATGGAACACGGCAACATCACGAACCAAATTGTGGACGTGGTCAAACAGATGGTCGGCCGCATGCACGGCGGCCTGGGAATCACCACCATCCTGGCCTGCACCTTCTTCGCGGCCATCTCGGGCTCAGGCCCGGGCACAGTTGCCGCCGTGGGCACCATCCTGATCCCGGCCATGATCCGCAGCGGTTACAGCAAGGATTACGCGGCGGCGGTGTCCTCTTCCGGCGGCACCATCGGACTGCTCATCCCGCCGAGCAACCCCATGATCATCTATTCCATCCTCGGCAACGTATCCGTCACGGCCATGTTCACCGCCGGATTTATCCCCGGCTTCATGGTCGGCCTGGTCATGTGCATCACGGCCTGGTCAATGGCGAGGAGGCACGGGTTCCGAGGCGATGAGAACACTCCGCCGTTCAACCTGGTCACTTTTCTGAAAACCCTCTGGAAAAGCTTTTTCTCTCTGATGACCCCCTTCGTCATCCTGGGCTCAATCTATTCAGGGCTGTGCACCCCTGTCGAAGCGGCCGTCCTGGCCATCGCCTACGCCCTCTTCGTCGGCATCGTTATCAATCGGGCCCTGCGGCCCAATCACATCTACCTCGCCCTGCTCCAAGGTGCCCTGCTCTGCGGTGCGGTGCTGCTCATTGTCGGCACTTCAACCCTGTTCGGCAAGATTCTGACATTCGAGGAAGCCCCCCAGCGCCTGGCTGCAGGTGTCATGAGCATCTCCCAGGACCCCAAGATCGTCCTGTTGCTCATCATCGGCGTGCTGATCATCCTCGGCATGTTCATGGAGACCCTTTCCACCATCATCATCCTGGTGCCGGTCCTCATGCCCATGCTGCACATGGTCGGCATCGACCCCATCCACTTCGGCATCATCCTGGTTGTTACCAACGAAATGGCCCTGCTCACGCCGCCTCTGGGGGTCAATCTGTTCGTGGCGTCACGATTGGCGAACATCTCGGTGGAGCGCATCTCCGTCAGCGTGCTCCCCTTCCTCGCAGCCCTTCTGGCCTGCATCCTGATCCTGACATTCTTCCCGGACATATCCACCTGGCTGCCGTACACGCTGGGCATGGGACAATAAACAGATACTTCCGGCGACGGGCATTCCGTCGCCGGAAATTGGCTACATAAAATTCCAAGGAGAGCGAAAATGCCGTATGGTTATAACGGAAAAATCCTGGTGGTTGACCTGACTGCGGGCACATGGTCCGTGGATGAACACGATGAGACATGGTACCGCACCTACTGGGGCGGCGGCGCCCTGGCCAGCTGGTACATGCACAAATTCATCCCCAAAAAGGCGGACCCGCTCGGGGCGGACAACGTCCTGGTCTTCGCGGCTTCCGTGCTGTGCGGTTGCGGCATGTCGGGTTTCAACCGCTACACGGTGGCGGCCATGAGTCCCCTGACGGGGGGCTTTGGCGAATCCGAAGCGGCCGGATATTTCGGCCCGGAGATGAAGCACGCCGGCTTTGACGCGGTTGTCTTCAAGGGCAAATCCCCCAAGCCCGTCTATCTGTGGATCAACAAGGGACAGGTCGAACTGCGCCCCGCTGGCCAGCTTTGGGGCATGGAGAACGCACCGTTCCTGGACGCCGTCCGCGAGGAACTGGGCGACAAGAAGATCCGCATCGCCTCCATCGGTCCCGCTGGCGAGAAGATGAGCCGCCTGGCCTGCATCATCAACGAATTGGCGCATGCCAACGGCCGCAGTGGCATGGGCGCAGTCATGGGCTCCAAGAATTTGAAAGCCGTCATCGCGCGCGGTGAGGATGGCAGCATCGAACTCGCCAACCCCGAGGCCTTCAAGGAACTCAATCTGTTCCACCGCAAGCGCTTGGGCGAACACATGCCAAACGTCGGCATGCGCAAGTTTGGCACGGTGCAGCACATGATGGCCCAGCAAAACTCCGGCATCCTGCCGACGCGCAACTGGAAGGACTGCCAGTTCGAAGACGCGGCCAAACTCGGCTGGGAAGGCTACGAGAAGGTCTCTGACGGCAACCACACCTGCTACAAATGCACCGTGGCCTGCAAGCGCAAGGTCAATAACATCGCCGAAAAGCGCTACGGCGGACCCGAGTACGAGACCCTGGCCGCTCTTGGTTCCATGTGCGGTGTCGGCGATCTCGACGCGGTTTGCCTGGGTCATGAACTCTGCAACGCGATGGGCCTTGATACGGTCGGAGCCGGAGCCGCCGTGGCCTTTGCCATGGAACTGGCGGAAAAGGGCATCCTCGACGCCAAAGACATGGGCGGACGGCTGATCACGTTCGGTGACGGCGCGGGCATGCTCGAACTTCTGGGCAAGATAGCTCGCCGTGAAGGACTTGGCGACATCCTCGCCGATGGCGTTAAACGTGCGGCCGAGCGCATCGGCAAGGGCTCCGAGGAATACGCCTTCCACGTCAAGGGACAGGAACCGGCCTTCCATGATCCGCGCGGCAAAACCGGCGTGGGCCTTGGTTTTGCGCTGTCGCCCACGGGCGCGGACCATATCGAAGCCCCGCATGAGGTCCCCTTCCAGGGGGAGGGCGTGAAACTCGTCAACCCGCTCGGCATCATCGTAGCCCCCAAGGCTCTGGACAACGGTCCCGACAAGGTGCGCTACTTCATCGCGGGTGAAAAGACCTGGGCCATGAACAACACGCTCGGCATCTGCAACTTCGTGGTCGCGCCCCTCTTCGCCCTGAGCTACACCAAGCTGTGCGAAGTCGTCGAAGCGGTGACGGGCTGGTCGACCAGCCTGCACGAACTCATGCTCGTCGCGGAGCGCTCCATGGTCCTGGCCCGCATGTTCAACGTACGGGAAGGCATGGACAGCAAGGACGACAGGTTGTTCCGCCGCATGTTCGAACCTCTCTCGGACGGTCCCCTCAAGGGCACAACAATAGATCCGAAGGAATTCCAGAACATGCTGGGCATGTACTATGCCATGATGAACTGGACTGAAAAAGGCATCCCGCGTGAAGGGGCTCTCTACAACCTGAGCCTCGATTGGCTGAGCTAGCCGCACAGGTGGACGGACGCATGCGCATCAGCCTGACCCTGGAGGCCATCCTCGCCAAATACGCCCCGGAAAACCCCGAAACGTATGAAATACCCGGTCCCCTGACCGTGGAGGGACTCATCCGCCACTTGGGCATTCCAGAGGATATGGTCATGTTCGTCATCGTCAATGGACAGATGGCGACCCTGAAAACACGGTTGCAGGCCAATGCGTCCGTCTCACTGTGTCCCTACATCTGCGGAGGCTAGCATCATGAACATCACGCTCAAATACGGTTCCGGATACAGGGATCTCGAACTGCCCGACGACTCCGACGTCACGATAATGAAACCGCGGGATCTGCCGGTCCTTGAAGACATGGGACGCGCCCTTGACGACGCCCTGGATCATCCCATCGGCACACCGCCGCTGGAGGGCAGGCTCAAGCCGGAGAGCATTGCCATCGCCGTACCCGACGAGACCAGACCGGCACCCCTCAAAATCCTACTACCGGTGCTCCTGGACCGGCTGTTCCGTATATGGCCAGACCTCGACCCGGCCAGCGTGCGCATTGTGGTCGGCGGCGGACTGCATCCCGCACCCGACTCGGACCAACTGGCGCGCATCCTGCCAGAAGACCTGCGTGGATGCACCGTCGTATCCCACGACGCCCTGGCCTCGCCCATGACCAACTTCGGTGTCACCAGCCGCGGCACGCCCGTAGAGATCAACGCTGCCTACGGCGAAGCAGAACTCAAACTCGTCATCGGCATGATCGATCCCCACCAGTTCCAGGGCATGACCGGCGGGGCCAAGGGCGTTGCCATCGGTTGCGCCTCCGCAGCCTTGATCCAGCATAACCACAGTCTCATGTCGAGTCCCGCAGCCAGGGTGGGCAACATCCTGGACAACCCCACCCGACTGGATATCAACGAAGCCGGGCAGATGATCGGCATCGACTTGGCCATCAATGTCAGCCTCAACCCGGCCAAGCAGGCAGTCGCTCTGCTGGCTGGCGAGCCAGTGGCAGTGCTTAAAGCCGGGGCAGCCTTCTCCGAAAAAGTCTACGGGCTGCCCCTGGACAAACCCTTTGACATCGTCATCGCTTCCTGCGGCGGCAACCCCAAGGACATTTGCCTCTATCAGGCCCAGAAGGGCCTCAACCTGGCCTCCCAATGCGCGGTTGAAGGCGGAAAGATACTGCTCCTTGCGGCCTGCCACCAAGGCGTGGGCGATGACCACTACCGGAACTACGTCCGGCAGTTCGCCAACCCTGAAGAACAGATGCGTGAATTCGAGGAACGGGGTTTTCGCATGGGCGCTCACAAGGCCTTCCTGTTCAGCAGGACTCTGACGCGCTTCACGGTGGTGGTGGATTCCGAGATGGAAACCAAGGATCTGGCTGAATGTCACCTGAAGAAGGGCGATGCCCAGCAAACTCTGGACCGCTGGTTCAGGGACGTTCCTACCGGCGCGAAGCCGCGCATCGCCGTAATCCCTAACGCCAACACGACCTATTTCTACAGGACCACGCCATGAACGGCGACCAAACGCTCACTCTGCTCCCGGACCATGCCTTCCTGGACCGGGCGGTCCAATCGGGCCGTAGCGTACAGCAGGAAGTCGCCACGGGCATCGAGAACGGTGAGATGCCCCTTCGCTACCAGCGCAATGCCTCGACCATCCGCCCCACGGAGCAGGCTCGTTTGGCTCGCTCCAGGGT